>Ga0134125_10001145_pt1 | contig 33138 bp, 29 predicted proteins | sample KB31751_FD_96464 | JGI IMG/M metagenome (GOLD analysis project Ga0134125, IMG submission 96464) | Terrestrial soil microbial communities with excess Nitrogen fertilizer from Kellogg Biological Station, Michigan, USA - KB3-175-1 | ecosystem: Environmental > Terrestrial > Soil > Unclassified ...
CCTTTATTTCGCGATGCTCATCGGCTTTTTCCTCTTCACCACCGCGGTCGCCCTCGACCTGCGCAAAGCGGACTAGGAGCGCCTCATGACGAAACGCTCGACACTCGGCTGGGGCGCGGTAGCGGCACTCGCGCTCGCATTCATCGGCCTCACGATCGTCTTCAACTACTCCCTCGCGGGCTGGCAGTTGGACCTCACCCAGAATCGCCTCTACACCGTCTCGCCCGGCACGGACCGGATCCTGCAGAGCATCAAGGAGCCGATCGATCTCTACTTCTACTACTCGGCGAAGACCGCGGAATCCATCCCGCAGATCCGTCCCTATGGCCAGCGCGTGCACGACTTCCTCGAGGAGCTGGCGCAGCGCTCCGGCGGCATGATCCACCTGCACGTCATCGATCCGCAGCCCTTCTCGGTCGACGAGGATCGCGCCGCCGAGCTCGGCGTCACCGGCACCGCCATCAACGACGCCGGTACGAAGTTCTACTTTGGCCTCGCCGGCACCAACTCCACCAACGGCCAGCAGGCGATTCCATTCTTCGATCCGAACAAGCAGAGCTTCCTCGAGTACGACGTCGTGAAGCTCGTCTATCAGCTCGCGCACCCCGCGAAGCCCGAGGTCGCCTGGCTCTCGACCCTGCCCATGACGGGAGGCTACGATCCGCGCAGCGGACAGATGCGCCCGCCGTGGACGATCTATTCGCAGGCCACCCAACTCTTCGACGTGCACACCCTGCAGCCGACCGCAACCTCCATCGGTCCGGACGTGCGCGTCCTCGTGCTCGTCGATCCGAAGAACCTCTCGCCCGCCACGCAATACGCGATCGATCAGTACGCGCTGCGCGGCGGACACATCGTGGCCTTCGTCGATCCGATGGCGGAGTCGGATCAGCCAGCGGGCAACCCCATGCAATCGATGGGAGCCGACCACGCCTCACACATGGAAAAGCTCCTCTCCGCCTGGGGAGTCGACTTCAATCCCGGCGAAGTGATCGCCGATCGCGGCCACGCGCTCACCGTGGCCATGCGCGAGGGGGAGCCGCCGGTCGAGCACCTGGGAATCCTGGGCCTCGGTGAGAACTCGCTGTCACAGACCGATGTCATCACGTCGGGCCTGTCCAACGTCAACGTCGCGACCGCCGGCTACCTCACCGCGGCCAAGGGCGCCTCGATCAAGTTCGAGCCGTTGATCCAGTCGAGCGCCGATGCGGAGCCAATGCCGGCGCAGCGCTTCGCAATGCTGTTCAATCCGGCGAGCCTGCTGGATGGCTTCAAGCCCACGGGCGCGCGCTATACCATTGCCGCTCGCATCACCGGGATGGTCAAGACGGCTTTCCCCGACGGCCCTCCCAAGGGTGTCACGCTGCCCGCTGGTCAGCGGGACCTCAAGGCGTCAATCAAGCCATTCAATCTCATCGTCTTCGCCGACACCGACCTGCTGTCCGACTACCTCTGGGTGCGCCAGCAGCAGCTCTTCGGCCAGACCATCGCTCAGGCCTGGGCGAGCAATGGCGACCTGGTGCTCAACACGCTGGACAATCTCACCGGCAGCTCTGATCTCATCAGCGTCCGCGGCCGCGCGGGCTTCACACGCCCCTTCCTGCGTGTCGATGCCCTGCGGCGCGCCGCCGATGCGCGCTTCCACGCGCAGGAAGAGCAGCTGCAGCATGAGCTGCAGCAGACGGAGCAGCAGTTGACCCTGTTGCAGTCCAAGCGCAATGACAAATCCGCCCTGATCCTGACGCCGGCACAGCAGCAGGAAATCGAGCACTTCGAGGCGGAGAAGCTCCAGATCCGCAAGCAGCTGCGCGCGGTGCAGGCCGGCCTCGTCGGCGACATCGACCGGCTGGGCACGGAGCTCAAGGTTCTGGACATCATCGTGATGCCGGCCCTCTTCGCGCTCGCCGCCCTCCTCCTCGCGGCGATGCGCCGCCGGCGTCCCGCCGTCGTCTCGAGCAAGAAGGACAAGCTTCCATGACCGCACGCCGCGTCACGCTCCTCTTCGCCATCGGCATCGTCATCATCGCGCTCGCCGCCTGGATGTCGAGCCGCAACCAGACGGGCGACGATTCGATCGCAGGCACCGCGGTTCTTCCCGGCCTCGAGCGCTCACTCAACGACGTCAGCCAGATCCGTATCACCAAAGCCGGCAATACGCAGACTTCGCTGGACCGCAAGGCGACCGACTGGCTCGTCGGCGAGCGCGGGTATCCGGCCGACTCCGGCAAGCTCCGCAAGCTCCTCCTCGACCTCGGATCGCTGAAAGTCGTGGAGCGCAAGACTCGCATTGCGCGCAACTACCCCGTGCTCGGCGTAGACGATGTGACCGCAGCCAAGGCCACGGGAGCCCGTATCGACGTCGTATCTGCGGGCAAGACCTGGTCTCTCATCGTCGGCAAAACCGTGGATGGCAACGACGTCTACGTCCGCGTGGTCGACTCCGCGCAGAGCCTGCTTGCGAGCCCGATGGTCATGGCCGATGCCGACCCGAAGCTCTGGCTCGATCCCAACATCCTCGACATCGCCCAGGACCGCGTGAGCGAGATCGAGGAGCAGCCGCCCAAAGGACCCGGATTCAGTGTGGCGCGCGATAAGAAGACCCAGGCCGATTTCACCGTGCGCGGCATCCCTCACGGCCGCGAGCTCACGGGCCCCGACGCCGCCGATTCGATGGACAGCGCCCTCTCGAGCCTCACCCTCACCGATGTGCGCAGCGCGGTGCCTCCAGCGGCGGGTACGGACCTCTCGCACGCCGTCTTCAAAACCTTCGACGGTCTCGAGATCGACATCAGCGGCTACAAGCAGGCCAACGACCACTACATCGACATCTCCGCCCGCGCAACCGGTAAATCGGCCGACGCCGAGGCGCAGCAGATCAACTCACGCGTGCATGGGTGGGACTACGAAATCCCGGACTATCGCTATGAGCAGATTTTCCAGTCGCTGGATGGACTGCTGAAGCCCCTGCCCGCGAAGAAGGCCCCCGCCAAGGCGCACGCGCACCACGCCGCCTCACCTGGCTCTGGCCAGTAGGAGCAGAGTGACCGTCGCCAGCAATGCGGTGGGCAGCCATGCCAGGATCACCGGATCGAGGTTGAAAACGATCGTCCCGCTCTCGATCAGGCGCTGCAGCAGGAAAAAGGCGAGGCCGATCCCGAGGCCGAGCATCGCTCTCGTGCCCGCGCCGGCCGAGCGCATCGAGCCGAGAACGAACGGCAAGGCGAGGAGCACGGAGAAAGCGATCGCCACCGTGCGCGCGACCTTGGACCAGAAGGCGAAGAGATACTGCCGCGCATCGAGGGAATTGGTATGGAAGTACTCGATGAGCTGCCAGAGGGAGCTGAGCGTCAACTGCTCCGGGTCTTGCACCGCGAGACCGAGGAAGCCCGCGGTGACGTTCGATTGCAGCATTTTCCTGCCGGGAGCGCGGGCCGTCACGCGATCGACGGGTGGCGGCCGGCATTGCGCCGAATCCGGGTCGCATCCCGGTTGGGCAGCGGCCGGATCCGCGCTCCCGTAGAGGAAGCGCGACTCGGTATACCCGCCGAGCACCCAAGTGCGGTGGCCGGCGGCTGTCGCGTTCGCGGCGCGGCCGATGGAGAGCAAAGAGTGCTGGGGCGACAGCTCGAACACCTGCATGCCGACGAACTGCCGCGATCCCGACTGCCGCGCGACGTTCAGGATCAGGTCGCCGTCACGGACCCAGGCGCCTGAGCCACCGCCGAAGCCGACGCTGTTGTATTTGCTGAATGCCTTCTGCTGGTTCGCCGCCTCCTGCAGCTGCGGGGCCACGAACTCGCCGAGCGCGCCCTCGAAGGCGATGAGGAGGGCCGCCGCGAAGAGAGCCGTGCCGGCCAGGCGCGCCACTGACACACCCGCGGCGCGAATGACCGTGATCTCGCTGCCGCGCGCGAGCTGGCCGAAGCCGATGAGCGAGCCGATGAGCGCCGTGATCGGCAGCAGCTGATACACCTGCTGCGGCAGGTTGAGCAGCGTGTACCACATGGCGTCGACCACCGTGTAATGACCCACCCCGATATCGCCCTGCTGGCCGATGAATACGAACAGGGCCCCGAGGGTGAGGAACACCACCATGACGAGCAATACCGCGCCGAGGATGGCCCGTACGATATAGCGGTCGAGCATGCTCATGCGCGGCCCGCCCGATAGCGCAGGCGTTGCGCCGCCTGCGGTCCGAAGATCACCGCCAGAGCGAACAGGATGACGGCAGCGTGCGTCCACCAGAGGCCGAGCGCCACGGGGATGGCGCCGTGAGCGATCCATGCCTGGCCGAGCGAGATGAGGTTGGAGTAGACGAGGTACACGACCACGGCGAGCCATACGCGGGAGTAGCGGCCCTGGCGCGGCTTCAGGCGCGCGAGCGGCACCGCGAGCACCGTCAGGACGATGCACATCAGCGGCATCGAGAGCCGCCACTGAAACTGCGCCTGGCGCTTGGGGTCCGGGGAGGCGAGCAGCGCCGCAGTGGGCTGCGCGTCGAGGTCCGTGATGACGTCATTCACAGGCGGCACCTGCACCGGAATGGTGAGCTCGGCATAGTTACTGGTGCGAAACTGCGAGCTGCCCGGTATGCCCTCCAGGCGCTCGCCATCCAGCAGCTTGATGGTCTGGGTATTGCCATCCGGTGAGACGGTATGGAGCGCCCGGCTGGCGACGGCCACTTCCACGACGGGCCCCTGGTTCCTCTCCACGAATACATTCTGCAGCGTTCCGTCGGCATCGACCTTCTCCGCATAGACGACGGCCGATCCGCTGCCGAAGGCGCGGAACGTCCCTGGCTGCAAGGGTGCGAACTGGCCGGCGTGAATGGCTGCATTCCGTAGCGTCAAGGCCTGTGCCGTGGCCCCTGGCGCAACGATCAGCGTCAGCGCCGCAAGGCCGATGGCCAGAACGACGCCCAAGCCGATCACGGGAGCATAAAGCGTGATCGGCCTGACGCCGCAGGCAAAAGCCGCGGCCAGCTCACTGTCGTGATAGACCCTGCCCAGGGCCAGGATGATCCCGAGCAGCAGCCCCACGGGCACGAGAATGCTCAAGTACTGCAGGATCCCGAGATAAATGAGCTCGAGCACCACACCCTGTGGAAACTGGCTCACCGCGGCGCGCTCGAGCACGGCTGCCACCTGATTGGCGAGCAGAATGAGGAGCAGCACACCCATCACCACGATCCAGGAGGTGATGACTTCGCGCAGAATGTAGCGTCCGAGGATTTTCCCCAACCGATGGCCTGCCGTGACTTTCCCCGCCGGACCCCCGGTGGGTTACACTAAAATATTAAGGTAAAGCAGCCGGTTGCGCGCCTCAATGGTTCGTGACGCGACGGCGAAAAATATCCGGCCCCAGGCCGGCATGGGGATACAGCGATGCGATTTGAAACTTGGAGCAAGGGGATAGCCACGCTCGATGTGGACTGCCTCGTCATCGGCGTCTTCGAAGAAGCGGAGCTGAGCGAAGAGGCGGCCGCCGTCGATTCGGCCTGCGGCGGGCGGCTGAAGACGCTGCTGGACCGGGGGGATTTTACCGGCAAGCCTGCCGAAACGCTGCTCCTCACCGATCTGCCGGGCATCGCTGCCACACGGGTGCTGCTCACCGGCCTGGGCGCGAAGAAGACCTTCAGCCGCAAGGCGTGGCGCAAGGCATGGGCGGCCGCTGCCGCGGCGCTATCCAAGACCGGCATCGCGAGTGTGGCGGTCGCACTGGAGAGGCCCGAGACGAAAGAGCTGGACGACTACTACTTCGGGCGCGCGGTCGCGGAAATCGCCGCCGGGAGCCTCTACCGCATCAATGATCTCAAGACCGGCAAGAAGCCGAAAGCGGCACCGCTCGAGCGGGTACTGGCGGGCCCTGTGCCCAAGAGCGCAGTCGCAAAGGTGAGTCGCGGCCTCGCCCATGGCGCGGCGATCGCCGAGGCCTGCACGGTGCAGCGCGATCTGGCCAACCTTCCGGGGAACGTCTGCACGCCTGTCTTCCTGGCGGAGGAGGCGCGCGCGCTCGCGAAGCGCTACCGCTCCCTGCGCGTGCGCGTGCTCGATGAGCCGGCGATCCGGCGCGAGAAGATGGGCTGTCTCCTGGCAGTCTCGCGCGGCAGCGCGGAGCCGCCGCGATTCATCGTGATCGAGCACACCGGCACCGGCAAGGCCGGCCGGTCCGCGCACCCCGTCGTCCTCGTCGGCAAGGGCGTGACGTTCGACACCGGCGGCATCTCCCTGAAGGACCCGGGCGGCATGGACGAGATGAAATTCGACATGAGCGGCGCGGCGGCCGTGATCGCCTCCCTGACCCTCGCCGCGGCGCTCGAACTGCCGCTGCGCGTCGTCGGACTCGTCGCCGCCGTGGAGAACATGCCGGACGGCAAGGCCGTCAAGCCCGGCGACATCGCCACCAGCGCTTCCGGCCAGACCGTGGAAATTCTCAACACCGACGCCGAGGGGCGGTTGATTCTCTGCGACGCGCTGCACTACGCGCGCCGCTTCGACCCGGCGGCCGTCGTCGACATCGCGACGCTGACGGGGGCTTGCGTCGTGGCGCTCGGACATCACCACTCCGGCGCAATGGGCAATGACGAAGCGCTGGTCACCGAGCTGGTCGAGGCGGGAGTGCGCGCTGACGATCGTGCCTGGCCGTTGCCGGTCACGGAGGACTACGCGGAACAGCTGAAGAGCAATTTCGCCGACTTCGCCAATATCGGCGGCCGCGACGGCGGCGCCCTCACGGCTGCGGCGTTCCTCGGCAAGTTCACAGAGGGGCTGAAATGGGCGCATCTCGATGTCGCCGGCACCGCTTATCAGAGCGGTGCGCAGAAGGGCAGCACGGGGCGTCCGACGCCACTGCTCGCGGATTTTCTCATCCACCGGGCGAAAGTCTGACGCGCCACGGCGTCGATCATGGGTGACGGCGAAGGCAGGCCCGAGGGAAAGGCTCTCCGCGTCGACTTCTACGTGCTCGAGGGAGCCTCGGCGTCCGCCCGGCTGAAGGTCGCCTGCCGCCTGGCGGAGAAGGCCTATCTCGCTTCGCAGCGCACGCTCATCTGGCACACCGAGCGCGGCGAGCTGGAAGCGCTCGATGGGCTGCTGTGGACCTTTGCCGACGGCAGCTTCGTCCCGCATGACTGGCTGACATCCAACGCGGCCGGCGAGGCACCCGTGCTGCTCAGCGCGGGCTCCCCGCCCGCGGCAAACGTCGATTTCGTCGTCAATCTCGCCGCGGATCCGCCCCCCTTCCTGCACCTGACGCGCCGGGTCGCCGAGATCATTGATGGCGATGAGGAGCGGCGGCGGGCCGGCCGGGCACGCTTCAAGGCCTACCGCGAGCTGGGCATCGAACCAGGTACTCACCCGCTGCGCGCGGAATAAGCAGGCTCGCTCGCTATAATGCCCTGACAATTCACTCAGGGCCCGTCAGTCACCATGGACAAAGCGTATGCGCCGCAGGACCTCGAGCGGCGGATCTACGAGCAATGGGAATCCCACGGGTGGTTCGCGCCGAGCGGTCGCGGATCGCCTTTCTGCATCATGATTCCGCCGCCCAACGTGACGGGCACGTTGCACATGGGGCACGCGTTTCAGCATACGCTGATGGATGCGCTCACCCGCTATCGCCGTATGCGCGGTGATGACGCGCTATGGCAACCCGGTACCGATCATGCCGGGATTGCGACCCAGATGGTCGTGGAGCGCCAGCTCGAAGCGCAGGGCCGCCAGCGCAGCGAGCTCTCGCGCGAGGCCTTCGTCGCGCGTGTTTGGGAGTGGAAGGCGCAATCGGGCGGTACGATCGCCTCGCAAATGCGCCGCCTGGGAGACTCCGTCGACTGGTCGCGCGACCGCTTCACGATGGATGAGGGGCTGTCGCGAGCGGTGGTGGAAGTGTTCGTGCGCCTGCACGATGAGGGCCTCATCTATCGGGGCAAGCGGCTGGTCAACTGGGACCCTGTGCTGCTCACGGCGCTCTCCGACCTCGAAGTCCAAAGCGAGGAAGAGGAAGGTCATCTTTGGCATCTGCGCTATCCGTTGGAAGATGGGTCGGGCCACGTCGTGGTGGCCACCACTCGTCCGGAGACCATGCTCGGCGATACGGCGGTCGCCGTAAATCCGGACGATGAGCGCTACCAACATCTCATCGGCAAACGCGTGACGCTGCCGCTCGCTGAGCGGCCGATACCAATCATTGCCGACGCCTACGTGGACGCTTCATTCGGCTCCGGCTGTGTCAAGATCACGCCGGCGCACGATTTCAATGACTACGAGATCGGCCTGCGCCACGGCCTCGAGCAGATCAATATTCTGACTCCGCGCGCCGCGCTAAACGAGAACGTTCCGGAAAGATTCCGCGGCCTCGACCGCTTCGATGCGCGCAAGCGCGTGGTCGCCGAGCTCGAGGCAGCGGGCCTGCTCGGGAAGGTCGAGAAACACAGGCTCATGGTTCCACGCGGCGATCGCAGCGGCGCAGTGCTCGAGCCGTTACTGACCGATCAGTGGTATGTCAGGATCGCGCCGCTAGCGGCCCCTGCAATCGCGGCAGTCGAGAGCGGGCGGACGCGATTCGTGCCGGAGAACTGGACCAAGACCTACTTCGAATGGATGCGCAACATCAAGGACTGGTGCGTCAGCCGCCAGCTCTGGTGGGGCCATCGCATCCCTGCATGGTATGACACGGGCGGCAATGTGTATGTCGCGCGGAGCGAGGCGGAGGCGCGCAGCAAACATCATCTCGCCCCCGATGTTCGACTGAATCAGGACACCGACGTCCTCGACACCTGGTTCTCTTCCGCACTCTGGCCGTTCTCCACACTCGGATGGCCGCAGCAGACGCCGGAGCTGGCAAAGTTCTACCCTTCCACCGTGCTCGTGACGGGCTTCGACATCATCTTTTTCTGGGTCGCGCGGATGATGATGATGGGCCTCAAGTTCATGAGCGACGTCCCCTTCCGGGAGGTCTACATCACGGGACTGATCCGCGACGAGCACGGGGACAAGATGTCGAAGTCCAAGGGCAACGTCATCGACCCGCTCGACATCGTGGACGGCATCGATCTCGAGTCGCTGATCGCCAAGCGCACAAGCGGTCTGATGCAGCCGCAGATGAAGTCGAAGATCGAGAAGGCGACCCGCAAGGAGTACCCTGAAGGCATCGCACCACACGGTACGGACGCGCTGCGCTTCACCTTCGCGGCACTCGCCTCACCCAGCCGGGACATCCGTTTCGATCTGGCACGCGTCGCCGGCTATCGCAACTTCTGCAACAAATTGTGGAACGCGGCGCGCTACGTGACGATGACGGTCGGCGACTCCGCGCCGGGCGATGCCCTGGAGCTGTCGGTGGCCGACCGTTGGATTCGTTCGCGCTTCGGGCGCGCCGTGGAAACGGTCGAGAGAGCTCTGGCGGAGTACCGCTTCGATTACGCGGCCGCCGCGCTCTACGAGTTCACCTGGTACGAGTTCTGCGACTGGTACCTCGAGCTCACCAAGCCGGTGCTGCAGTCCGATACCGCCTCTGCCGCCGCAAAAGCCGGCACGCGCCGCACGCTGCTCGAAGTCCTCGAGGCGCTGCAGCGTGCCCTGCACCCCATCATGCCCTTCATCACGGAAGAAATCTGGCAACGCGTCGGCCCTCTCGCCGGACGTTCCGGCCCGACAGTGATGCGGGCCGCCTACCCGCAGCCCGCCGACTTCCCCCGCGACGAGGCTAGCGAGCGCGAAGTCAGCTGGCTGCAATCGTTCATCCTTGCCGTCCGCCAGATCCGCGGCGAGATGAACATCAATCCCTCGCGCCGCATCCCGCTCCTCTACCGCAACGCCGCCGCGCACGATGTGGAGCTCATCGGGCGCCATCGCACCTGGCTGGAGCGTCTCGCCGGCATCGAGCCTCCGCGCGAGCTCGCCGCCGGCGAGCCGCAGCCGCAAGCCGCTACCGCCCTGGTCGGCGAGCTCACCCTGCTGGTCCCCATGGCTGGCCTGATCGATGCCGCCGCCGAAGCGGAGCGGTTAGCCAAGCTCCTGGCGCGCGCCCAATCCGACCTCGAGAAAACCCACGCGCGCCTGGCCAACGACAGCTTCGTCCGCAATGCCCCCGAGTCCGTGGTGAACGCCGAGCGCCAGCGCCTCACCGAGCTCGAGCAGACGGCCGCCCGCCTCGCGACCCAACTCGAGCGCGTCCGAGATCTGCGGGGACCGGGAACCGTATGAATGCGGCGCCGGCGCCGGATCGTGACGTGGCCACCGTGCAACGCGCGCTCGACGCCCTGCAGACAGTGGTTCTCGGCAAGTCACGCCAGGTGCGGCTGTGTCTCACCTGCCTCCTCGCGCGGGGACACCTGCTCATCGAGGATGTCCCAGGCGTCGGCAAGACCACTCTCGCGCACACGCTCGCTCAGGTACTGGGACTGGCGTGGCAGCGAGTGCAATTCACCAGCGACCTGCTGCCGGCCGATATCATCGGGGTGTCGATCTTCGACCGCACGAGTCAGCAGTTCAAGTTTCATCAGGGTCCGATCTTCACGCAGCTGCTGCTCGCCGATGAAGTGAATCGCGCGAGCCCGCGGACGCAGAGCGCGCTGCTCGAGGCCATGGAGGAGCGTCAGGTCAGCGTGGATGTGACCACCTATCGCCTTCCCGAGCCTTTCTTCGTCGTGGCGACCCAGAATCCGCATGAGCAACTCGGCACCTTTCCGCTGCCGGAATCACAGCTCGACAGGTTCCTCATGCGCGTGACGCTGGGCTACCCCGACGCCGCGCACGAGCGGGAGCTGCTCAGACACGGAGACCGGCGCGATCTGATCCCCAACCTCGAGCCGGTGCTCGGGCCCGAGGCGGTGATTCGCGTCCAACACATGGTGCGTGCAACACACGTGGCGGAGCCGTTGCTCGATTACGCGCAGACGCTCATTACCCGAACCCGGGATCGGCCGGATTTGAAGCTCGGTCTGTCGCCGCGCGCCGGGCAGGGGCTGATCCGCGCCGCCCAGGCTTGGGCCCGTCTCGCGGGGCGATCGGCGGTGCTGCCGGAGGACGTGCAGGCAGTGTTGCCTGCGGTGATTGCGCACCGGCTCGAGCGGCGCGACACAGACCGGTCCGACTCGCCGGGCAGGGATCTGGCTGAAGAGCTGATCAGGACGGTGCCGGTTCCAATTTAGATGAAGCGCCCCGCGAAGCTCGCAGAACGCGTTCGGGAGCGGGCCGCTGAGTGGGCGCGCCGCCGCCAGGGGCCTGACAGACTGCCGCTGACGCTCGCGCGGCGACGTCTCTACATCCTGCCGACACGTGCCGGAGTCGCTTTCGGAGCTCTGCTGCTGACGATGCTGGCCGCGGGGCTGAACTATGCGAACAGCCTCGCGCTGCTGCTCACCTTCCTGCTCGGGGGGTTCGCCCTCGTGGCGATGCACGAGTGTCACCGCAACCTCTTGGGCCTGTCGCTGCTCGAGGCAGCGGCCGCCCCGCTCTTCGCAGGCACCACCGGCACCCTGCGCCTCACGCTCGGGAGCGCATCGCGTCTCACCCGCAGGCGCATACAGGTCGCGGTCGCGAATGAAGCGGCGGTGGCGTTGGATCTGGTCGCGGGCGGGCGCGCACAGGTCGCGCTGCCCATCCGAGCGCCGCGGCGCGGCCTGCAGCGCATCGACCGGCTGCAAGTCAGCAGCTCGCATCCCTTCGGCCTCTTCCGCGCCTGGACCTGGATTCATGCGCCCATCACGGTGATCGTGTATCCGCGCCCGAGCGGCTCGCTGCCGCTGCCCGCTGACACCGGCGCGAGATCCGGCACGCATCCGCGCAGTACGGCCGGCGCAGACGAGTGGCTCGGGCTGCGCCCATTTCGCGACGGCGACTCGCCGCGGCAGGTGGCCTGGAAGGCCTACGCGCGCGAAGCGCCGCTGCTGGTGAAGGAATACAGCTCGGCCGGCTCGCCGCTGCGTCAACTGTGTCTGGACGCTGCGCGGCAACCCGACATCGAGTCGCGCCTGGAGCAACTGGCACGTTGGATCGTCGCCGCCGAGGCAGGCGGGGATCTGTACAGTCTCGAGCTGCCGGGGCAGCGCATCACGGCCCACCGCGGGTCCGATCATCGCCACAAGTGCCTGTCGGCACTCGCGTTGTACGGCTCGTGAGCTCCGCCGGCGCCATGAAGGTGGTTCCGCGGTCACCCTTGCTCTGGGTTTGCGCGGTGAGCGCGGCGGCCGTTCTGTTGCATGCCGCCCAGGTCTTCGCGTGGATCACGATCGCGGGGCTGGTGCTCGTGGGCTGGCGGCTGGCGGCGGCTTTCGGCATGGCGCGGCTGCCGGGCGGGCCCGTGCGCATTGTGCTCGGGTTGTCGCTGGTTGCGGCGGTGTTCGCGCAATTCCACACACTCAACGGACTCGCTCCCGGCACGGCGATGCTCATGCTGATGGTGACCATCAAGCTGCTCGAGACGCGAACCCGGCGTGATCAGTACATCGTGATCGGCGGTGCGCTCTTTCTGCTGCTGGCGGCATGTCTCGACCGACAAGCGCTCGCATGGGTGCCGCTTTATGGGACCGACGCGCTCTTGTGCTGCTCGGCCCTGGCGGTCGTGGCCTACACCGGCGACGAAGCTCTCCCGGCGCCGGCCGGCCTGGGAACGCGCGAGGTCATCGGGCTTGCCGGCCGCACACTGCTTTACGCCACTCCGCTCGCCATCCTTCTGTTTCTCTTCTTTCCGCGCCTGCCAGGGCACTTCTGGGCCTTCACCCCCGGCGACGACGCCGTGACCGGGCTCGGCGACACTCTGACACCCGGCGGCATCACCCGCCTGACGACCTCTTATGCCATCGCCTTCCGGGTGCGGTTCGACGGCAGGCCGCCGCCGCCCGATGAGCGCTACTGGCGCGGTCCCGTGATGCACGAGTTCGACGGCGTTACCTGGAGCGCCGGACGATACTCGCCCGGCGAGATACAACGGCTCAACTGCCTCTCCGCGCCGTATCGCTATCGTGTCTACCTCGAGCCCACCTTCCATGCCTGGTGGCTCGCTCTCGACACGGTCATGGCCTCGCCAGCGCCGAACGTCCGCTATACCGACGACTACCAGCTCATCGCTACACAACCCGTATCGCAATCGCAGACCTACAGCGCCCGCTCCTGCGCGCACCCCCAATCGCTCGCGCCACTCTCGCCCGCGGCGCGGCTGGCGGACACACAGCTTCCCCCGGACCGCAATCCCCGTACGCATGCGCTGGCTTTGCAACTGCGCCACCGCGCGGGCTCTGACGTTGGATTCGTACGGGCAGTTCTCACCTTCCTGCGCACGAACGGCTTCTCATACTCACTCACTCCACCGCCTCTCGGGCCGGAGCCGATCGACGAGTTACTGTTCGACACCCGCACAGGCTTCTGCGGTCACTACGCGTCAGCCTTCGTCGACGTGATGAGAGCTGGGGGCGTTCCAGCGCGGGTCGTCACCGGTTATCTCGGCGGTCAATTGAATCCCTACGACGGTACCTTCGTCGTGCGTCAGTCGGACGCACACGCCTGGGCGGAAGTCTGGCTCGACGGGAGTGGATGGACGCGAGTGGACCCCACCGCCGTGGTCGCGCCCGAGAGGATCTACCACGGCATTCTCGACTTGCTGCCGAACGCCGTCTCCGCCTCCGCGCGCATCGTGCACGCCTGGCCCTGGCTCAGCGCTACCCTCCAGCGCTGGGACGCCCTCAACGGCTGGTGGAACGCGCGCGTCGTGGGCTTCGACCACCGCGCCCAACTCAACCTGCTGGGCGACCTCGGCTTCCACTCCCCCGAGCTGCGCGATGCAGCCTACGCGTTCGGCATGACTCTCCTGGTCTGGCTGGCCTGGATCTCCTGGCAACTCGGCCGAGAAGCCGCAAGCCGCCCCCGCCCCGATCGCCTGGGCCGCGCCTACGCCCGCCTCTGCCGCAAACTGTCCCGCATAGGGCTCCCGCGCCCGCCCCACCAAGGTCCCCTGGCGTACGCCCAATCCATCACCCGCCACCGCCCCGATCTGGCCCCCCAGGTGGGGCCCCTACTCGAGTCCTACGCCGACCTGCGCTTCGGCCCAACTTCAGCACCAACACCCGATGGCGACCTGCGTAAGTTCGAACGCTCAGTGGCCCGACTATCGATCCGCCGATCTCAGCCCGGTGATTCCCGGACGGCGCAAGTGCACAGCCGGGGCATCGATTGAAAAAAGATTTTCCGGGAGCCTCAAAAACAGGATGTTTTTGCGGCAGCCTACATGGATGTATTCACGGCGGTCCCGGAAAATCTGTTTTTCAAGCGGTGCCCAGGGGCCCGCACATTACACCGCGTGCTCTCTCGTCTCCCGGAACGTAATGTCAGGCCACCTCTCCACCGTCAACTGCAGATTCACCCGCGAAGGCGCCAGATAAACCAACGCCCCCGCATGATCCACCGCCAGATTGTCATGTGCCCGCCCCCGAAACTCCTCCAGCTTCTTCGCATCCCCCGACCCCACCCACCGCGCCGTATGCACATTCACCGGCTCGAACACACACTGCACCCCATACTCATCCTGTAGCCGGAACGCCACCACCTCGAACTGCAGCTGCCCCACCGCCCCGAGGATCAGCTCATTGTTCCGCACCGGCTTGAACAGCTGCGTAGCCCCCTCCTCACACAACTGCGACAACCCCTTCTGCAGCGCCTTCATCTTCAACGGATCCTTCAGCACCGCCCGCCGGAAAATCTCCGGCGCGAAGTTCGGCACACCCGTGAAGGCCAGCCTCTCACCCTCCGTGAACGTGTCGCCAATGTTGATCGTCCCGTGATTGTGGAGCCCGATGATGTCACCCGCATAAGCCTCCTCGGCATGCTCCCGCTCCGCCGCCATGAACGTCAGCGCATCCGCCACCCGCACCTCCTTCCCGAGCCGAGAATGATAGAGCCGCATCCCCCGCGTGTACTTGCCCGAGCACAGCCGCAGGAACGCGATGCGATCGCGATGCCCCGGATCCATGTTGGCTTGGATCTTGAACACGAACCCCGAGAGCGCCTCCTCCAGCGGCTCCACCTGCCGCTCCCGCGCCTCGCGGGACTTCGGGCCCGGCGCGTGCGCGGTGAACGTCGCGAGGAGTTCCTCCACGCCGAAGTTGCTGATGGCCGAGCCGAAGAAGACCGGCGTCTGCCGACCGGCGAGATAGGCGTCCGGATCGAACACTGCCGTCGCGCCCCTGACGAGCTCGATCTCCTCGGCAATCGCATCCAGGCGCTCCCCCAGGAGCTCACGCGCCGCATCGCTCTTCAACCCCTGGATCACCTGGTTCTCGCCGACCCGCCCCCGCTCGGCCGCGAGATACACGTAGATGCGGTCCTCCGGCAGGTGATAGATGCCGCGCAATTCCCGTCCCATCCCGATCGGCCAGGTGACGGGTGCCGTGGCGATGCCCAACACCTTCTCGATCTCATCGAGCAGCTCGATCGGCGGTCGCCCTTCCCGATCGAGCTTGTTGATGAAAGTCATGATGGGGGTATCGCGCAGACGGCAGACCTCCATCAGCTTGATGGTGCGTTCCTCGACGCCCTTGGCGCAGTCGATGACCATCAGCGCCGAGTCGACGGCCGTCAGAGTGCGGTAGGTATCCTCCGAGAAATCCTCATGACCGGGCGTGTCCAGCAAGTTGACAATGCAGTTCCGGTAAGGGAACTGCATCACCGACGACGTCACCGAGATCCCGCGCTGCTGCTCGAGTCGCATCCAGTCGGACGTGGCGTGGCGCGCCGCCTTGCGGCCCTTGACGGTACCTGCCATCTGGATGGCGCCGCCGAAGAGCAGCAGCTTCTCGGTGAGCGTGGTTTTGCCGGCGTCAGGGTGCGAGATGATCGCAAACGTCCGCCGCCGACGAATCTCGGCAGTCAGTTCAGTCATGGGTGATCGTCAGAGCGTGGTGCGGGAGGAGCGGCGCCCGCGCAAGGTAAGTCTGAGCACTGCGGCATCCTCCCTGCCGCCGACCGCCTGGTAATAGCCGCGGCGCATGCCGACCTGCTCGAACCCGATCGCCTGATACAGCCGGATCGCCGCCGTATTCGAGGGCCGTACCTCGAGGAAGGCTTCGCTCATGCCGGCGGCCGCGCCGCGCTCCAGGAGATAACCCAGCATGCGCCGCCCGAGCCCGCGGCAGCGGCAGGTATCCGCTACACACAGATTCAATACGTGCGCCTCGCCGGCGCCGACGCTCATCACTCCATATCCGATGATCTGACTCTCCAACGTGAGCACGCGGCACACATATCCAACCCGCAGGCAGTCGCGGAAGATGCCCTCGCTCCAGGGGAACTGGTACGAGGCGCGCTCGATGGCGAAGACCTCGGGCACGTCCGCTTCCGTCATGGGGCGGATGCGGATCTCCGGGGCGGCATCGAGCATCTCAGGAGCGCTGGCCATCTTCGGGTATGCCTGCCGTCAGTTGCCGAAACACGCTGCGTGCGAACTTCAGGTCCTCCCACGCTTTGCGCTTATCGGCCGGATTGCGCAGGAGATAAGCGGGATGATACGTCACCACGAGGGGCGTGTTCAGCTCGCCGAACCGATGCACTCGGCCACGCAGGCGGCTCAAGGACTCCTCCGTCCCCAGCAGATTCTGGGCCGCGATCCGACCCACGGCCAGCAGGAGGCGGGGACGGACCAGCTCGATCTGGCGCCGCAGGTAAGGCAGGCAGGCGGCGACCTCCTCCGGGCGCGGATCGCGATTGTTCGGCGGCCGGCTCTTGAGGACGTTGGCGATGAACACGTTCTGCGCACGGCTGAGCCCGATGGCGCCCAGCATCGCATCCAGCAGCTGTCCGGCGCGCCCGACGAAAGGCTCCCCGCGGCGGTCCTCCTCAGCGCCGGGCGCCTCCCCGATCACCATCCACTCCGCCTGGGGATTGCCCACACCGAAGACCCCCTGTGTCCGGCCGGCATGCAGAGTGCATCGGGTGCAGGTCAGCACTTCGGCGCGCAGGGCTTCCCATGAACCGCCTTCGGCCTCCGAGTCCCCTGCCGGTGGTGCGGATACGGCGACTGCAACCGCCGGCTTGGCCACTTCGGCCGTGGCGCGCGTGCTGGCGTCGCCGCTGACACCGGCGCGCGGCACCCATACGTCGATGCCGATGGCCCGCAGGTACTCGGCGCGCAGTGCCCGGTTCATCACGCAGGTGAGCGCCGGAGGCGGCGCATGCGGCGAAACAGCCAGATGATGGGAGCCGATACCGCATACGTGCCGAAGATCGCCAGCAGCAGCGTCGGCGGGCTCGTGGCGTTCAGCACGACCGCAAACAGGACCACGATGAGAACCACCAGCAGCAGCGATACGAAGCGGACACGGCGATCGAGGTTGAACTGCTTGAAGCTGGGGTAACCGAACCGGCTGACCATCAGGGCTCCGGCCACCGCTGTCGCCGTGAAGGCGGCGATGAGGCCGGGAAGACCCGGCTCGTGCCACTGGCTCGAGGCCCATACGAAGCCGGCCACGATGGCGGCAGCCGACGGGCTCGGCAGCCCTTCGAAGTAGCGCTTATCGGCCGTCGGGGCGCGTGCATTGAAGCGCGCCAGACGAAGCGCGGCTGCCACGGCATAGAAGAAGCACGCCAGCCAACCGAACCGCCCCCATTCGTGCCCGAACTCGGCGATCCGCACGACGCCCCATTGGTAGGCGACGATCGCCGGGGCGAGGCCGAAGGAGACCATGTCCGCCAGACTGTCGTACTCCTTGCCAAACGCGCTCTCCGTACGGGTGAGCCGGGCAATCCGCCCGTCCAGTGTGTCGAAGATCATCGCCACGAATACGCCCATGCCCGCAAGCGCGAAATGCTTATCGATCGAGGCGACGATGGCGTAGAACCCGGAAAAGAGGCATCCGGTGGTCAGCAGGTTCGGCACGAGGTAAATCCCCTTGCGGCGCGGCTTGACCGGGTTGTCGGCATCCGGTCCCACGTGCGGGGAACTCTCCGGGATTGGGCTCGGGGACGTCACGGCTGGCTCGGCACTGCAGGCGGATGGGAGGCGAATTTTATCAGGTGGTCTCCTGTTAAGATGGCCGTCTCTTCAGCCCGCAAAAGACCCGTTCACCGATGAGGCTCTCGCAGTACCCGATCAACACCAGCAAGGAGACTCCCGCCGAGGCGGAGCTCCTCAGCCATCAGCTGATGCTACGCGCGGGACTCATCCGCCGCGAGGCGGCCGGACTCTACAGCTGGCTGCCGATGGGGCTGCGGACCCTGCGCAAGGTGGAGACCATCATTCGCGAGGAGATGAACCGGGCCGGGGCGCTGGAGATGGTCATGCCGGTGTTCCAGCCGGGAGAGCTGTGGCAGGAATCCGGCCGCTGGACGCAGTACGGCCCGGAGCTGCTGCGCCTCAAGGACCGCCACGAGCGCGACTTCGTGGCCGGCCCGACGCATGAGGAAGTCATCACGGACATCGCGCGCCGCGACATCAAGAGCTATCGCCAGCTCCCGGTGAACTTCTACCAGGTGCAGACGAAGTTCCGCGACGAGATCCGCCCGCGCTTCGGAGTCATGCGGGCGCGCGAGTTCATCATGAAGGACGCCTACTCCTTCCACGTGGATGCGGCCTCGCTCGAGCAGGGCTACCGCATCATGTACGAGGCCTACACCCGCATCTTCACCCGCATGGGACTCGATTTCCGCGCGGTGCGGGCGGACTCAGGGCCGATCGGCGGCGATGTCTCGCAGGAATTTCACGTGCTCGCCGCCTCCGGCGAGGACGCGATCGTCTTTTCCGACGGGGATAACTATGCCGCCAACCTCGAGGTGGCAGCCGCCCTGCCACCGCAGGCGCCGCGCCCCGAGCCGCGCGAGGTCATGGCGAAGGTAGCGACGCCTGGCGCGCGTACGATCGGGGAAGTCTCCCGCATGCTCAATGTGGAGCCCTCCCGCTGCGTGAAAACCCTCCTGGTCGAGGGGGCCGAGGAAGACGTCGTGGCGCTGGTCCTGCGCGGCGATCACGACCTCAACGCCACCAAGGCCCAGCGGCTGGCGGGCGTTGCCAGCCCCTTGCGCATGGCGGGCGCGGAGCGGATCGCGCGCGTTACCGGCGCGGAGGTCGGGTTCATCGGCCCCGTGAACTTGCGCTGCCGCATCTACGCCGACCACAGCGCGTTGGGCCTAGCCGACTTCGTGTGCGGCGCCAACGAAAAAGACATGCACCTCACGGGGGTCAACTGGGATCGGGACGTGGGCGAGGTCACCGCCGCCGACATCCGCAACGTGCGCGAGGGCGATCCGAGCCCGAGCGGCCGGGGACGGCTCAAGCTCGCCCGCGGCATCGAGGTCGGGCATATCTTTCAGCTCGGCTGCAAATACAGCGAGCCGCTCAAAGCGACGGTGCTCGACGAGTCGGGCAAGGAAGTGGCGCTGCTCATGGGCTGCTATGGCATCGGTGTGACGCGCGTCGTGGCCGCGGCCATCGAGCAGAATCACGATGAGCGCGGCATCATCTGGCCGGAGCCTCTGGCGCCCTTCCAGGTGGTGCTCGTGCCGCTCAACCTGCAAAAGTCCTCCCGGGTACGCGAAGTTGCCGACCGCCTCTATAGTGAGCTCACCGCCCAGGGCATCGAGGTGCTCTATGACGACCGCGATGCCCGGCCCGGCGTCAAGTTTGCCGATGCGGAGCTCCTCGGCATTCCGCACCGGCTGGTGGTCGCGGAGCGCGGGCTGGAAGCCGGCCGCCTCGAGTACCGCCACCGGCGGGACAGGGAGAGCACGGAGTTTCCGGGCGGCGAGGCGGTCGACTTCATCAAAGCACGCATGGGCCGTTAAGAGTTTCCGCCGTTTGACGGGCGCGGTCGCCGGTTTGCTGCTCGCGCTCGCCTGCGGCATCCTGGCATCGCCCGCGCGCGCGGACCAGCAGCGGGATGCGGCGTTGGGTCCAGTGGTCCGGCACGCCATCTCGCAGGCGCAGTGCTTCGCCGACCGTTACGATGCCGCCGTCTGGTACACACTCATGGCACCGCGGCTGAAGCGCTTCGTCCCCGATCCGACCGAGCGGATGGCTATCCTGGAGCAGGTGTATTGCGAGACACATCGGCCGGGCGAGTCCAAAGTGCCGCCGGGCCTGGTGATGGCCGTGATGCAGGTGGAGAGTGATTTCAACCGCTGGGCGGTCTCGCCCGCGGGCGCCGTCGGCCTGATGCAGGTGATGCCTTACTGGCCGACTAAGCTCGGAATGAAGGGCTGGGAGCTCGTGCACGTCGCACCCAACATCCGGATGGGGTGCGCCATTCTCAGGTTCTATCTCCAGTACACCCACAACGACGTGCGTCTCGCGCTGGAAAAATACAATGGCAGCGTCGGCCATCCGGAGTATCCCGACCGGGTGCTCACGGATTGGGAGCGATGGTCCGGCGCGGACGACCTGGGATTTGCGACCGCCGCCAAGAGACACTAGTTGGAGCGGCGGATCCGGGTCCTATCCCGTATGGAAGCCGGCCGGCGCGCCATCCTGCGGCGCGTCGGTGACCTCGACCGCGGTGACCTGCGACGCCGAGGACCCTGTCCACAACCAGCTCACGAAGGTCCGCACTGCCTCTTCTTCCCCGCAGGCCAGGACTTCGACGCGGCCATCGGCAAGGTTACGCGCATAGCCTCGCACGCCGAGCTCACGCGCGCGCTGCGCCGCGCTGCCGCGATAGAAGACGCCCTGCACGCGGCCTGATACGAGGCATTTCTTGCAGATCATGCGGCGAATATACCCATTTGCCCCCGAGCGACCCGAAATACCCCCTCGCCCGCCATGCTCCCACGGCCGAGACTGCGCCCGATCTGGCTTCTCGGACGCATGGAAGGAGACGGCGCGCTGTGGCAACGTATCCGCAAACTCGACCCAGGCTGGTCCGGCCGTACGCCGTGCCCTGTGCGCGGCCGGGGACAGGGGAAGCTTCGATGATCGAAATTCTGGTGCTCTACTACTCGCGCAACGGTGCGACCGCGGAACTGGCACGCCAGGCTTGCCGTGGCATCGAAAGTGTCGCCGGCGCCGCCGCGAAATTGCGCACCGTGCCGCCCATCATCGCGGAGAATGAGCGGGCCGCGATGCTCGTGCCCGTGACCGGTGCGCCGTATGCCACTCTCGAAGACCTGCGCACCGCCCGGGGCCTCCTTCTCGGCAGCCCCACCCGGTTCGGCAACATGGCCGCGCCGCTCAAGTATTTCCTCGATTCAACATCGGGCCTGTGGGTATCGGGCACGCTGGCCGGCAAGCCGGCGGGCGTATTCACCTCGACGCAAACTCTCCACGGCGGACAGGAGGCGACGCTCCTCTCGATGATGCTGCCGCTTCTGCATCACGGCATGTATCTAGTGGGATTGCCGTATACGGAGCGGGCGCTGCACCAGACGCGTTCCGGCGGGACTCCGTATGGCGCATCTCACGTCGCCGGGGCCGCGGATGAGCCGGTGTTGACGGATGATGAGCGGGCGCTGGCGCAGGCGCTGGGAAAAAGGGTCGCGTCCCTGGCGGTGCGGCTGTCAAGTTAGGTGCTCGAAGGGTCGTGCCACTGGCCATCCGTGGCGCCAGGGCCCCCGGCCCGCGCATCGTGCGCGGGCGCTCGCTGGCGGCGAGGACACGTCAAGTGTCCTCGCTGGAAGTACCGGCTCGCCCCAACACCTCGCGGATGAACGGCACGGTCAGCCGCCGCTGCGCGGCGAGGGCCGCCTCATCGAGGGTATCGAGCAGATCGTAGAGTCGGCGCATGTCGCGCGGGAAACGGCGCTGCAGCCAGCGCGAAGTCTCCTCCGGAAGCTCGAAGCCGCGCAACCGGGCGCGCAGCTGCAACGCCTGCTGCTGCTCCGCCTCATCGAGCGCGCGCAGCTGCAGAACGGCCCCCGCGGCGCAGCGCGAGCCGAGATCGGGCAACGTCCAGGCGAGCAGCGCCGGGGGCGGCCGCGCCGCCATGACCAACGTCCCGCCGCCCTCCTCGACTTCGCGCAACAGACCGAAGATCGCCTTTTCCCACTCGAGACGACCGGCGACGGCCTCGAGATCATCGAGGCAGACACACTGCAGCTGCGGCAGGCCCTCCAGTACGCCGACACCGAGGGCCGCGAGCTCAGCGAGCGGGAAGTACCCCGCGCGACGCGCTTCGGCCGCCTGCGAGCACGTTGCCTGCAACAGATGCGTCTTGCCCGCGCTCGCCGGGCCACAAATCCAAGTGGCGCCAGCGACTTCGCCGGCGGCCACCCGCCTGGCATGCGCGATCGCCTCGCGGTTGCGGGCGGGCAGGAAACTCGCGAATACCGCCCGATCCGGTAGGCCCACTCCAAGAGGAAGCTGCTTCATGGCTTCCCTTCACTCAGGCCGGACGCTCGGCGTCTCTGTCACGCCCCGGGCCTGCAGCTCGCGCCGTATGAGATCGCTCTCACGCTCGAGGACTGTAGCCCAGGCCCGGCGGGTGAAGGCTTGGACGTAGTTGAGCCCGGAGAGAACGGTGGTGGCGAATACGATGAGCGCGAGCGCCCGCCGCACATCGTGGGGCGGAAAGGCGACCGCAGCGCCCAGCATGACGGCCGCCAGATAGAGCAATTGCGCTGCCGTGTTGATCTTGCTGATGATCGTCGGCCGCCCGCGTACCGGCCCGAACCAGGCCCGGTAGACGAGCGCGCCAAGCGCGATCATGACGTCGCGCGCGACCGCCGCGGCGGTCACCCACCACGGCACGAGCCCGAGCCAGGTGCCCTCCACGAACACCGTGACGAGCAGCAGCTTGTCGGCCGCCGGATCGAGGACCTTGCCGAGCTCGGAAATCCAATTGAAGCGCTTCGCCAGATAGCCATCCAGCCCGTCGGAGAAGGCCGCCAGCATGAAAAGCGCGAGCGCGAGATCGTAGCGACCGCCGTAGAGAGCCGTGGCGATCGGCCAGATGAGCGCGAGGCGCACCAGACAGATGAGGTTGGGTAGATGACGCACAGTGAGCGAGCGGCTGCGTTCGCGTGCGACCTCGAGCGCGACTAGCCCGGCCGATAGCGGTAGACGAGCGGCATGCCGGACGTTCCGACTCCCTGCGCGGCCGGCCCGACGCGACTGAAGCTCGGCGAGCCCGACAAGGCCCGCTCGATGGCGCTGCCGCCGCCGCGGACTGTCAGGTCGAACAGGACCGAGTTGCCGCTGACCTGTCTGACGTTCGCCTTGCTGACTCCGGGGACTGCGCCGAGCATGAGCTCGATATTGGCATAGTCCGCCAGACTCGATACACCCTCGATCTCGATCTCCGTCTCGCCCGGGGCGTTGGCGGCAGCGGCGCCTGGCGGCGGCGCGAGCAGGTCGACGGTGTTGTCGATGCCCGCGGTCAGTGGGCCACTCCAGCTCTGGCTGCTGAAATCGGTGTAGAGCGTCCACTGCCAGGCTTCCGCCTGACCTGGCGGCGCTGCAGGTTGGGTCGCAGTGGCTATGGATTGCATCGTGCCCGGCGGCGGCGGCGTCGCGCCCGGTGCCGGTGCGGCGGACGCCGCTGCAGCCGGCGCAGGCGCTGGGGACGGGATTGCGGTGACCGGCGGCCTGCCGATCAGCACCTGCTCCGCCCCGTAGCGATGCGCCATCTCGAGCAGGGATTCGCGCGGCAGCAGATTGCCGCTGTCATCTGCGACCGGAAGAGGCACGATACTGATGGGAAGGCCCCGCTGCTCCGCTGCCTGCTCGAGCCCCGTCTGATCTCCCGCCTGGTCCGCCTGCTCAGGCGGGGGATAGATCACCACCAGGGTAAAGGGACGGTTCGGGTCCCAGACGCTTCGGTCCAGCGCCGCAATGGTCTTCGCGACAGCCGCCGCGTTGAAGAGAACCTGCAGCTCACCTTGCGGCCCGCGGTCATAGCCCTGGACATATCTGGGCGCATCCGTGATCAACCCGCCGAATACCGGATCGCTCGCCGATTCGCGTCGGCCCGTCGCGCGCACCAGCGCCTCGCGCATGGCCTGCTGCAGGGCGGGCGCGGACTGACCCGTCACGTCGACCTGGAAAACCGGAACGGCGTGCGCCGCCCAGGCAGCCGCCGGCAGCGCGGCGAGCGCCGCGAGCAGCAGCGCTTCGCGGACAAGGCTTCGGGCGGTTGTCTGGCGGCAGGGCATCGGAAGTGTTTGGATCGCGCCACGGATCGCGCAAAATGTACAATACCACACGCAAGGGCTCCGGCCTGTACACGAGGGCGTTTCGGTGAGTGAAGGCCGCGGCGGCATGACGTATCGCGATGCCGGTGTCGACATCGATGCCGGCGATGAGCTCGTCGAGCGCATCAAGCCCCTTGTCGCGCGCGTGCGACGGCCAGAGGTGCTCGCCGGCATCGGCGGCTTCGGCGCGCTGGTGGAGCTGCCGCCGGGTTACCGACGGCCGGTTCTCGTCTCGGGGACGGATGGCGTCGGCACCAAGCTGCGGCTGGCGATCGATGCAGGGCGCCACGACACGATCGGTATCGATCTGGTCGCGATGTGTGCCACCGACATCGCGGTACAGGGGGCGGAGCCGCTCTTCTTTCTCGACTACTACGCCACGGGCAAGCTTCGGGTCGATGTGGCGGAAGCCGTGGTTCGCGGCATCGTGGAAGGATGCGCGCAGGCCGGTGCCGCTCTCGTTGGTGGCGAAACCGCGGAAATGCCAGGCATCTATTACGGCGAAGACTACGATCTTGCCGGGTTCTGCGTCGGCGTCGTGGAAAAGGACGCGATCATCGACGGTAGCGGAGTGCGCGCGGGCGACGCCGTGATCGGCCTCGCCTCCTCAGGACCGCATTCCAACGGCTACTCCCTGATTCGCAAGCTCGTCGCGCTGAGTGCCGCGGGCAGCGATACCCAGCTCGACGGCAAGCTGCTCCTCGACCGGCTGCTCGCCCCCACCCGCATCTACGTGAAGCCGCTTCTGGCGCTCGCACGGGAGCTCGAAGTTCACGCGCTGGCTCACATCACTGGCGGAGGCCTGACGGACAACATCCCGCGCGTGCTGCCCGAAGGTTTGGAAGCCGTACTCGAGCGCCGCAGCTGGCATCGTGATCCGGTCTTCGACTGGCTGCAGCAGGTCGGTCACATCGAGCCGGTGGAGATGTATCGCACGTTCAACTGCGGCATCGGCATGGTCGCGGTGGTGCCGAAGGAGCAGGCGCCACGGGCGGTCAGTTTTCTCGCCGCGCGCGGTGAGTCGGCACAGGTCATCGGAGAGATCCGTGCGGGCGCGCGCGGCGTGGTCATAGAAGAGTGACCCGCACAGAGCCGCTGCGGCTCGCGATCCTCATCTCGGGCCGCGGCTCCAACATGGCCGCGATCGCGCGCGCCTGCGCCGCAGGCCGGATCAATGCGCGCGTCGCACTGGTGCTCTCCGAGCGCCCGGGTGTCGCCGGCCTCGAAACGGCCCGCGCGCTGGGCATCGAGACGCATACCATCCCCTGGCCCGGCGCCACGGAGCGCGCGCGGTTCGAGCGCAACCTCGACGCAGCGCTCGAAGTCGCTGCGCCGGACGTAGTCGTCCTCGCCGGCTTCATGCGCATTCTTTCACAACAATTCGTTGCGGAGCGCCTGGGCCGGATACTCAACATCCATCCGTCGCTGCTGCCCAACTACCGCGGACTGCACACCCACCGCCGCGTCCTCGAGGCCGGCGATCCGGTGCATGGCGCCAGCGTCCACTTCGTCACCGCGGAACTCGATGGGGGACCGGTCATTCTCCAGTCGAGAGTCGCCGTACAGCCGGGAGACACCGAGGACGCGCTGTCAGCACGCGTTCAGGCAACGGAGCACACCATCTATCCCCGGGTAATCGGCTGGCTCGCGGACGGCAGGCTCGCATGGCGCGACGACCGGCCGTGGCTGGATGGCAAGCCGCTCGATGCGCCGGTGGTGGAGGATTTCCCTTGATGGCGAGGCTGGATGGCGGCGCGGCAGGCTGAGGGCGCGGTCACGATCGCGGCGCTGGTGATGGGCGCGGCGACACTGTTGGCGGCTGCGGCGGGTCACGCGGCGCCGGCCGGTGACGTCCTCCCGCAGGCGAGCACACCACCGGCGCCGCCCGCACCATTCGTCGCGACCTACACCATCGAATGGCATGGGATCACCGCCGGCAGCTCGACCCTGGAGCTGCACCAGACCGCGCCGCAGTCATACGTCTATACCTCGACCGACAGCGCCTACGGCGTTTTCCGGCTCGCCTTTCCCCATCCGCTGCGCCAGTCGAGCCGCTTCAAGATCTCGGCCGGTGAGGTGGAGCCCCTCGCTTTCCAGGCGGGCGGAGCGGGCAACGACGTAATGGTGCAGTTCGACTGGAAATCGGGCCAGGTCACCGGCATGGCCAAGGGAAAACTGCTCGCCTTGAAGCTGCAACCGGGGACCCAGGACCCGCTGTCCGTACAGATTGCCATCATGCTCAAGCTGCAGGCGCAGAACGTGCCCAACAGCTTCTGGATGCTCAACACCGACGAGATCGACCGCTTCCAGTATGTCCGTCATGAGGAGAGCACGCTCGATACCCCACTCGGGAAGCTGCATACGATCCTGTACACCAGCCATCAGCCCGGATCCAACAAGACGACGTATCTCTGGCTGGCTCCCGCGCTCCACTACATGCCGGCGCGCGCCGAGCAGCGCGTGAAAGGCAGCACGCAGGTTGCGCTGCAGATCCGGGCGTTCAAGCTCAACTGACCGCGCTCAAGCGCGGCGCTGTGGCGTGTGGTGCGCCGGCGCACGATGCCTGCCGAGCGGGCAGACCGTTGCGGATGCCTCGGCGGGACGCGAAGACGCCGCACTCGTTGCAGTGGCTGGCGGAGTCGAGCGCGCAGCGTGCAACGAGGGCTGTACAGCGCCCGAGGCGAGGCTCACGGAGGCGACGAGTGTCGCGACGCAGAGAATTCCGATCCCGTGCCGTATCCGGCCCGCAACCGGCCGTCTCAGCTCGGCGATACGCCGCCGCAGCGGGTGCACCGAGCCCCAATGGCATGCGAGCGGCACGGGTAACGCGGCGTCGCCTGCGAGGTGCGCCTTGAGCAGCGCTTCGGCGTAGCGCCCGCGGCGCCCCTTCCCCGCCGCGCAGAGCACCGCGGCGTCGCAGGCGAGATCCTGATCGAATCGCAGCAGGCGCATGGCCCAGAACATCATCGGGTTGAACCAGAAAACACACAGCCACGCCGCACCGAACGCGTTGACGAGCGTATCGCCGCGGCGCATGTGCGCCCGCTCGTGCGCGAGGACCAATTCACGCTCTTCCGCGCTGTAGCGCTGCTCGAAGTCGGGCGGAACCAACACACGCGGGCGCAATGCGCCGATCAGCATGGGTTCCACCACCGCACCACTGCGCCAGGTCCCATCGGCCGACGGGATGAGGGTACCGAGCGAGCGAGCGAAGGAGTGCTGCCCGCGGACCATGAGGGCCAGAGCGGCGCATGCGCCCGCGGCCCACGCGATGCATGCGGCCGCGCTCAGTAGACCGGAAAAGTGAATCGTCGCCAACAGGCCATCGACCCTCCGCCAGAGCCAGGCAAACACACCGGGCGCGAACATCGCCGCAGCACCGCTTGGCTGCGCGCCGCGCGGGAGCGCCAAGGCGAGCACGCTGGCTGGCGCCGAGAGCCACAGCCAATACACTGCCCGCGCTCCCAGCGCGCTTCGCAACGGCGTGCGCGCGAGCGCGACGAACGACACGGCGAAGGTGGTTACGGCGGTCAGGACGGTGAGGTACTGCAACGCGGCGTTACTCATCCTCGAGCTCCTGGATCAAGTGCTTGAGCTCGCGCACGTCCCGTTTCGAGAGCTTGCGATGGCGGCTGAAGTGCGCCACGAGCGGCGCCACCCGGCCACCGTAGAGGCGATTGAGCAGGCTCTCGCTCTCCCGCGAAAGCCACTCCTCGCGTCCCAGGGTGGGCGAGTAGATGAAGCGGCGGCCGACTTTCTCGGCGCGCACGGCGCGCTTCTTGAGCAGGCGGCCGAGCAGAGTCTTGACGGTCGACTCCTGCCAGTCACGGGGTTTGGCGACCGCCGCCACGACATCCTCTGCCGTGGCGGAACCTTTCTCCCACAGCACCGCGAGGACGGCCGACTCCGCCTCACTGATCGACTCCGCGCTCACGGACGGGATCTCACGGTGACCCGCCCGAGCAATCCGCGGCCGGCGCAACGCGCGTCTGATCGGTTATCCAATTGACTTCCCACGTTTTGCCGCCGTCCTCGGAGAAGGACTGCTCGAAATGCGCCGAGTTCGCCGTGATGCGGGACCAGATGTAGCGGATGAGGACATAGCGCCCATTGTAAGTATCCTGGGCATAGAACTCGCCGACGCCGTTGCTGAATTCCCCGACGTTCGGCGGTCCCCCCAGGGCGCCCGCCTTGCTCGTGCCCCAGTAGAGGCTCCATTGCCGGGTCTGCGGGTTGTAGAGGCGCAGCGTCAGCCCCTCTATCGACTGTCCTGCTCCAGTCACTTCCATCTGCTCGAGCTGAGCCCGACCGCTCCAGACCCTGCAGGTCTTCGTCCTGCCGTCGAGCTCGATCCACTGCCGCGAGCCGGAGAGCGGATGAGTCATTCTCTTCACCCGGAAATTCCAGGCGCCGAGCTCGAAGTCGAAATCATGCGAGCCGTCCCTGACCTGCGCGGCCAGCGGCGTCGCGTGTGTCGCCGCGGCACGTGCGGGCATGCAGCATGAGGCCATGAGCAACGCGCTGCCGAGCGCACCCGAAACCACGAGCCCGAACGATCGCATGGCCGGCCCCTTTCGATTACAGGTGTAGATGAACGCGCAGATTACGCGTGTAAACGATAAAGTCAAGCCGCGTCCCATTCGGCCCGCGAGTGTCGCGCTTCAGGCCGGCTCGAGCTGCCTGAACTGCTTCGCGAGCTTCAGCTGCTGTCCCTGGTAGCTCGAGCGCAGGTCGTTCCCGTAGAGCGCATCCGGCCGCTCCGCCATACGCTCGTAGTGCAGCCAGCCGACCGTCTGTCCGTGCTCCAGCAGGAACGGCACCTCGTGTGATCTGACTTCCAACACACCCCTGCTGCTGCCAACACGCCTGTTGTGCGCGTCCCAGCCGAATCCGGGATCGAAGAACCCGGCGTAGTGCACCCGGAATTCACCGGCCCGCGTGTCATACGGCAGCATCTCCGCGGCGAACTCGGGCGGGACGGCGATCTTCTCCTTGGTCATCAGGATGTAGAATTCATCCGGATCGAGGATCAGGGACGAGTCCTTGTGGAAGCGGATGGGCTCCCAGAAATCGAACGGATCGTAGTTGCGGCCCTCCAGATCGATGCGCTTGGCGTGCTTCTTCGCGCGCCACCCGATGAGCGCGTTCTCGCTGCCGGACCCGCGCAGATCGATGGTGAAGGGCAGGTCCGCGGTCTTCTCGGTCATCGCGGTCGAATCGGTGATCTGACCTTCGGCGAGCAGGGTCCGCCAATCGGCGGCGGTGATGGGCTTGGGATTCTCGCCGCGCGTGCGCCGAAATCGCAGCTGATTCAGGCGCGTGCCGGTTTTGACCACGACGCTGAAAGTTCGTGGCGCGACTTCGAGGTACAGCTGCCCTTCATAGCCTTCTTCGACCTGGTCGAATCGCGTCGCCTCGTCCGCGATGAGTCTCGTAAGGATGTCCAGGCGCCCGGTCGAGCTTTTCGGATTCGCGAAGGCGGCGACGTCGCTCCGGAGCTTGATGGTCTCCTGCAGCGGAATGACGTATACCCGGCCCTTTTCCAGCACTGCCCCGTTGCGCAGGTCGATGCGGAAGCGCTCGAAGCTCGAGTCCAACTTCTCCATCTTCTCGCGCACCTTCATGCCCTTGCCGGGCAGGAAGCTGGCATCGACCGGATAGGCCCACTCGCCGAGACGCAGATCTATGCTTGCGGGCTGCACCTGGTCGGGGGCGATCTGGTTCATGGCGAGCGGCAGGATCTGGCCGGCGCTCAACATCTCCTTGATCTTCTGGCACGGGAGGATGCCTGTGTAGACGGGTGACCGGGCAGTCTCTTGAGATACGGCCATTTTCTCGCCCAGCGCGGAGAAATCCCGCGTCAGCCTTCTTCTATGACGATCTTGGGGAACACGCTGCTGCGATCGCGCGCGCGGATCGCGAGCGCGCCCGCCGTCCGGCGCGCCATCTCGAAATAGGCTCGCGCGCGCGGCGAATCCGGAGCGGCGACCACCGTAGGACGCCCGCCGTCGGCCTCCTCCCTGATGTGCCCATCGAGCGGCAGCTCGCCGAGGAGCTTCACGCCGTACTGCTCGGCCATCCGCGCGCCGCCGCCCGCGCCGAATATGTGCTCGGTGTGGCCGCAATTGGAGCAGACGTGCACGCTCATGTTCTCGACGATTCCGAGAACCGGCACGGATACTTTCTCGAACATCTTGAGGCCCTTGCGGGCGTCCGCGAGCGCTATGTCTTGCGGCGTCGTAACAATCACGGCGCCGGCGACCGGTACGCGCTGAGCGAGGGTGAGCTGGATGTCCCCAGTCCCGGGAGGCATGTCGACGACGAGGTAATCGAGCTCGCCCCAATGCGTCTCCGAGAGCAGCTGTGTGAGCGCCTGTGTGACCATCGGACCGCGCCAGACCATCGGCTGCTCCGCATCCACCAGGAATCCGATGGACATCGCCAGCACGCCGTAGCTCTCGAGCGGCTTCAGGCTCTTGCCGTCGGGCGAGGTCGGCCGCTGCCCGTCGAGGCCGAGCATGAGCGGCTGGCTCGGCCCGTAGATATCCGCGTCGAGCATCCCGACGCGGGCGCCCTGCGCGGCCCAGGCGAGCGCCAGATTCGCGGCAACGGTGGACTTGCCGACGCCTCCCTTGCCGGAAGCGACGGCGACGATGTTCTTGACCTCCCCGAGCGGCTTCAGATTGCGCTGCACGGCGTGCGAGCGGATATCACCCTCGAGCTCGATCGTGAGCGGCACCTCGAGCCCCGCGGAAGCCAGATGGTCCTCGAGCGCGGCGGCGAGCTCCTCGCGATATCCGCCCACCGGATAGCCGAGGGCGATCCGTGCCAGATACTCTCCGCCCTGCTCGGTCAAATCGCGCAGCGCGCCGGCCTCGGCCAGGGTTTCCTTGAGATAAGGGTCAATGTATGCCTTCAGGGCGGCCCGGACGGCGTTGAGAGTGGAATCGTCGCTCATGTGGAAGTCGTCGCAATCGGCGGGTCAAAACGCCGATTGTAGAGGGTTTCCCGGAGCGCTCACACTCGCGCGGCGAGACTTTGCGCCGGCCGCGTCCAGGGCCATGGCGGCTATGGCATAATTTCGTCGCGTTCCCGACCAGGCCGTTGAGGCGCTGCCTGGCGGGGTGGGGGTGGGTCTGCGCCTGGGCACCGATGTCACGAGATATCAGCGTGGGAGGAAGACTTGCGCGAGGGAGGAGCCGCGCGGGAGTGCCTTTCCGGAAAGGCTGAATGAGTTTCTTCACCAATTTGCGCGCCGACCGGCTGATCACCGAGATCAGGTCATCCAGCGATCCGGCGAGCCCCGACACCCAGAAGGCCGTGGCGCGCCTGCGGGATCTCGGGGCGGGCGCCATCGAATCCGTCTTTGCGGCATTGCCGGATGCCGACAAGAACGCCACCCTCGCCTTCGTCGAAGTGCTCGCCGGCCTGGTGAGCCCGAAATCTTTTCCGCTTTTCGTGCGCGGCCTGGTGGAGGGCAGTCCGCGGGTGGTGGCGGGCATTGCATGGGCGCTCACCACCAGCCGCAACTATCCGCCGAACCTGCTGATCGAGGCGCTGGCGACGCCGGGAGTCTCCAAGTCCGCCCTGCTCGAAGTGATCGCGGCCCAGAAATCGCGCTTCGGGGTCCGCGAGCTCCTCAACGCCGCCTATACCCAGGAGCCGAACGAGAAAGCGGCGCTCTTTCGCGTCATCGGTGAGATCGCCGATGCCCATGCCGTGTCGGAGCTCATCGGCCGCGTGCATGGCAAGGATCCCATCGCGCGCGTGCACATCATCAACATCCTCGCGCGCTTCAACACTCCGGAAGTGCAGACGGCGCTGCAGGGCCTGCTCAAGGATCCCAACAAGCTGATCCGTGGCGCGACCCTCTCGGCGCTGCAGCGCATGGACGGCAAGATCGACATCGAGCGTGTCTGCGCCCTGCTCCGGGACCCTGAAATCGATGTGCAGAACAAGGCCATCGATGTCGTCATCAAGGCCAACGACCCCGATACCATCCGTTACCTCATCGAGATCCTGAAGGACGAGAACGAAAACGCACGCCGCGCCGCGGTCGAGGTGCTGAACGAGGTCGGCAACGCGAAGTCGGTGAAGCACCTGCTCGAGGCGCTCAAGGACGCCGATTGGTGGGTGCGCAGCCGCGCAGCGGATGCGCTCGGCAAGATCGGCGGGCCGCGGGTGATCGAGGCCGTGCTCGAGCTCATCCGCGACAAGGACGAGGACATCCGCCGCGCCGCCATCGAGATCCTCAACCAGACGAAAGACGAGCGCGCGGTCGACTCGCTCATCCAGGCGACGCGCGATACGGACTGGTGGGTGAGCGAGCGGGCCGTCGATGCGCTGGCGGAGATCGGCAGCAAGCGCGCCGTGCCGCGCCTCATCGAGATGCTGAAGTCGCCTCCGTCCAAGGCGACCCCCATCGTCGTTCGCGCCCTCGGGAAGCTCGGAGACGCCAAGCTGGTCGATACCCTGCTGCCCTTCATGGCGAGGCCTGAGCGAGAGCTGCGGATCGAGGCCATGCAGGCGCTCTCGAAGCTGGTCGACGAGCGGCACGTGGATCAGCTCCGCACGGAACTGCAGACGCAGGCCGTTTCTCCCGACCAGACGATCTCGCGCGTGGCCAGCGCCGCCTTGGCGGAGCTCGATCAGCGCATGACGGGCGCCGCGGCGGTCACCGGCGGTACGTCACTTCCGACTCCGGCCCCCCCGGTCCGCCCGATACAACCGCCGCCGCCGGTCGAGGCCGGCCGCACCGCCGCCATCGATGCGGCATCGCAATCGCGGATCGCGGAAGGCCCGCCGCGGCTCGACATCCAGACACTCAAGCCCGGCGACATCATCGAGGGCCGCTACAAATACATCGATCGCATCGGCCGGGGAGCCTTCGGCACGGTGCTCCTGATGGAGGATACGGTCGTCGACGAGCGGCTGATCCTGAAGTTCCTGAATCCCAACGTGTCGACGGACGAAGAAGTCATGAAGCGCTTCGTCCACGAGCTGCGCTACTCGCGCAAGATCACGCACAAGAACGTCA
>Ga0134125_10001146_pt1 | contig 33127 bp, 65 predicted proteins | sample KB31751_FD_96464 | JGI IMG/M metagenome (GOLD analysis project Ga0134125, IMG submission 96464) | Terrestrial soil microbial communities with excess Nitrogen fertilizer from Kellogg Biological Station, Michigan, USA - KB3-175-1 | ecosystem: Environmental > Terrestrial > Soil > Unclassified ...
ATGATATAGCTTCCTGTCAATGGGTTATCAAACGACAAGAGGAAAGCAAAGAGATAAGTGTGATTGAACGTAAAAAGAAAGTAGCTGATTCGTTCAATAAAGCCTGTGATCGTAACGACGTAGCTCTTAAAAAGCTAAGCGATAATTAATCATGTAAAAGAGATTTTTTTTATGGAGGATAAATATGAAAATCAGTAAACTAGCATCAGAATTAATTAACATATACGGAGATATTGAAGTAGTAGAAATTCTTCATATAGACGATACAGACAGCCCCGAACCTTATGGTTATGAAGAAGTCACAACTAATACATTGAAAGATAATACACATGTAACTGAACTATTAAAGTATTGTGGACATAATGGAGAGAAGCATTTTGTAACAGCTAATATGAGAGGCTACATTGATGGAGCAATAGAAAAGGCATTGTTGCTAGATTTTAGTCGATATGTTGAAGATGAAGAGGAGGATTAAAATGTTTAAATGTATTAAGGACATAGTTTTACCTTATGGGGAAGTATGCTTCAAAAAAGGCAAGACATATGACCTATACACCATAGGATTAGAGTTTGGGTACGAAGGGATTGATGAGATAGAAACTAAAGCTCTACAAGAGAGTATCAAGAAGCAAATAGAAGATGCTGTAGCTCCGTATAAAGCGTTCTACGATTACTTCCAAGAATTATATGGACAGGGATTAGAAGTAGCTAATTGGCATCAAAATGGTGATTTAGAGTCATTTGATAACTTCTTTGAGTCAGCTGAGATGGAGATGAAATAAAATGAGCTTAGTAGAATTTGTAGAAAACTATCTAAAAGAACATAACCTAAAACTTCTATCACATCAGAAAGATATACTTAAGTCAATTACTGAAGGTAAAATGGTGTACACAGTCGGTAGTAGAAGTGGAAAATCTATTTTAGCAGAAGCGATAAAGGCTTATGAGGAGAGATAAACAATGGAATTTCATTTAATATGTAGAGCGAAACTTGAATATAAAGACAGCATAGACTTTGATAAAATTACTTCTATGAGTGAGTTTAGAAGCATGGAAGCATATGACTCAAAAGAAGAAGCGTGGAAAGCTAAACGATGGCACTCACAGAATGATGGCGATGCAATGGAATACACTTATTTTGTCATTTCAAATAATGACACTTATGAAAGCTTGGATGAATATATCAAGTTTTGTGAGAATACTGACGCAGAAGGTGAAAGTGAATAGAACAGAATTTTTAAAGGGAGATGAAGGAATGGACAAATTAATTTTAGACTATCTGAAACATGAAAAAGAATGTCTTATACGTTTAATTGGAGACAATAAAAATGAATTCAATTCAGGAAGACTATACGCGATGGAAAAGATGATTGATGGCGTAGAAGGAGTGTTATTAAGCGATAGGGGTTCAAATATACCAATCGAAAGCTTAGGGTTATCTGTTCGAAGTTACAATTGTCTGAAGAGAAATGGAGTAGATACTATTGATGAACTACTTGAAAAGACAATGGATGACTTCATGAGAATGAAAAATCTAAACAGAAAATCATTGCATGAAATTGAAATGAAGATTGCGGAGATTGAATAGTCCGACAAAGAAACGTTTTAAAGGGAGGCTGAATGAATTGAAACTAATATTCCTAGATATTGATGGTGTAATGAACAGCTATTCTAGCGCCTTATCAGATAAGCATGAGAGTCTAGCATTTGATAGCATAGCTGTTAAAAATCTAAAGCATATCATTAATGGCACTGGAGCCAAGATAGTTGTATCTTCAACTTGGAGAATCGGTGAAACTGTAGAGTCGCTTAAGACAAGAATCTTCTGTCACTATGGATTAGATGAGTATGTAATTGGAATCACTCCTTACTATATTGAAACTATTAGGGGTATAGAAATTTCTGACTACATGTTCTCTAATGAAGATATGGGTGTCGAGTCTTTTGTAATATTAGATGATGACACAGATATGGGACATTTGAAGAGCTATCATGTGCATGTAAATAGAGTGTATGGTTTGTCCAAAGATGACTCAGAAAAAGCAATTGAGATATTAAATAGCAAGTAAAATATGTTTTAATTGGGAGTTGAGCAATATGTTTATTTGGAGCAGTATTATTATAACATTACTTATGGCAGCTGTATTAACCCTTATTTTTGATGTGTTAGGAAGCAAGCATAGAAAGCAACCAGAACAAGCAACAGCTTGCTTTTGTCCAAAGTGTAGGAATGAATTAATTAGTAGTGGGAGCTTTGTGAGCGACAAGGAATTGGTAACATACAAGTGTGTAATATGTGAAGAGGTTTCTATGTGGTATTTTGATGCTCCCGTACCGCTACTAATCAAAGAATAAGAGGAGGGACAGAAATGAGAGAGGTAAAAGATATGCTAGAAGAAATCCAACAAAGAAATTTAGCTTCAGAAGAGGGCTTAGATATTATTAAAACCTACAATAATATCACTCAGAGGGAGTTCTGTGAGAAAATACTACGACAAGGATGGTCAGTTTTAAATTGTATCTCATGGTATAATTCATGGAGTCGTTGATTTAGGGAGGGAAAGAGATGGATAAATATGCTGATGGCACTCTAAACAACTTAATTGAAGGATGGGGCACATGGGAGTTTACGGATGAAAAAGAAGTAGTAACAAAATCAGTAGGTTATTATTTCATTGATATTTTAAATGAGCTAGGTCAAAAAGGATGGGAGTTAGTTATGTTTGATGAGAATAATTTAGAGTATATTCTAAAGAAATCTATTAAATATGACTAACTCAATATAATTGAAAATAAAAGGAGAAGAGAAAATGTATCATTTGACATTACAAGATTTAATAGACAGGCTTGAAGACTTTCCAGATAATGAACTGCTCTATACTGCTGCCGGTCACATATTAGATGGCAGTCTTGCTAGCTATAGGGGTATTTATTCAGATTTATCTATGGGGTATCACGATGAAAATTATTACTTTGATGAGCCTAAAATTACAGTTGGTGAGTTTTATTCTAAGCTTACTTATGTAATTGGAGATGTTATGTATGGCTATAAAGGTGGAGAATTTACCATGACGCAAGACACACTTTGTTGGCTGTCAAGATATAATGAAAACTCAGGCTTGATGATTGTAGGAGTGGAAGAAATTGAAGGAAGAGTTTATTTAATGACAGTAATGGTTGAAGAATAAAATGAAGATTTTACAAGGAGAGATGTTTTGATGGAGAAGGACGAAGCTTTTACAGAAGAGATGTTAGAGGAGCTTATCGAATATGTTTATAACGATGGGTTTGAGTTAGAAAACAAAAGAGCGAAGAGGCAATAATAAAAGAGGAGGCTATTACACTTGAGAAGAGTTGATAACGCAAAACTTCTAGAAAGAGTAACTAATAAAACTTATACTTGGTAAAAATCAGGAGGTGTGAACATGTCTAAAGAGTTAATTCAAAAAGAATTTGATAAGTTATTTCCTAATCACGAGCAAGACTTAACTAGGTACAGAGAATATTTAGTTACGAAATATGGAGAAGAAGAAACACAAAAGATGGAAGCAGTAAGTGAAATAGTAGGAGAATGTCTAAACCGTATGATGGATGATATACTATAAAATTTATATTTTACAGGAGGATTTATAGTGGGAATTAAATTACCAAAGATGACCGAAGAAGATATTAATAATCTAGCAAATGATTTAGTGTATACTATGGTTTTTCATGGTAATATCAGTGAAACAGAACTAGACGACCATAAAAAGCTAGATTATCACAAGTGGAAAGTAGAGTATGAAAAAGAAATAGAAAAGGAGAAATAAATAATGAAATCATCTAATATTATAAAAAGAATGGCAATTGGAGAAGCATTGAAACAGCAAAAGAAGATTCTAGAGTCACAAGGATATACAGTAGCTTATATAGCTTTATATGGAAGCCAGAACTATTCGCTTGACGTAATGACAGATGAATATCAGTCTGACATTGATATAAAAGCAATAGTAGTTCCCTCACTAGATGACTTAATTGAAAATAGTAAGCCTGTTTCAAAAGTAGTGGATACTGAATGGGGGCAATGTGATGTGAAAGATATTCGCTCCTATTTTCAAACTTTGCTCAAAGCTAATCCTGCATATCTAGAAACACTATTTACAGATTACTATATTGTAGATGATAAATTTGTAAGCGAGTTTAGTGAAATAAATGCAAGAAAAGATGATTTAGTCTTTGCATTACGTGCACAAATGATTCGAGCTATGTATGGAATGATGTGTGAAAAAGAAAAAGCTTTAAAACATCCTTATCCGTCGATTGCTCATAAAATTGAAAAGTTTGGGTACGATGGTAAACAGGCGTCCCACGTACTACGTTTATATATGTTAATGTATGACTACTATATTAATTCTCTCCCATTAAAAGAAGCTCTTGTTCCACAAGAAGATACTGACTTGATGATGGCTTTAAAGTTAAATAAGATTCCGTTAGAAGAAGCTGAATTGATAGTTAAAGAGCTTATGGAGAAAGGGAAAAAGTTAAGAGATTATGTTTTAGAAGGGATAGATGAAGTTAGAATAGACTATTCTATTAAAGATAAATTTTTAAAATTATCACAAGAAATAATTAAATATGGAGTGATTTCTAAGTATGAGTAAACTAATTGTAATGTGTGGAATTCCAGCTTCAGGGAAATCAACGCTGGCAGAAAAATTAGCAGAAAAAGAGAATGCTATTATTGTATCTGCTGACGCAATGCGAGAAGAGTTGCATGGAGATATAGGCAACCAAGATAATCATGCAGATATATTTGAAAAAGTACATGAAAGAATCAAAGGATTACTATCAGAAGGAAAAAACGTTGTGATGGACTCAACCAATATCAACAGGAAGCGCAGAATCCATTTAATTAATAATGAATTTAAAGCAGATGAGTATGTGGTTTATTATATGAACACACCAATAGAAAACTGTCTAAGAAATGACTGGAATAGAGATAGAAAGGTAGGAGTGGAAGCTATTAATAAAATGTATAAAAATCTTCATATTCCTACCAAGCTTGAAGGGTGGGATGAAGTTATCTTTGTCAATCAAGAATCAAAAGAATCAAACACAGAGCTCAGAGAGAAATTTGAAAAGCTAATTGATTCTGACTTATCTCATGATAAGTTGCTTGTTGAGCTGGTGCAATTAATTCCTGAATTCCATAGTATTTATGATGTTCCACATGATTCTACCTATCACTCATTCTCTATCAGTAGACATACTTACTACATCTTTAAACATATTCAAGAAAATAAAGATAGCTACAAAGGAAGTCATTATAAAGAGTTGCTAGTGGCATCGCTATTTCATGATGTAGGAAAAGGAATTTGTAAGTCATTCTACAACTACAAAGGTGAAGAAAAGCGATATGCCTCATATATTGGGCATGAAAATTGTTCAGCTCAGATTGCAATAGTTCATTTAACTATAATGGGCTACAGTGATGACTTTATCAAATATGTAGCTGACCTAATCCAATTCCACATGATGCCTATGGATATGAGCGCAAAGACAGAAAAGAGATTGAAAAAACTACTAACAGAAGAGCAACTTGAAGACTTGATGTTTTTGCATAAAGCCGACAAGCAAGCTAAATAAAGGGAGAGATATTAATGAAGAAATATTTTGTAGAATTAGATGGTATTAGTATTATCACATCGACAGACACTATTGAAAAAGGTGATTTATTGCTCATCTCATATAGCGATTATGCTGATGACTATGATTATTATAAAGTTGGAAATGTAAATGGTTGCAATCTATCTTTGAAACTGGTAAAATATACAGTAGATACAGAAGAAGAAACTAAGTTTGAATATACATTGAATGGAAATCAACTATTCTTTGATAATCGACCATCTAAAAATCAATTGATTATGGTAATGGGCGCTCTCTGTCAGATTAAAGATATCGACAAGAATACTAAAGAGCTTACTGTTGATGTTTTGAAATATAAAACTTCTATTGCTCAATATGGTGTCTATGAATCTAAGAAAGGATTGACAGTGCATGATAGAGAATTAGGTGATTATGTTGCTGAGAGATACTTTACAGAGCGATTTGACGCAATCGGATATATCATGAAAGAAAGAGGTAAGGGTCGCAAAATCAGCTTATAGAATGTGAGAGTGAGATATAGTGAAGAAAAATAGGCTTTTGGAATGTGTGAAGATTGCAACATCAATATTCAGATTTTACTACTATGTAATTAGAAACAATAAGAAAAAATATGATATTGCCACAAACCAAAAAGAATCAGTGATGATAATGTTTTCTCCTGTAATTTTGATTCTAATGTATCCCTTTGTAGCTGGAGCTTTTATATCGACAGACCTTGCTATGGTTACTACATTTCTTCTTATACCTTTATTCATTCTTAATTTTTCCTATCTTAATCATACAAGCGACGAAAAATATAGAATAGAAAAAGAAAAAATAGATGCAGAACATAAGAAAAAGATGGAAGAAGTAAGGATAGCTAAGGAGAAAAAAGAGCGACGAGAAGAAGCGGAGCATAGAGGAAGAAAAGAAAAAGAGTTCAACGAGTATTTTGAAAGAATATCTAGAGAGTATGCGAAAAAACTGCATGAGGAAATCACTAGGAAAGCGCAACCAAAAGTAGATAGAAATAAAATGAATGCTATAAAATTAATGGGTCTTAGTAGTAATCCTACAATTGAAGAAGTGAAAAAGTCATATAGAAAATTATCCAAAATACACCATCCTGATACTGGAGGAAGTCAAGAGAATTTCATAAGATTAACTAAAGCATATGACTACTTAATGAAAATACTATAAGAGGAGGGGAATGAAATGAAATATAAGAATTTATCATTAGACTTCACTAAAGATGAAAAACTTGAAACAGAACTCTACTTAAAGGGTGAATTAGTGTTAGTTAATAAATACCCTCATATGTTGTCTTATCGCTCAAAATACTATCATTGCGATTTTTATCTTAATGAAGAAGGAGAAGCCTATAGCATATATGTTACAAGACACAACTTATTTGATGAAGACCATCATAAATACCCAACAATCATCTATCGACAGAAGACAAAAGACTTCGAAATTATATATCTGGAAGATTACATTCTTAAGCCAGAAGAAGCGAACAATTTTAAATTCAGGAATGACATTATACTAAGTACAGTTGAACAACTGACCATATTAAAAGAAATGATTAACAATAAGGAGGAAAGAAAATGAAAGTCGTTGGGAAATTTACACTTAAAGATCACGAGTCTAACTTGGAGATTCCAGAAGGCTATGAAGTGTTATCTGTAGTTGAACAACACAACAAAATTGTTCTGTACTGTATTGTGAATCCAGAAAATGAATTGGTAGATGCTCAATTTTTAGTAATTGGAACTGGTTGGGATATTCCTGATAAGGCGACAGACGATATGAAATTCATTGGGACGGTAGTAATATCAAATGGAGCATTGGTTTGGCATGTATTTCAAAATATAGGCGAGGTGAAACAGAAATGAAAAAGGTTCTACTATTATTGTTAACGGTTTTAATGCTATCTGGATGTAGCCAGTGGACTGCCAGAAACTTTGGAGGAGATTACACACATGAGCTTCCTAAAGGTGAAAAACTTATCAATGTGACTTGGAAAGATGATACCTTATGGTTTTTAACAAGAATTATGGAAGAAGACGATGAAGTGGAAGAATATAAATTTCAAGCAAGTAGTGTTTTCGGTGTATTTGAAGGCACAGTGACAATTGTAGAGAGTAAATAATAGGAGTGAAGTGGAGTGGCTGAATTTGAAGATGTATACTATCGAATCTATCAGTTTGAAAGTATTGGTTGGAAGCTCACCGTTGTAGCGGTGCAATACTTTGATGAGAAAGATTATCATGAAGATAGATTTATGACTGATGATAATGGGGATAAATTAAGATTTGAGCTCGAAGAAGATGCTATTAAATGGCTAAATGATAATATTAAAACAGAAATGATTGACCCAGAATATTTGCTATCTGGTGGCTTTAAAAGGGAGGATTATTTTAAATGACAATTAAATTTTGGGGAGCTAACAATCCAAATGGCTACTTAAGCAATTTCTATTTTTCTCATTTTACTATTAATGGAGTTACTTATCCAACAGTAGAACATTACTTTCAAGCGAAAAAGTTTGAAGGGACACAATATGAAGATTATATTCTTAAATTAAAAACTCCTAAAGAGACCGCAAGAGAGGGGAAGAGACGAGATTTTCCATTGCGGAAAGATTGGGAGCGAGTTAAAGAGAATGTTATGTATGAAGGATTAAAAGCTAAATTTACTCAAAACTCAGAGCTGAGAGCATTGCTATGTGAAACAGAAGAGAAAACGCTGATTGAGGACTCTCCTTATGATTATTATTGGGGAGTAGGAAGAAATAAGAATGGTAAAAATCGACTCGGTGTGCTACTAATGAAGTTAAGAGAAGAGTTAGTAGAGGAGTAAAATATAATCTGAAAAGGAGTAATTTCAATTGATAACAATTAAAACGAGCGAATCTTATTGGTTACAAAGAGATGAAATAGAATTGCATGAGGATAGTGTAGAGTATTTGGAAAAGGCTTTTAATCATTATCAAGATGCAGAGATGAAAAGTAACACCGCAATTAAAAATCCTATCATCCATATGTATGCTTATGGAGATACTAGAGATATAAATGGAGTAACACATGGTTATCACGACAGTTTATTTTTCAATGTTTTTATTTATGATTCAATCAATAATTTAAGGTATAGTGCAAAACTAAAAGATTCAGTGAATGTAGGTGAGACAGGGCTGTACAATACGTCAATATTTAAAGATGGGAGCACACTATTAAAGTTTCATGGAGACCATAGATTTGAATTAATATCAACAGTGCTGTGCGTATTTAAGGTTGGTTCAGATACGAAGAAGACTGAGGATGAAGATAGACCTACAAGTGGGCTTGTAGACAGTCTTTGTATTGATGGGCTCACAATTAATGTGGGGGATATATTCCCAGAAAACAACAACCCACTACACTTGAAGGTCACTAAAATTGACTTAGATGATGCAATGGATTGGAACAATGAGTTTATTGCTGATGATGCTAAAGTTTACTTTGTATTGGTTGACCCACATAACTATGAAAATGTAATTGTAAAAGAGGAAGACTGGTACAGAGCTGGTAGCTTTGTAGAAATGATATAAAAAGGAGAGGAAGAAATACAATGAAGTTTTTATTAAATGAGCCTATTAACAACTATATAAAAATCAGACAGCTAGATGAATTTATGGTAGGACATAAGGGTTATATTGCAGGAGGAGCATTTAAGAATATATTCAACAACGAGAAGGTTAAAGATGTTGATATATTCTTTGAGAGTAAAAGAGACTTTGAAGAAGCCTTAGAATATTACAAGAAAGATGATAGATATAAGGCTGGATATGAAAATGAAAAAGTTGTTTCTTTTATTCATAAAGAGAGAAAAATTTTAGTTGAACTAATCAGACATAAATTTAAAAGTCCTATTGAAATGATTAAAGAGTTTGATTTTACTATCACACAATTTGTTTATTATAAAGAATATTATGTAGCTCTTGACGACGAAGAGGATGAGGTTACATGGAGGATTGCTTTTAACAGCAAATTCTTTGAGCACTTATATCTGAAGCGATTAGTGATTGAGCAGGATTTTAATGATTTAATTCTACCTGTAAATACATTCAATAGGATGTTCAGGTATGCTAAGTATGGGTATTTTCCTTGTCGAGAAACAAAAGTTAAAATCATTGAAGCACTTCGGGAGCTACCAAACTTCAGCGAAGAATTGCTTGCGCTTGGATTGTATGACGGAATGGATTAATACTAAAAGAAAATAAAAGGAGGAATAAAGATGAATATTTGGTTTACTTTATTTTTAATTGTTGGTGCGTTTGAAGTGGGTGCTAGCGCAATGAAAAATGGAGAAGAGAGAGAAGGAAAGCATAATGCTGTGGCTACTTTAATAGTGTGGCTATTGCTATTCGGACTAGTGCACATGGCAATAAAAACTGGCTTTTAAAGGAGAGATAGAGTGAAGAGAGAGTTATATTTAAAAGGAATCAGTGACGAGCTAATGAGCCGATACAAATTGACAAACAAAGAGATTCAAAATTTGTTTGAAGAGTATTCTTTTTATGAGCTGATAGATGAAAATGAAGATTACTTTTTCTATCAGTCGCCAGAATATTGGGTTGATTATTTAGTATCACCTTTATAAAGGGGAAGTGGAAATGAAATACTATGCAGGAATTGGGTCGAGGGAGACCCCTCAGTACGTGCTTGGTTACTTTAATATGTTAGGAGCTTATTTAGCTGAGAAGGGCTTTATGCTAAGGTCAGGCGCAGCGCAAGGAGCAGACATAGCGTTTGAAATAGGGTGTGATAAGGTCAATGGACAGAAAGAGATTTATCTACCTTGGAAAAACTTTGCAGGTTCTGAATCTGACTTAGTAGTATCTAATCCAGAAGCATATCAAATAGCAGAGTATTTTCATCCATATTGGCACAATTTAAAAGATGGAGCGAAGCCATTACAAGCTAGAAATAGTCATCAGATTTTAGGATGGGACTTGAGAACACCATCAAACTTTGTGATATGTTGGACTAAAGATGGAAAAGGTCTAGGTGGGACAGGACAGGCGATAAGAGTTGCTGAGTATTATAATATTCCTGTGTTTGATGCAGGGAAGTATAGTACAACTGAATATATAAAAGCTGGACTTAAAAGATTTTTTATTGAAAATAAAATACTCAGTGAAGAGGAATTAGCTAAATAAAATTAAAGGAGGTATTTATTTGAGTGATTTACTGATAATGGCAATCTATCTTTTTTCTATTGTGGGTGCTTATTTTGAAATAAGAAGGTCATATAATGAAGAGGCTAAGAATTCTAAGCCTAATATTATTGATTTTATTATGTTATTCATTCCACTTATTAACACTTTTATGGCGGTTCTCTATCTCCTTAATAAGGAAAACTCAAATAATTTGTTGGTAAGGTTTTTCGGTTTAAAGCGTTAATTTAAGCATAGAATTTTCATTTAAAATAGTTAGTATGTTTAGACAGAGAGGGGATGCACATGACAATTAAAGATATTTTTGATACACCTATTGAGGAATTGTGGGGTACAGTAAGCGGATTTGTGACAGGCTACTTAATTTTCTTTGCTGTATTCTTTGTGATAGTTTTATCATTCATTATTTATGTTGCTACAAAAGTATTTAAAGGACACAGAGATTTTAATAGACAACGGAATAAAAATAAAAAGAATAGACGTTAAAACTTTCATTTGATTTGGAAAGGAGAAAGAAAGAATGATTGCTAGAATTGTAATTGAACAAAATTCAAAAATAGTTTTTTCGCAAGAAGAGATAATGAAACTGGAAGAGTTTTTAGGTGAGTCGGTTAACGCAGAAGAGTTAAAGATGACATCTGAAGGCTTGAGCACGAAAAGCTGGAGAGAAACTTTCAGTAAGGATGAGGTAGAGAAAGACTCTGACTATACATTAGTTGAGCGCTCTGGAATGTTTTATCTTGTCGATAACAAAACATTTCTGGTTGATATAGAAAGCTTTATGTCTCACTATCCTAAGATAGAATTTAAGGTAAAGGGTGTTCCGAAATCTATTGATTTAAATCAAGGATTGGTTGCAAATATTAATGAAATCTCAAAGAAAATAGATGGAGCAATGGAAAAGTTTGATAGAAGTGTATCATTTAATGAGAAGTGTGAGGTTCATGTTCCGAACTTAGGTCTAATGAACATCAATAGACTAGCTTATGCCACTGACTATTGTACAGTGCAACTTCAAGATTTGCTAGACAAGGGATGGAGAATTATTTCCGTATGTCCACAACCAGACCAGAGACGACCAGACTATGTGCTTGGAATGAGTGTTTTTGGAGAAAATGAATCAGTAAGAGTAAAGCACTTTAATGGAAACGGCAGAGAGTTAGAGTTAGCATAAAAAAATTATTTCAAAGGAGTGTGACTATATGAGAAAAATTATTTTTATTTTGTTAATAGTGGCTATAATGACTGGATGTGGAACTCAAAGTGTGAGTGAAGCTAGCAATGAAAATGTGAGATTTGCAGGATTGAAAGGGGAGGTCACAATAGTTACAGATAACCAAACAGGATGTAAATACATCAGGGAGAAAGTTGGATTCAGTCAGACTCAATCTATAGCATTAACACCTCTAATGAAAGCAGATGGCACGGCAGATTGTAACTAAGGAGGATTCAGAATGTTAATCAGAAAGGAAATATATTCCATTGAAGAAGTGTTATCTAAAAGACTTCCTTCAGGGATGGGTAAAACAAAAGAAACTATAGTATTATTTGATGGAGACCCAGCTTACATGTCGTCACAAAGATATGAAGTGTTTGATAAAAAAGGGGTTGCTTGTGTCACATGTGGATTAAAAGGTAACTACTTCGCAAAGGAAAAACATGTTAGTAAAATAAAAGGAAAAACCGAAAGCAAAACATGGCACTTTAATTTATATGCCTTAAATGATGATAAAGAAGAAGTAATGATGACGAAAGACCATATTATTGCAAAGAGTAAAGGTGGAAAGAATAATATTTCTAACTACCAGCCAATGTGCGCTGAGTGCAACCAATTAAAAGCAGACAACTAATAAGGAGGAAGATAGAATGAGCTATTGTGGATATATTACTAGATTAAAAGAGGTTAAACCCCATTCCAATGCCGACCGTTTACAGGTAGCTAAGGTATTTGGGAATGATGTTGTAATTGGATTAAATATGAAAGAGGGAGATATGGTTTTATATTTTCCAACTGATGGAAAGCTAGGAGAGCAATTTGCAAAAGAGAATAATCTATTGCGTATTAGTGGGAGTAATTCTGGTGGCTACATGAGTCCTGAGAAGCGCAACGTAACTAGTATTAGATTGCGAGGGGAAAAATCTGACGGGCTCATTATGGGATTGGAAAGTCTATCAAAGTATTGCGATATTGCTACTTTAAAAGAAGGAGATATGATTACCACTCTTAATGGAACTCTAATTTGTGAAAAATATATTCCTAGAGGTAAAGTCACTGGTGCTAATAAGCAAGGAAAAGAGAAGGTAAAAGTAAAACAGAAAGAGTCCTATCCTTTATTTATGGAGCATATTGATACATCTCAGCTTGCTTATAATATGGGTAAATTTGAAGAAGGTGACGTATGTTATATTACCTTGAAATTACATGGCACATCACAAAGGACAAGCTATACTATTAAAGAAGAAGAAAGAATACTACCATTGCAAAAAATGTTTAAATTCTTAAACATCAAAGTAAAACCTAAGAAAACTTGGGAGCATGTAACTGGAACACGACGAGTTACGCTTAAGGATTTTAATGGTGGATATTATGGAGGAAATCAATTTAGAAAGCAGTGGCATGATATATTTGAGGGAAAGCTAAACAAAGGGGAAAATATTTATTATGAAGTGGTCGGTTTTACTGATGATGGAAAGCTTATTATGCCAGAGTGTGACAATAAGAAAACTAAAGACAAAGAATTCATTAAAAAGTATGGAGATACTACTAGATTCACATATGGCTGTGAAGTAGGACAGAGCGATATTTATGTATATCGTATGACATTGACTACAGAACAAGGTTACACAGTAGAATACCCTACAGAATTAGCTATGCTACGATGTGAGCAAATGGGAGTTAAACATGTTCCTGTATTAGATAAGTTTATTTATACTACTATGGAAGACTTAATGGAGCGAGTAAATAAGCTCGAAGATGGCGAAGACCCAATTGGTAAGGTGCATACTAGAGAGGGGATTATCGTTCGTATTGAAGGTAAAGAGAAATTTACAGCACTGAAGCACAAAAACTGGGATTTTAAATGCTTAGAGTCAATCGTTAAAGCGGATGACATATTAGATATGGAAGAAGAAGCATCAATGGCAGAACAGGAGTGAAATAGCAATGAGTGAATTATTGTCTGGATATGCAATGTACATGATTGAAATAGCAAGAGAGAAGCTAGGATACAAATCAGATGATGACAGTCACGATGATGAAGTGTTAGCATATTTTAATCGTGGAGAAAAGATTTCTAAATCAAAGCATTTAAATAGGGAGGAAGATAAAATATGAATATATGGTTCACTATACTAATATTGATTTACGCTTTAAATGTAGGAATTAACACAGCAAGAGATGGGGAACCTAAAAAGGAAAGGTATAGCACTGGCTCTTCTTTATTCGGTGCGATTGTAGGTATTCTATTAATTTATATGGCGATTAAGACTGGATTTTGAAAGGAGCTCAAATATGAAAAAGCTATTACTACTATTGAGTGTGACCTCAGTGATACTCGCAGGATGCGCTGGAGATAGCATAAAAGAAGAAAATAAAGATTATATAGTAGTAGATAATAAAAAAGGTTTTCTTTCTACCAGAAAAATAATAAAAGAGAAGGAAACAGGATGCTACTATCTTGAATCAACATATAATTTCACTCCCTACTATGATGAAAATGGGAAAGTAAAAGGTTGCGGTGAGCACAATGAAAAATAATATTAGATTGCGTCAGCAAATAATTGAGTTAGGCTATGAAATTAGCGGAGACATAGACCATGCCGAGTGTTTCTATGATTTAAAAATGCTTAATGGCTTTCTTTCAAAGTTAGATGAGATGAAGAAATTTTCAATTGAGTATTATAGGTCGAATATCGAAAATGAAGGAGACGAAGAATAGTGAGCTTCTATAGACCTGCGACAGCAGAAGATTTTACAGACATTGAAATAGAATATCCAAATAATTGGAGTATGGACAACTATACAAAACAAATGATTACGCAAAATGGTATTGATGACGCAGTGACGTATATTATGCATAAGTATGGATTCGGTGTAAATAGAAGCTATAAATATTGTGAGGCATATCAGGCATATTTGTTTGCTAAAGAGGATTTTGAAAGTGGTAAGCCTGTATTTGTAAAATATTAATTAGAGGAGTAGATTGAAAATGTTAATGTGCACAAGATGCTACTCTAGTATGCAAAGAGGAGATACGGATAGAATCCACAGTGATGAAAATAGATATGTTGGTGGGACATGTCCCAAGTGTAAGTCATATGCTGTTGAGGTTGATGATTTAATCCTTCCTACTATAATAGAGTTGAATAAAAAAGGATATACTACTAAATACTGTTGCAGTGGACATATGGACAATGAGTTAGTTGGAACTTATATACTATTCACTCATGAAGCACCACTTAAAATTCCAAAAGGATTTATTGTGGAGGATGGTGATGCTATTTATGTAGAAGATATGATGAGAAATTTGACTGGAATTGAAGGATTTAATGAATTAGTAAGAATCAATAGAACACTATATAAATGGGCGTTATCGCTACCTCCCATTGATGGATAAAAGCAATCTTTTATAGGTTGCTTTTCTTTTTTGATAGATTGATAAATATGGTTGACATAGTTTAAGAGATAGTGTAATATAGGTAGTAGAGTTAGACCTCTCAATTGAGAGGAGGTAATCAGGTTGTTTTTAGCAACCTTAAGTCGAGAAGTGTTCACTGTGCAATGTGGATAACACTCGATAAGCATCTCAATAAGATAATTGAGATGACACTAAAACAGCGTTAAACCTGCTTCAACGCCCTTTAAAGTTTCAGGATGCATCAATTTGATGTACCCTGAAGAATAAAAACAAATCTCCACGCCATTCTTAGTGGCGTTAAGTCGTGAAGTGTGAATAGTATTCACAACACTCGATAAATCATCTTATATTTCAATAGTATAATTATAATGGTACTAAGACAGGACATTAAAGCGGATATAAGCACCATTTAGATTTAGCGTACATTAAATTGAGATGGTACTAAGACCTCGTTTAGATGTAGCCTTTGACTATACAAGATTTAGCATACATTAAATTAAATAAAGGAGAGAATTGAGAATGGTAACGAAAGTAACTAAAATTGAAATAGTTAAACCATTAGATTCAAATTGGAATGAGCTCGGTTCAATATTAAATGACATACAATATGAAACATGGAGATTCTCCAATAAGGCAATGCAAATGCTATGGGAATTCGATGGTATTGGCTATGAATACTTTGGTCAATATAAAGAATCTTTAAACTTAAAAGAAAAACCCCTCATAAAAAAAGACGGAAAACCTCTTACAACAATTGATAATTATATAAGAAGTAGCCTTTCTAATTTAACAGGAAAAATGAACTCTCTGGGAGAAACAGCAACAATCAGAAATGTTTTTAATAGATGGAAAACAGACAAGGCAGACGTGAATTATGGAAGAGTGTCTGTCGCAAGTTACAAAAGAAATATACCTATTGAAATAAGCAATGTCCAAATGCGCACTTCATCTAAAGATAAGACTCCAGCAATATATAAAAATGAAAAGAACTATTACAATATTGATATTCTCCTAATTTCTCAATCATACGCAAAAGAACTAGGGAGAAAAGGAACAGCATTCAAATTAGCATTAGGTGTTAAACGTGATTATCAAAAAGCAATAGTAGACAGAGTTATGAGTGGAGAATATAAGCTTTCTATGAGTAAGATTACTAGGTGTGACAGAAAGAAAAAATGGTATCTTAATTTAGCGTATACATTTGAACCAGAAAAGAAAGTGTTAGATGAGAATAAAATTATGGGAGTTGACGTAGGTGTTAATATTCCAGCATACCTAGCAGTATCTGATGACAGCTATTATCGTCAACCAGTAGGCTCTATTGATGAAATAAGAGGCTTCCAGAAACAAATAGAATCACGTACTAGAAGTATGCAGAGGCAACGTAAATACTGTGGTGAAGGTTCAATTGGACATGGTGTTAAAACTCGTATTAAGCCATTAGAGAAATTGTCTGGTAAGATTAAGAGATTCAAAGACGATAAGAATCATAATTGGAGTCGCTATATTGTTAATGAAGCTATTAAGAATAATTGTGGTGTAATTCAAATGGAAGATTTAGCAGGAATTAGTGAGAGCAATCTATTTTTGAAGACTTGGACGTACTATGATTTACAGGAAAAGATTCGATATAAAGCAGAAGAAGTTGGCATTAAAGTGATTAAAATTAAACCTAATCACACGTCAGCGAGATGTGTTAAATGTGGTCATATTCATGACAGTAAGAATAAAGAAGCATGGAGACCAACGCAAGACCAATTTAAATGTGTGAAATGTGATTGGGGACATAAGTTTTTTGTTAACGCTGACTGGAATGCAGCTAAAAACATCGCAACGAAAGATATTGAGAAGATTATTACTGATAGAAAGAAGGCACAAGAAAAAGAATTGCAACACAATATGAAATATATGATATAATATATATTAATAGATATAGAGAAGGAGAGTTAATATGTCTAAATCACCTTGGTATACACCTAAAAATAAAAAGTTAATTGTCACTATTACTGATGGGACGGAAGAGAAGTTAATGGAAAGAGTTAAAGAGCATGAGAAAAATGGATTCAAAGTGTTGAGAGTTTTTAGTAACAATGGAGAGAAGTATATTGAGAGAGAAAAATGGTTTGCGAAAATACAGAAGGTAGATAATAAAATAGTTTAATAGGAGAGATGTTAAAAATGAAAGATAAAATTCAAATTACAGAAGAGCAAGAGTATAATCTAAAAAGAATGAATGAAGAAGACGTAGGAAGATTATTGTTTTACCTATTTAAAAATAGAGGCGTCTGCGGGTCTTTTGAGAGACAGTTTGGATTTCTGAGAAATATTAAGAAAGAAGATATTTTAAAGGTTCTCTTTGAAGAGGATGGTTACGAGTTAAGTGATGTATTTAAAAAAGGCGAATGGGTATGGGTGTTTGACGGACTCAACCCCCCTCTTCCACACAAAATAGTAATGAAGAAAGGATTCGGAGAATATAGAGCAAAGACAAAAAAAGGACTTCTTGGAATGAGAGTCATAAATAAAAATGATATAGTCAGAAGAATGTTTAAGGAAGAAGCAGTAGTTGCAGAGTTCAATTTAAAGTGGGAGGGAGTTAAGGTAGGGGATGTTGTACAGCATCTTAGCCACCAAGCGCTTGGAGTAGTAGAAGAGATGTGTGATGATATAATTTCCGTAAGAATTAGCAAGTTTGAATTACTGGAATGGAAGTATGAAGATTGTAAGCTATACGCACCGCTATAATAAATTGACAGGGAGATGGTAGAATGATTAAAGTGAATGGTAAAGAGATTGAGTTTACAAAGTTTCCAAATGGTGAGACGAATATGAATCACATGAGCTTTCCTATTATCAGCTTCAGTTATGAGACGGTAATTGACTTTAAATATGAAGAAGATGGGGATTTAATCAAGCTTATGTTTGTTAAAAGATATCTTGACACAGTGTACTCAAACCATAAAAACGTAGATCTAAGAATCTGGCAAATGATGTATCAGAGAATGGACAGAAGTGAGAATAGCTCTCCTTTCACTTTAAAATACGTGAGCGAGTTTATTAACAGCTTAGGATTTAATAGAGTCGAAATTGTAGAGCCCCATTCAAACGTTACTCCTGCCTTGATTAACAACTCACACTCAAATTATATTAATTTCGATTTAATCTATAAAGTGATTGAGGAGATTTATTTCGATAGAGAGAAAGATTATATCATGTTCCCAGATAATGGAGCTGCTAATCGCTATAAGAATATGAAGTTTAAGAATGTTCTTATAGGTCATAAAGACAGAGATTTTGTTACAGGAGAGATTAAGAAGTTAGATTTAGTTGGCGACATATTTAATGCGGAAGGTAGAAAAGTATTAATTGTAGATGATTTGAGTAGCTATGGAGGAACGTTTATTCACAGCTCTAAAGCGTTGAGAGCTGTTGGATTTGAAGAAGTAAACTTGCTTGTTGCTCATGCAGAGAATTCTATCTTTAAAGGTGAGTTATTCGTCCACATTGATAAAGTATTTACTACTGATAGCATGCTAACTGAACAAAACAACTGGGAGAATGTTATATTCAAAGAAAGAATGAAAATATACAGTTTGGAGGACATTTTAAATGGCAATTAAAATTGTAGTGGGAGATTTACTGGAAGCAGAAGAAAATATTTTAGTTCATCAAACGAATTGTCAAGGCGTTATGGGCTCAGGTATCGCTGTGCAAATCAAAGAAAAGTATCCAATTGCCTATGAGGAGTATGTTCAATTATGCTCAAACTATTACAATGATAAAGAAAGACTGCTAGGTAAAGCCCATGTTGTTTCAGACGGCGGAAAATATGTAGCAAATGTATTTGGTCAGTTGAGCTATGGTCGAGATTCTATCAGATATACAAACTACCACGCCCTCGAAGAAGGCTTGAAGAAAATTGCTGGTATGGCGAAAGGTGAGGGATTATCAGTAGCTATCCCGTATGCCATAGGATGTGGACTTGGTGGAGGGCGATGGGGCATTGTGTATAAAATAATTGAGAAGATATTTGAAGATTGTGAAGTAACTATTTATAAATTGGAGGAGATTTAAAACTGAAGAAGAAAATTAGTATTGGAGACAGGTTTGAGAGTAATAGGTGTGGATGGTATACAGTAATAAATTTCATTTCTCATCCTAAAGGTAGAAAATATCAAATTGAATTCGACGAAGTTATGAAAAAGAAATATCAAACTACTAGGGAAAGAAAATATATTTTATCTGGAGGAATACTAAATCCATACTATCCATTAAAACTTGACATTGCTTGTGTAGGCGATGTCAATTCTAAAGAGTATCCAAAGGAGTTCAATAAGTGGAGAGGTATGATTGAAAGATGTTATGACCCAAATAATAATCACTATAAAAGCTATGGTGCAGTTGGAGTAGTAGTATGTGACAGATGGTTGTGCTTTGAGTATTTCCTAAATGACTTGCCTCTATTGAGTGGATATAACGAAGAGAAGATTAAGAGCGGGGAATTAGATTTAGATAAAGATACTAAGGGAAATAGAAAGCAGTATTGTCCAGAAAGTTGTGTTCTCATATCTCCGCTAGAAAACACAGAAGAAATGAATAAAAGAGTAAAGATGAAGAAACACAAAGCTACACATTTAGAAACTGGCGAAGTTATCATATTCTATAATCAAACAGAGTTCGCCAAGTCGATGGGATATACATCTGGCTCTAACATCTCTAGATGTATTAAAGGGGAACAAAAATCATTTGCAGGATATAAAATTGAACTTTACAAGGAGGAAATTTAATATGACAAAAACACATTCAGGAGTTTCATATCCATCTACACTGCTCGCGGATTTCTATAAACTATCACATAGAAAACAGTATCCTAACGGAACAGAAAAAATCTACTCAACTTGGACTCCGCGAAGCAACAAATATTTTCCACAGGCAGATAGAGTTGTAATGTTTGGTATGCAAGCATTCATTAAGAAGTATTTAATTGAACATTTCAACGAAAATTTCTTTAGTCGTCCTAAAGCAGATATAGTAGCTGAGTATTCACGAGTAGTAAAATACACTCTAGGTGTTGATAATCCAGAAGTTGACCATCTTGAAGCACTACATGATTTAGGATACCTTCCAATTAAACTCAAAGGATTAAAGGAAGGAACGGCAGCACCAATAAAAACACCTATGATTACCATTGAAAACACCAAACCAGAATTCTTCTGGTTAACTAACTATCTTGAAACTATTATGTCAAATGAAATTTGGTTGCCTATGACTTCTGCAACTACTGCCTATGAATTCCGTAAAATTCTTGATAAGTATGCTATGGAAACAATTGGTCATACAGATGGCGTTGATACACAGTTGCACGATTTTAGCATGAGAGGCATGGCTTCACTGGATGCATCCAAAGCAAGCGGAGCAGCTCATTTAACCTCATTCCCAAGCACTGATACAATTCCAGCAATTCTTTATCATGAGGAATTCTATAATGCAAATGTCGAAAAAGAGTTTGTAGCTGGGTCTATTAGTGCTTCTGAACATAGCTGTATGAGCGCCATGACAAGTGCTGATGGTGATAGAGATGAGTATGAAGCATTTAAGCGTCTAATTACAGAAGTTTATCCAAATGGCTTTGTAAGTATAGTTTCTGATACGTATAATTTTTGGAAGGTGGTAGGAGAGATTCTACCCCGTCTGAAGGAGTATATTTTGCATCGAGAAGGTCGTGTAATCATCAGACCAGACACAGGAATTCCAGCAGATGTCATTTGTGGAGTTCGATATGATGATATGACGGATTTAAAATATGTTAAATCATTAGAAGACGCCAAAGATTTTTTCTATGGGCGATTAATGGATAAGCTTCGTAATGAAACTCCCCATGGTGAATATGGTGATAGTGAAATCGAAGGGGAGTTTAAATTTGAAGGTAAGTATTATACTTTAAGAATTGAAGTTGACTATGACAGATATGACAAACAATACTACTACATTGATGGACACAGAGAGATTTCCTTCGAGGAATTTACTCCTTCTCTAGAACAGTTAGGGCTAGTAGAGTCGTTATGGAATCTATTCTCTGGAGCTATTAATAGTAAAGGATATAAGGTTCTAAATGAGAAGATAGGCTGTATTTACGGAGATAGTATTACTTTAGACGTGGCTGAAGATATATGTCGAAGACTTAAAGAAAAAGGTTTTGCGAGTACAAATACAGCACTAGGAGCAGGCTCTTACGGGTATCAAATGAAATCGAGAGATTCTCTAGGGTTTGCCATGAAAGCAACCTATGCTTTCATTGACGGAGAAGAACGATTGCTATTCAAAGACCCTATCACCGACCAAGGAAAGCGCAGTCAACGAGGGTTAGTATATGTACAAAAGGATGAAGAAGGAAACATCTATTATAAAGATGGACTTAATCAAGCAGACTATGATAAACTGAATGAAGAAGCTCCAGATTTGCTAGAGGTTGTATTTGAAGATGGAGAGCTGTTCCGAGACCAGTCACTATCTGAGATTCGTGAACTTATTAAGTCACAATGAGGTGGTATCAATGTTTAAGAGGATGCTTCTTACCATAAGAAAATTCCTACTGAAAGTGGACGGGGAGTTATTTGATGATGCCACTCTTGCACTATACGATAAAGAAATAGAAAAGAAAAATGAGAATCTCCAACTATTTTACAATATAGTTGGAGATAATCCATTAGAACATATTGATTATATTATTGAAAACGGGCTCGATGAGTTTAATAGATTGCAAAAAAGCTATGAAGATGGAAGTGTTCGAAAAGTTGATGCTAGTCTTTATACTGGTAAATTAGAGGACTGCCTGTCAATATTAAACAATTATCTTTCACCAGAACAAGCCAAGAATGAAGAGTTTTTATTGTGCAGGTCAGTTGCACAAGGAAAGATTCAATATACATCTAAGCTAACGGGAGAGAAATATATATGGACTAAATATGGAGATGTATGCTGTATGCCAGAAAAAGAATATGCTTTCTTTGAGCGTAACTCTCTACTTTTTAGATTTGTTGAGATTGTTCATAGAAAAAATGAAGAAATGATAGAAAAAAATAAAGCAATCACTCCTGCTAGTTTTGGGCAATTAATCAGAGAGATAGAAAACAGAGGAGTTAGCTGGGATGGTGAAGCTAGGGTAGAATATTAGAGATATCCTGTCCAGTGAAATGAGGATTTTAAAGGAGTGCAAACAAAATGAAAAAGTTTATGTTGCGTGGAAAAGAAAGAGCCATTATAAAAGATATGCCTAAGTCCTTGGAATATGGAGTATGGTACAACCTTGTAACACCTTTTGATTGGCAGTATTTTAAAATAAAGAAGGGCTCTCGCTATATTAGTGTATATGATTTTATTAGTGATAGGAGTCCTGCTTTTAAAGTGGAAAGGAAAAGGTTCAGAGAAAAAGTGCTGATATGGGTAAAAGCACCCCCTAGTCCAGTAAGTGGAGAAGAATATTAAAAGAGGGAGGATTATAAAATGGAAGAAATAAAATTAGGCAGCAGAGTTAGAATTAAGCAAATACTAGATTGGACTACGTTCACTGAAAATGATAAGAATATCATTTTAGGAGCAGAAGGAGTCTTGGTGAGTATTGATATGGAATATGAATTTCCTTATGGGATAGACTTTGATAATGACAGTATCATTGCAGATAATTTTCTTGTGGATGAAGTAGAATTAATTGAGGAGTGTCAAGAATGAGCGGTAACCGATACGAATTATTCAATGGGTTTTCTGCTCTGAGTGAAAAAGTAAGACAATTAGGTGGAATTATTCAAAAACAGCCTGAATTATCAGAGGAAGAGCTCACAGAGTGGATTGATTTGTTTAATAGTTGTATGGGTGACTTAAACCATCTCAAAGAAGATGTTGTTAGATGCTATAGCGATGTAATGTGAACGAAGTATCCACCCACACCAGCAAAGAAAGAGGAGGATAATTATGAACATAGAATACTTTAATGTATTTAATAGCACTCACTCTCACTACACTCCAATAAATGACACTTACACTATTAAGTATAAAGAGGGAAAATTTAATGGTGTATTAGGAAAAATGCTATTTAAATTGCTATCCAAAGTATCAAATGTCAAACACTACTCTGAATCAAGCAAGAAAATAGCAGTAGAGAAAGTGAAAATTGATTATACAGAAATAGAAAAAATGATATTTGAACACATGGAAAGTGTAAGATGTATTTATAATAAACAGTGCAGAATGATTGTTATGGGATATAGCCAAATGGTAAAGCTAGGAAATGAAATCAATAGCCCAATGACAATCAGTTTTCCACATGGTTATAAATCTTCTTCATTTTATGATAGTCAACCATTAAATTTCGCAGGTATCGAAGTTGTTATTGTTCCTTGGATTGATGGTATATTTGTTATACCAAAATAAGTTATTGGAGGATGAAACATGACGCATATTAAATATAAGGCAAACGTTAAACATTTAGGGGCGACTGTTCAAGTTGATTTAATTGACTTCAAGTATAAGTATGTAGAAGTTGACTTTTCAGGCGGAATAGAAGCATCAGAGTATAGCTTTGATGATGTAGAACTATATCGTTCTATTGGATTAGCAGACAGAAATGGAAAAGATATGTATGAGAATGATTTAGTTAAATATACCCGGATTAAATACACAGATTGTAACAGGGAAGAGATTGAGGAAGTCTCTGAACCTCTTATTGGTAGACTGTATTTTGCTGAGGGTTTGTGGTTCGGAATTGAATTTGAAGATGGCACAGGCTCTATATTTTGGGCTGGTACAGTTGATAGCGAAGAATTTGAATTAGTAGAGGAGAATAACGAATGAAAAAGTGGTTTACTAAATTATTTAATTTGAATAAAACAGAAGTTTTGTCGGAAGAAGATGAACATGAAGAAAGCGCTCCTAGCATAGAAGATACAATCACAATGGGTGGTCGCTTAACTGTGATGGATGTTGTAGATATTAAAATTACAGAGCAAAAAATCTTCAGTAATAATCAAGAAAGTTTATTTTTTAAAGAGGGCTGGCGTGGAACGTTAAAAATTGAAAGAGATGATACATCCAACACAAAAAGAAATGTTATACATGTTGAAAATATTATGGAGAACAACTTTAAAGATGTATTAAAACAACTTTCAATAGAAGATGATTTATATGTTAATCTTTCTACTATTGCCTATGATAGAGAGACTAATAAGGTAATACAAGACATTATATTTTCAGTGAAAGCAAAAGAACTTTTGAGTATAAATCATAACAGTTTAATGCTTACCTATGGAAAAGGGAGTCCAACATCATTAAAAACTATTAAAAGAGAGGATGAATAGTAAGTATGGAAGAGTTAAAACTATCGGAATTGGCAGAAGATGTTGAATTGGCAAAAGAGGAAACAAGTTCAATTTTTACAGTTGCTGAGCTAAAACATGAAATTTTAAATTTTGGCGACGAAGACCACTTTATTGGTCAGTGGTTTACGGTTGAAAAGAAAAAATGGAAACCAGATGCTCAGTGGATGATTCAATGCTATATCGAAAATGAACATGACCAAATGTACGAAGATTGGGATGAAGTTGCTATGGATTGTGTTTCAGATGTGCTAGTTCAAAATATTCAAACCCTCTTAGATGAAGCGTTTGATACTAGTGCTAGAACCTATTGGGAATGGGATAAGCCTGTTGAGATTGATATTTTACCAGAAGTGTTATCATGAATCCAATCACAGATAAACAGATGTATGCTATTCATGAGATTGAACGTACACTAATGATTAAATTTTTAGGTGAGTCTAAACAGGATGCTTGGCTTTGGCTACAAGAATATGTCCCACTTGCAAAAGAAAAATACGTGGCACGTCAGGGTGTTTATGAGCTGTCTCATTACGGCAATGACATGCACAACCAAAATATCGGACTTAAGGCGTTGAACCTGATGGATGAAAACAAAACACCGACATTAGAAAGCGTCAAAATGGACGTCGCAATGTGTCATGCGCTTTTGGACATATTATGAAACTACCGTTGAAAAGAAAGGGGATTTAGGAATGACTGAAACGAATGCAGAAGCCATCCAAATACTGAAGGACTACAAAAATGGTGTATGGATTGGAACTCATTTACTTGAGAAGAGTTTACAAACTGTTATCGAACAAGATGAACGGGCGCAAGAGTTGGAAAAAGAAAACATCCGATTAAAGGACGACTGGAAAGGAACGCAAGAAGTTTTACGAAAGTCTATTGAAATATCAGATATTTTTGAATTAGAAAACAAGCAATTGCGTGAAACATTAAAATTTTATGCTAACAGGGGCAATTACTCATTTTGGACAGACATATCAAATAATTGTCCTACTAACAATATATTGTTTGATCATGGATACAGGGCACGTCAAATACTTGGAATAAAGGAGAGTAAAGAATGAATATGTTCTCGGTATACTACTATGACGTTAATTTTGAACAGTATGATAGACAAATAATGGATTATAAGATTATGGAGTCTATCTCTTATTATCATCATATTCAAATGAATAATGATAAATTTGATAGTATCGTAAATGAAATAAAACAAAAAGTTAAAAAAGAAGTAGGAAAAGAATCCTTCCATACATCAGTAGTTCTTTTTAATAATTACATGCTTGAAGCAGGATTCTTACAAAAGCCAAATACATCCGTGTGTTTTTAAATGGTGCATTATACTAGAGGGGTGGATAAGGATGACTGAAACAAGTGTGGAACTACTAGAAATCATGAAACGGCGTAAGGTGTGGGCAGAGAATAGCAATGAAAGAATCGTCACTATAGATAAAGAGCATTTTGATTGGCTTATCGAACAAGCCGAACGAGCACAGGTGATGGAGAGCAATATTCACGAACTTCGGGAACACGATAAAAATAGAACAACTTATGTTGCTCGGTTATCAAAGGAAATCCAACAATTGCGTGAAGAAGATGACGATGAATAGACGAGATTAAATAATATGCTAAGAGTGCAACACCAAGCAAAAAGATAATCAATGTAGGGAGTGCAGGCTATGAATACCACCAAAAAGAGAGCCCTATTTGACGAGCTATTATTAATATGGTATTATTAAAGTGTGGTAGAAATACTACACTTTTTATAGATTTATAGAATAAAGTAGAAAGGAAGATGTATGCTAATGTGTCATTTACATGATAGAAAAAGAATGGAACTTCATGCTCACTCAGACAAATCTAATATAAGATTGCGTGATGCGCTCACGAAAGTTGACAATCTTATTCAAACAGCATCAGATTTAGGACTAAGTGGATTGGCAATCACTGACCATGAATGTGTAGCGGCGCATGTTCAAGCCATACAAACAGTTAGAGAGAAAAAGAAAATTAATAAAAAAACGGGGAAAAGTGAAATTCCTCAAGACTTCAAATTAATTTTAGGGAATGAAATTTATCTTATTGATGATTTAGAAGAAGCTAGAGATAATTATCAATCAGGCATCACTAAATTTCCCCATTTTCTTCTGCTAGCTAAGGATGCTGAGGCTCATGAAGCGCTACGCATTCTTTCCTCACAAGCATGGGAAAACAGCTTTTATACTGGAGCTATGGAACGTGTTCCCACCACTATGGACTTTCTAGAGAAAATAGTTAAACAATATCCTAATAAACTGATTGCCAGCTCAGCTTGTCTCGGCTCATCCTCAAGTATTCATATTCTTAACGATGAGTATGATAAAGCACAAGAATTTTTACAGTGGTGTAAGGATTTATTTGGAAGAGAGAATTTTTACTTAGAGCTCCAACCATCTGCTGACTATGAGCAGAGAAAAGTGAATGAGTGGCTAATTAATTTTTCTGAAACACTTGATTTGGATTTAATCATCACGAATGATGTTCACTATCTACGTCCAGAAGATGCGGATGCTCACGAAGCTTTCCTCAACTCTAAAGAGGGAGACCGCGAAGTTAAGTCATTCTATTCAAACACTTTCTTGCACACAAATCAAGAAATCTATGATAAACTTGATTATATTGATAGAGAGATTATTGATAAGGCATTTGACAATACAATGAAAATCGGCAGTATGATTGAAGATTATACTATTGAGCATGAAACTATTATTCCAAGGATTGAACTCCCTGATTTTGCAGTTCAGCATTTATTCGAAAACGGATACGATAAATATGAATACATTAAAAATATGGCTAACAGCGAAGAGGAACAAGATAGATATTTATTACACTTAATTGAAAATGGTTTTCTTGAATACATTCCATATAAGACTATGACTAGTGATAAGTTCCATGAGGTTTTGGCTCGTATTGATGTAGAATTGGAGCAACTGTGGAAGTTGTCAGCCAGCTTGAAGCAGTCGATGTCATCCTACTATGTAACGGTAGCTAAAATAGTTGATATAATGTGGAATGATGATGACTGCGATAAGAGTAGAGCAGAAGGCTCTCTGGTTGGCTCAGGAAGGGGTAGTGCTGTTGCTTTCTTAATTAACTATCTAATGGGTATCACTCAGGTAAATCCGATGGAGTATGGCATTGAGATTCCTTATTGGCGTCATTTAGCAGCAGAAATGAGTGATATTAGTAGCTTAGATGTTGACGTTGATATTAACGGAAGTAAAAAAGGTTATATATTTGACCGCATCAAGGAGAGTTTTGGAGAGGACAGATTCTTGCAGGTGTGCACTTTTGGGACGGAGGGCTCAAAATCAGCTATCCAAACGGCGTGTAGGGGGTTAGGAATTGACTTAGAAGAAGGTCAATTTATTAGCTCGCTTATTCCTTTTGAGAGAGGGGAAAACTACTCTATTTCAGACTGCTTATATGGAAACGAAGAAGAAGGTCGAAAATCTGTTGCTCAATTTATTAGTGAGGTAGAGAAGCACCCCAGACTTAAAGAGACGGCTCTAAAGATTGAAGGGCTGGTAAATAAACGCTCAGTGCATGCTGGGGGAGTGCTGATACTCAACAACCATTATACAAAGACTAATGCATTAATGAAGTCTCCTAATGGTGTTCTTACCACACAGTTTAATCTTAATGACTCTCAAGCAATGGGGAATATAAAATATGATATCCTTACAATAGAGTCTTTAGAGAAATTGCAAACAGCTATTGAGCTACTTCTTGAAGCAGGAGAAATTGAATGGCAGGGTTCGTTACGTAAGACCTTCAATAAATACTTCCACCCAGAAGTTATAGATAAGGTTAGCCCAGATTTGTTTACATTAGCTTCTAGTGGAACAGTGCCAGATTTATTCCAATTCTCCACTCAAGTTGGACACAATGCTATCATTAAAGCTAAACCAGAAAATTTAATTGAGATGACAGCCACCAACTCTCTTATGAGGCTACAGTCGAGTGGTAGTGAGCAACCGATTGATACGTTTATTCGCTTTAAGGAAGATATATCACTATGGTATGAAGAAATGAGAGAGTTTAATCTTAATGATGATGAAATAAAGATTATGGAAGACCACTTGCTACCTCTTAATGGTGTAGCTGACACACAGGAGTCTGTAATGCTTCTAGCTATGGATGAGCGTGTTGCTAAGTTTGATATTGCTAAGGCTACAAAATTACGCAAAAGCATTGCCAGTAAATCAGATAGTGTTGCTAACGCTATAAAGGAAACATTTTTTGAAGCAGGGATAGGGATTGGCACTAGAAAGCAAGTATTAGAATATGTTTGGTATCAAATTAGTCGAATGTTGTCATATGCTTTCTCGTCTCCTCACACACTTGCTTACAGCTTAATTGCAATGATTCAGCTTAATATGGTTAAAAAATATAATCCTATCTATTGGCAAACAGCAGTGCTAACTGTAAACTCAGGCTCTCAAGAAGTAGAAGATGGCGAAAAAGGAAAAGGAACAAACTATGGGAAAACAGCTGAAACTATTGGAATTCTGAAGTCTTTAGGTGTTAAAGTAGAGTTACCGCTAATAAATTCTGCCAACTTTAGCTTTACACCAGATGTTAAGAATGATAGAATTATATATTCACTGAAAGGAGTTACTGGAGTGGGTGATGAAGTTGCTCAAGAAATAGTCAAGAATAGACCATACTCCTCTTTTGATGACTTTCATGAGCGTATATATTTAACTAAAATTATACAAAAATCTGCATTCTTAAAACTTATTAAAGCAGGAGCATTCGGAGAGTTTGGAGACCCTGTTGAGATGATGAAGCAGTTTGTTGTAAAGGAAGTGGTAGCAAAAGAATCACTAAATGGTCAAAACTTATCTCGTATTATTGGATACGGAATGTTAAATGAACCTAGTCTATCTATCTATCAAGAAATGTATAATTTTAGAGTGCATATGTCTAAGGCTGTACACGAAGTAATAAAATCTCCAAAAGATAAACTATTTATACTTGATGATAGCTCTAGATTATTCTTCGAAAATAACTTCTCTTTCGAGAATGTTACTACTACAAAGAAAACTACAAAAGTTGAACCAGTTGTAGTAGGAGAGCACAATGGAAAGCTTTTAGTATCTGAAAAAGCATTCAAGAGGCAGTATGATAAGAAGATGCTACCACTTAAAGATTTGTATGTAGATAAGGAGTTTGTTCGCAAATATAATGTTGCTCAATTTTATGAAATATGGAATGAACTAGCAGTTGGTTCGGTAGAGTCATGGGAAATGGAAGCTGTCTCTTTTTATTCTGATAGGCATGAATTAGATGTTGCAGACTTAAAAAGATATGGGGTTACTGATTTCTTTTCTTTAGATGAAACTCCAGTAGTAGAAAGTGAATACCAATGGAGAGGCTCAACCAGACAGAATTACAAGACATTTACAATTGCAGGAACAGTTCTGAGTAAAGATTCAAATAAGCATACTATATCAGTATTAACTCCATCAGGTGTAGTAACGTGTAAGCAGTGGGGAGGTTCATACAGCCACTATGACCGACAGATTAAATCAAATGGTAAGGTATTATCTAAGTCATGGTTCGGAAAAGGAGAGTTGCTTCTTCTAAGAGGCTATCGACAAGGAGATATGTTTAGACTTAGAGCTCCGAAGGGAACTCATACAATAAACAGAATTACAGAAATAAGAGCGGATGGAACACTTGGATTGCAAGCTGAACGTCCTCGTCCACAGTAAAATTTAAATATAAAAGGAGGCTAGATTTAGTGCCACATCCAGAGTGCATACGTAAACTCGTATTTTTCTTCTCGGATAAAGGATTGTGGTGTTAAATGTACCCATATGAAAAAAACTAGAGTAAAGAAGGCTGTGCTATTTTTAGCGGTTCTAACAATGTTAATCTTAACTGCTTTAAGTATTATTAATTTTGATTCCAACGTAAAAAAAGAAGTTGTTTATGAGGCATGTCATATTTGTGAGGATAAGATGCCTATAAATCATGTTGCTGTTTTTATTGAAGATGAAAAGAAAAAAAGACTAGAAGAGTTAACTGCTGAAGATAATAAGAGAAAAGAGGAGGCTAAGCAGGCAGAAATAGCTCGTGTTGAGGCAGAAAGAAAACATAAAGAAGCACTAGAAGCAGAACGCCTTCGGAGGCTAGAAGAAAAGAAGAAAAAAGAATTAGAAAAGGTTATTGTTAGTCGTAGTAATGAATATAAAGGTGTTAATGAGAGTTTAGGAACATTTAATGTTAGCTGGTATGGCGCAGACTGTAAAGGTTGTTCAGGGCAAACAAGCACAGGCGTTTGGGTGAATAAGACTATTTATTATCAAGGATATGGGGTAGCTGCTTCAGACTGGTCGGTTATTCCACCTTACAGCATCATAGAAGTAGAGGGCTACGGTCGCTACATTGTTCTCGATAAAGGTGGAGCTATAAAATCAAAACGGCTAGACTTACTCACAACATCAGAGGCTAAATCTAACGAATATGGAAGACAACATCTTAATGTTACTGTTTTAAGATGGGGAAAATAAGAAGCAATATTTCCTAAATAAATTAATAGGAAAGGAGGTTTTACCTTGAAGCAACATGATTATTCATATGATATTAACCGCATCATTTATAAAGCTGGTGAATTACGCTTAAACTCATTAGAGAATTACTCACTATATTTAGATGGTTGGTTGTCATCTCTTAATTCTACTAGCTCAGAAAAGAGAGAGCATATTGAAAAGACGGTTGAATTCCTTTACTCTCTTTTGAATGAGCGTGACTACTCCGATGCATACGATGATGGCTATGTGGCTGGAAAACAGGACTGCGATTGTCATTGTGATTGCTATTGACAACTATATATTTAAAGGAGATTTACAATGAAAATTAAATATTATATTGAATTTAGTGAAGAAGTTGAAAATATAGACTTTGTAGAAGATAGCGATGAGTTGACTCGCTTCACAAAAGAATTAACTAAACATCTAAAAAAGTACATCTCTCTTGCCGGAGCTAGCACCGATAATTTTAAATTGGATTTTGATATAGAAGAATAGAAAGGGATGTTTATATGAGGGTAATTGGAGGAGTATATCATAATTATGAGCCAGTAGATAGCGACAGTACAAATTATGTTCATGAAGATATTGAAAGAGGATATTTAGAACTATCAAAAAATGTCTCAAATGGGAAGTATGAGCTATTTGCTTCTGAGGTTGGAATCCTTGAAGGAAGCACTATAATATTTACAAAGAGAGATTTAATAGATTTATATAATCATCTTCATAAATTAATATATTCATAAAATAATAAATCTCGTATTTGTCGCTAATCTAGTTGACAGATACGAGATTTTTATGTTATACTATCACTATAGTAAAGAGCAGAAGGAGATGAATATTATGAGCTCTAAGAATGATATAAAACTATTAAAAGAAATAGCTAATGTGAATGCATCAGAAGAATTATTTGATATTCCATTTACCCCTCCTCACTATATGTGTCCAGACATAGATGAAATTCTAGATACATTAGGATTTATTTATGATAAGGCTTCACACGTTGACAAGGACGAAGATGATAGTAAATCTTTGCTAGATAGATTAAATAATATTGAATTGCATACAAATACATTAGATTGTGATGTGGAATCTATAAGGAATAAAATAATAGTGCTGAGGAACTGGGGAGAGTCGTGGAAAACTCTTGCTAAATCTTTATTAGAAAACTCTAGTAACATTGAAAGCTATGTGCGCCATGATTTTTATGATATAATAGTAGATAGCAAGAAAGAAAAAGAAAATATAGAATGAGAGTGTTATTGCTTTACTTATTTAATAGAGTTTGATATAATATAAGTCTAGCTACTACCTAAAGGTTAATTACAGAATTGGAGAGTTTACATGAAAAGGTATTTTACAGAGCTAGAGAAGGGGAGTTGTAGAACTTCTGAATTTGAATGGGCTCTACTTAGAGACTATAATCGTCCGTGGGGTCATGAAGATATAGATTGTGCTATACTAGAAACAGAAGAGATGAATATTTTACTAGATGAATTTAAAAAGCTTATTTAGAACGGGGAGACAAACATGAGAGCAGGAGAAATTGCCCTAGAAGATGGAAGGTATTATATAATTCTTGAGATTATAAATAATAAAATTACTAAAACAATGCTTCTTGAAGAGTATATAATGAAATCTATTGCAGTCTATTTTGACGGGAAGCTCAAAACCATTGAAGAGATAGTAAATCAA
>Ga0134125_10001147_pt1 | contig 33120 bp, 26 predicted proteins | sample KB31751_FD_96464 | JGI IMG/M metagenome (GOLD analysis project Ga0134125, IMG submission 96464) | Terrestrial soil microbial communities with excess Nitrogen fertilizer from Kellogg Biological Station, Michigan, USA - KB3-175-1 | ecosystem: Environmental > Terrestrial > Soil > Unclassified ...
GTAAATTCGCGATCTTGCATGACGCGGAGGAGCTTCACTTGAATTTCGGGGGCGATGGTGCCGATTTCGTCAAAGAAAATGGTGCCGCGGTTGGCCGTTTCAAACATTCCTTTTTGCCGCGCGAACGCTCCCGTAAATGCCCCCTTAACGTGTCCGAAGAGTATCGATTCCAACAATTCGGACGGCAGAGATGCGCTGTTTACCGGCACAAACGGCTGATCGGAACGCGCCGAATGGGCGTGGAGCGCCTTAGCAATCAACTCCTTTCCGGTGCCGGTTTCGCCAGTGATCAAAATAGTGGCACGGCTGGGAGCAACCTGCGCCACCTGATCGAGGAGGCGAACCATAGGACTGCTTTTACCGACAATATTGGGAAAGCCATAACGCTGCTTTAATGCCCGCTTGAGCTGCGTGTTTTCGCGCTCCAGTCGGCCCTTGGCGATCATGCGATCGATTTCGATCAGCAGCTTTTCGTTGTCCCAAGGTTTGGCGAAGTAATCGTTCGCACCAAGCTTCAGCGCGCGGACAGCAACTTCCACGGAACCGTAGGCGGTGAGCATGAACACCGGCGTTTCGGTATCACGCGAACGAATATCAGCAAGCACGTCCATTCCAGACCGGTCGGGCATCATCAGATCGAGCAGCACCAAATCGTATGGCGTAGACTCGAACTTCTGCAGACCGGTGGCCGCATTCTCGGCCATGTGGACGTCGTAATTTTCGCCGCTTAAAAGTAACTCCAGGCTCTCGCGTATATCGGCCTCGTCGTCGATAACGAGAATGCGCCGCTTCGGAGGAGGAGAAAGCCGGTCGGCCGGCAATTCCGCAACGTTAAGATTTGAAGAATCCACTAGTGACGTTGTACCAGACCATCGTCTGAACATTTCCATGGCGATACCAGAGATCTTTAGGCGCGTCCGATATTCTGGTCAAAGATGCGGTTTCTAGGAATCTTGACTCTGATCGGCGGCTTTGCATTGATTGCCGCTGCGACACCTGGCGCCTCCTTCACTCCGCGCGTCGAACTACGGCGCGTTCCGGATGGCGGCATTCAGCCCCAAACTGTTGTCGGGCGCGATGGCACGGTTCACCTCATCTACTTTAAAGGTGAGGCAGGTGAAGGAGACATTTTCTATAGCCGTTCTAAGGACGGAATTACCTTTTCGAAACCAATTCGTGTGAATTCGGTGGAAGGAACAGCCGTGGCCACCGGCAACATTCGTGGAGCACGCATTGCATTAGGACGGCAAGGGCGTGTTTACGTGGCATGGAACGGTTCGGCAAAGCTTGCTCCTCCTGCCGAGGGCCACAGCCCCATGCTTTTTACGCGCTTGAACAACGCCGGAACTGCATTTGAGCCGGAGCGGAACTTAATTCAAACCGCGTATGGTCTCGATGGCGGAGGCGGAATTGCCGCCGACCGGCAGGGCCATGTCTATGTGTTCTGGCACGCGCCAGTTCCGGGGCATCGTGGCGAGGAGTGGCGGCGAGTTTGGATGGCGCGATCTAATGACGACGGGAAGACGTTTGAACCGGAACGCATGGCCTGGGACCGGCCCACCGGCGCTTGCGGTTGCTGTTCGCTGAACGCATATGCGGATCCAACGGGAACACTTTATGTTCTATTCCGCTCAGCGCAGGAAATAGTACACCGCGATATGTACTTGCTCGAATCGCGCGACCACGGAACCAGCTTCACCGGAGCCAATGTCTCGAAGTGGAATGTCGGGGCTTGCGTGATGAGTTCCGAAGCGTTCGCCAGTAACACTAAGGCCACGCTTGCGGCATGGGAAACAGAGAAGCGAGTCCATTTCGGCTTTGTGCCGCCCGATCCCGCGCAAATGACCGATTCGCCAATTTCCGATGGTGGCAAAAATGAAAAATACCCGGCCTTGGCAGCGAATCGCGATGGCGCCTTTCTTGTTTCCTGGACTGAGGGCATGAGCTGGAAACATGGCGGCTCTCTGCGCTGGCAGGTTATCGACAGCAAAGGCCAGCGGATCGGCCGCGAGGGTGACGCAGACGGCGTGCCGGCCTGGAGCTTTACTTCCGCTTATCCGTTAGCAAACGGGAATTTTGTAATTTTGTATTAGTCCACTCCACTCTGCCTACTTGATTTGAATCAAATCGTGCGCAGGGGCGACGGGAGTGGTCTGGTCCCAACGGATGCCGTGGCGTCCTTTGCCCTGAATACGGTTTACCCACGTGCCAACGTTCATGGAGCCTTGGACAAGATGGCGAACGCGAATTCCACCGATTACCGGGAGGCCTCCTATCCAATCGAGTGCTGCGCTCGCCGAACAGCCGCATTGCGAGCAATCGGGATCGCCGCCGAAAACGCACGGCTCAATTCGAGTTTTGAGGTCGGCCGTATAGTTCACCGACATTTTTGAAAAAATGCATTCGTCGGGGTTTTGCGGCGGACGTACAAACGCGCGTGCGAAGCCTTCAGGGGCGAGAAACTTTCTATACTTCTGCGAGAGCACAGGCAACGTATCGGCGAGTAGCATGCGTTGATCCATGCTCAGCATCTCGGGCGTATTTTCGCCGCGCTGCGGAGAGTAGACGCTGCACCAGATTCGATGCACTTCCGGCCGCCCATTCCAGAAGGAAACGTATTCCTCAAGGTAACCCTGCTCTTCCACGTGGGACCGGACAATGGTCCAGTGAATATTCACTTTCCGATCTTCGATGTTACGGAGAATGCGGTCGTACGTAGCGGGCTTGCGGCGTTCGTCGTGATGCTTCGGCAAACCATCCACTGACACGGCAATCACTATATACGGCAAATCCGTCCACTCCTTTGGAATCGGAATGACGCCGCTCGTCACGACCATAGTGAAAATCTTTCTCTTGCTAAGAACGGGGAGTACACGGCTCAGCTCACGGTGGCGCATGAGCGGCTCTCCGCCAACCAGAGAGACGTGAAGGGGATGATACCGGTCCACCAGTTCGAGAATGCCGTTTACAAGCTGGTCTCCTTTGTAATCGGCAACGTCGCGCAGTAATGTTTCGCCGCCGAGGTGATCGTCGCCGTAGGCATAGCATCCGGGGCAATTCAAGGGACATTCACGTGTAATTTCAATCGAAAGAATTGGAATCTTACCGGCAAGAATTTTGCCCCAGGAATGAATAATGTCGAACGCTTTCATTGGCTCCGTAGCTTTGCCGGGTGGCAAAAAATCTGCCGTTCTACATTTAGCCGGACTACAGTTTGATGCACAAAATGCAATTTAGGTTCTTACAAACGTCGCAATTGGCGAATGAAGTTGTTTGTACGAGCCTGGTTGTGGGCACAAGCGAACTCTCCGGCTCTTGTACCATAAGAAATAACTAAATAATGCTTCGCTTTGAGACGGCTGGCGAGTCTCACGGGGAGTGCCTCGTCGCTACATTGACTGGTTTGCCAGCCGGAATTCCTATTTCCATTGAGTATCTGAATCGCCAGTTGTGGAGGCGGCAGCAGGGCTATGGCCGCGGCGGGCGAATGAAGATTGAGACCGACCAGGTCCACATTGTTTCCGGCATTCGTCATTCGCAGACAATTGGTTCGCCTATTGCCCTGCTGATCGAAAACAAAGATTGGAAGAACTGGACGGATATTCTCCCGGTGGAAAACAAAGATACCGATGAAGAAAAAGCCAAACCGGTTCACCGTCCAAGGCCGGGACATGCCGATTTAGCCGGAGCGATTAAATACAATTTTGCGGACGCACGCTACATCCTGGAGCGGGCGAGTGCAAGAGAGACTACGGCGCGAGTGGCGCTGGGCGCGCTGGCGAAATCGTTTCTTAAACAATTCAACATCGAAGTGCTGAGCCATGTAATCCGCGTGGGCCCTGTAAAACTGAACCGGCCAGCCCAGTGGGAAGAAGTGGTGGCGCTGAGCGAACGTAATGACGTATTGCTCGGATGCGTGGATACCGAAGTCGAGGCCGAGATGAAAGCGGCCGTCGATGTGGCGTACCGCACCGGCGATACGGTCGGGGGCGTTTTTGAAGTAGTTGCCCGCGGACTACCGCCGGGGCTGGGCTCGCATATTAGCTGGGATTCGCGCCTTGACGGGAAACTCGCGCAGGCGATTGTTTCCATTCAGGCAGTAAAGGGCGCGGAAATTGGCGCGGCGGAAGAGGGAGCGAGTTCTTACGGATCGGCGGTTCAGGACACGATCCACTACCGCAAGGACGAACAAGAATTTTATCGGGGTTCGAATCGCGCCGGCGGGCTGGAAGGCGGCATGACAAACGGGCAGGACCTTATTGTCCGCGGATTTCTGAAGCCGATCTCGACATTGCGGCGGCCGCTCGAATCAGTGGACCTGCCAACAAGAGAACCGGCATCGGCTGCTTACGAACGCAGCGACGTGGCCGTGGTTCCGGCCGCTGGTGTAATTGGTGAGGCCATGGTAGCGCTGGTGCTGGCGCAGGCCTTCCTCGAGAAGTTCGGCGGCGATTCGCTCATGGAAACGCGCCGGAATTATGACGGTTATAGAAAACAAGTACAGGCATTCTAAAAACCCGTGTCGGAATCGTAATTTAACTGTTTAATTAAGGTGTAGATGGTTCGAAAGATTGTGAAGTATGGCGACCCGGTGCTTGAGACAGCATCGGCCGATGTCACAGAATTTGGTACAGACGAATTGGGGCAACTGATCGCCGATATGTGGGAGACGATGTATGCCGCAAAGGGAGTGGGGCTGGCCGCTCCACAGGTCGGCATAGCGAAACGTATTTCGGTTATCGATACTAGCGTGGGTGAGCGTGAGAGCGACAAAATCGTGATCATCAACCCGCAAGTGATGATCAAGGAAGGTTCCCAAACGGGCGAGGAAGGATGCTTGAGCATTCCGGGCTTTCGTGAGCCGGTGACACGCGCCAACAAAGTGAAAGTAATTGCTAAAAATGAGCGCGGCGAGGATGTGGAATTCGAAGGAGAGGAATTGCTCGCCCGAGCACTGCAGCACGAAATCGATCATCTGAATGGCATTTTGTTTTTAAGCCACCTAAGCACTTTGAAGCGCGACATGATACGGCGCAAGATCCGGAAACTACAAAAAGCGGGCGAGTGGGATTGAACTGGCGCCGGGCGACGCAGACCCCGCTCCGGCAATTCACCGATGGAAATTATTTTTCTGGGAACGCCGGAGTTTGCGGTTCCGAGCCTGAAGGCGCTCGCGGGCGCAGGACACAAAATTCAGGGGGTTTTCACGCAGCCGGACCGGCCAAAGGGCCGCGGAAATCAACTTGCTGCCTCGCCGGTGAAAGAGGCGGCAAGTGAGCTTGGATTTCGCGTATTGCAGCCGGAGCGCATTCGTCGTCCGGAACAGGTTGCGGCACTTGTGGAACTGAAACCGGAATTGATGGTGGTGGTGGGATACGGGCAGATTATTCCACAGGCTATCATCGACATTCCCGCCCACGGAATTTTGAATGTCCATGCATCGCTGCTTCCGAAGTATCGCGGTGCGGCTCCGATTCAATGGGCGATTGCCAATGGCGAAACGGAAACCGGGGTCACAATCATGAGGATTGACGCTGGTCTCGATACCGGCGCTATGTTGGCACAAAATTCACTGACGATCGATCCGGAAGAGACTGCGCCGGAATTAAGCAAACGGCTGGCAGAAGCAGGCGCACAGTTGCTGCTCAAATCCATTAAGCGCATCGAAAATGGGGCCGCCGTCTACACGCCCCAGGACAATACCAGGGCTACCTATGCGCCTGTTCTAAAGAAAGAAGATGGAAGAATCGATTGGTCTCTGCCGGCTTCCGTAATTCACAATCGCTTGCGGGGATTTACCCCATGGCCGGGCGCGTATACGACATTTCGGAGCCAGACTCTGCGGATTTATGACGCATATCCGCTGGTTCGCCAATCCAGCGATGAACCCGGAACATTGGAATCGGAGAAACGTACACTAAGGGTGATATGCGGCCACAATTCCGCGCTGGAATTGAAAGAGATTCAGCTTGAGGGTAAAAAGCGGGTGGGTGTGGATGCATTTCTAAACGGCCACAACATGGAACGCGGAGAGCGGCTGGGAGGGTAAGGTTGAAACTTCCGTTAGGCTATCGTTATGCGAGCGCGTACGCAGGCATTCGTAAACAGTCCGGCCAGGACGATCTAGCGCTGATTGTGCCGGATAGCGGGGCCGCGGCTGCGGCTGTGTTTACAAAGAACGTTGTGAAAGCGGCTCCTGTACTGTTAGCGAAGCGGAACCTGGAATCGACACGCGGCAAAGTAGCCGCCATCCTCGTGAACGCCGGCAACGCGAACTGCGCCACGAGAACCGGCGGTCGCGTGGCAATGGCATCGATTACCGCGGCTGCGAAAGCGCTAAAGACGAAGGCAAAATATGTTCTTCCGGCGTCTACGGGCGTGATTGGCGTAGAACTCGATCCGCAATTGTTGATCGCGGCAATTCCCAAGCTCGTGCAAGATCTATCTCCGGGCGAGGCAGCCTTCGAGTCGGTGGCCAGGGCAATCATGACCACCGATACGCGGCCCAAAATTGCGAGCGAGGACGTCACGATGAAGCGCGGTCGGGTCACCGTTGCCGGCATGACGAAAGGCTCGGGCATGATTCATCCGAATATGGCCACAACACTCGGATTTGTGATGACAGATGCCGCTATTGAGCCGAAAGCCTTAGAGCGAATGCTCGCGAGGGCAACGGGACGATCGTACAACTCACTCACAGTGGACGGAGATATGTCCACCAACGATATGGTGGCTGTGCTGGCGAATGGAGCGTCGGGCGTTAGCCCTTCCGCGAAGGAACTATTGGTAGTGGAAGAGGTACTTTGCTGGGTGATGGAGTCGCTCGCCGAGCAGATCGCCGCGGATGGCGAAGGCGCGCGCAAACTGGTGATTGTGCGTGCGCTGGGATTCAAGAATGATGACGACGCGCGCAAGGTGGCGCGGGCCATCGCCAATTCGCCGCTCGTAAAGACAGCGATCGCCGGCAGCGACCCAAACTGGGGAAGGATATTGGCGGCAGCGGGCTACTCGGGCGTACTCTTTGAGCCGTCGAAAATTGACATTCATCTGCAGCGGGAAGTCGTTTGCCAAGGCGGAGTCGCAGCCGAGTTCGATGAGGCGGCGATGAAAAATAAGCTCGATTCGTCCGAAGTGCGAATCCGCGTCACTCTACACGGTAAAGGCACCGGCGAAGCACGTTTCTACACTTGCGATTTGACTGAAGGCTACATCGAGATCAACGGAAGCTATCGCACCTAAAGCGGGATCATCCGTTATCTGAAGACCCGATCGGTTTCAATAGAGTTATGGCCAATTTTGTGGAAGCGGCAAGCGCGATCGCTCGCGAAGCCGGCGCGCTGCTGATGTCGCATCGCGGTGTAGGGTTCGAATTAAAAGGCGAATTTGATTTAGTCACCGCGGCGGATCGCGGCAGCGAAAAACTGATAGTGAATCGCCTGCATCAACTTTTTCCAGACCACGGCATCGTGGCGGAAGAAGGCGGCAGCGCGGAGATGAAGTCGGAATACCGGTGGTTTGTCGATCCGCTGGACGGCACGACCAACTTCGCGCACGGGTTTCCCGTTTTCAATGTGACGATGGCGGTGGCGAAAGCCAATGAAGTTGTGGGCGGCGTAGTATTCGATCCGGAACGCAACGAACTCTTCGCCGCAGAGCGCGGAGCAGGCGCCACGCTCAACGGCAAAAAGATTTCCGTAAGCAAGGCAAAGACGCTCGAAGACGCGCTTGTAGCTACCGGATTTCCCAGCCGGAGGCGCCATCAAAACGTGAATGTTCATTTCTATTACCAACTCGCGATGGTGACTCATGGAGTGCGGCGCGCGGGAGCAGCGGCAATCGACTTGGCATGGACCGCATGCGGAAGACTGGAAGCATTTTGGGAATTTGGTCTGAATCCGTGGGACATGGCCGCCGGCACATTGCTGGTCGAAGAGGCAGGAGGAAAGGTATCGGGAATGCGTGGCGAACCCCTCGATTTGCATGGGCCACATCTGCTGGCGGATAACGGATTGATTCACGATGAGACGCTTGCGCTATTTGCTGAGATTTTCGAAGGGAATTACCGCTTCGAGATGCCGGTCATGACGCCTCCGGCGGGAGTGAATCATGGCTGAAGCTGTTCCGGCGCCCCTTACCATAGAAGGCTCGGCGGTATTGCATCAGATGTTCCGGTTCAACCGGAAGGCGTGGCGTTCGTTACCGGGCTGGCAGCGGGAGCGCATGATTCAGGAGGCAACCCACCCGCTTCGCGCGATGGAGCAGGGGGAGGCAAATGGCCATCCCAACCAGAGCGCCATTTATTCGCAGCTTGGGCACAAGGGCGATCTGCTTCTGATTCATTTCCGCGACACACTGGAGCAATTAAATGAAGCTGAGCTCCAATTGGCGAAGCTAGAGTTGTTCGATCACGTCGAGCCGATCCATTCCTATGTTTCGGTTGTCGAGTTGGGATTGTATGAATCGTCGGTAAAGGCTTATGCGGCGCTCGCTGACAAAGGGATTGCACCCCACTCGCCGGAATGGGCAGCCGAGATCAAGCAGGTGCGCGAACGGCAGGCGGAAGCGATGGCCCCACGGCTGTTTCCGAAAATACCCGAGGCGAAGTACCTCTGTTTTTATCCGATGGACAAAAAACGAGGGGAAAAGGACAATTGGTACTCCGAGCCGATGGCTGATAGACAGCGCATGATGCACGATCACGGGCTGATTGGGCGGCGCTATGCCGATCGCGTGCGGCAGATCATCAGCGGATCGATCGGATTGGACGATTGGGAGTGGGGCGTCGATCTCTTTGCAGACGATCCACTTGTATTCAAACACCTTATCTATGAAATGCGCTTCGATGAGGCGAGCGCGCTGTACGCGCTATTTGGCGCATTCTACGTCGGCATACGTCTGCCCGCTGAAAACCTGGCCGGCTGGATGAACTTAGAACAACAGCGCAAATAGCCCGCTGCCGAGCCACAACCGCAATAAGGGAGCGGTGTTTTGAAGTCCACTCTGAGGACTTAGGTAACGGAAGCCAACTCCCCGTTGTCGCATTTATGGTGGCTGGTTTCGGCCGCCACCGAAGAGGAGACGCAATATGAAAAGCCTTAACGGTAAGCGGGTTGCCATTTTAGCGACGAACGGCGTTGAGCAATCGGAGTTAATGGAGCCGCGGAAGGCACTACTCGATGCCGGAGCAAAGCCGGAGGTAATCTCCCCGGAGAGCGGCAAGATCAAGGCCTGGAATTTGAAAAATTGGGGAGACGAGATCCCAGTGGACATTGAATTGAAACAAGCCAAGCCGGACGATTACGATGCATTGATGCTGCCGGGCGGAGTAATGAACCCCGATAAATTGCGAGTCAATACGGACGCAGTTCTTTTCGTGCGGCATTTTGTCGAAACCGGAAAGCCGATTGCTGCAATTTGTCACGGCCCCTGGACATTGATCGAAGCCGGCGGAGTGAAGGGAAAGACGATGACGTCGTGGCCGTCCCTGCGCACTGATTTAGTAAACGCCGGTGCCAATTGGGTGGACCAGGAAGTAGTCACCAATAAAGGTCTCGTCACCAGCAGGAAACCAGACGACATTCCCGCTTTTTCGAAGAAGATGATCGAGGAAGTTGCCAAAGGGAAACACGTAGGAGCGTCAATAGCGGCGCATTAAATTACGTGTCGATAAGGCTATTCTCTTTCGAGAGAATAGAGAGAATTTTTTCGCGGTCGCGCTGTGCGCGCCGAATGGCGTTCTCTGTCGAAACGTGGTAAATGATGCAGCCGGCGACAAAATCGATCGCCAGCACCAGAAGAAAAGGCCACTCTGCTGAGAACGCCCATCGCGCCAGATAGGCGAGTCCAAGAGGAACGATCACAACGGGAAGACACAGAAGAAGCAGCGCCGATGCTTTGCCGTTGTTCTGATTCTTCATGGCTTGGTTCGGGTTGATGGGGCGCGGCACCCATACAGACGTAAAATTCCCTACCGCTAGAAAGTAGACAGTGACCACTGCGGTTGCAAGGACCGAACCGGTGAAGTCGTTCAGGCTGTAGGAATTGCGGATGAGGCTACCGATGGCAGCTATGGCGACGGTCATTACGCCAACCGCGGCCACGGCGACAATGTTCTTTGCGCGAAAAACGGTGGCCAGCGGAACCGGCGCAATGAAATAGATTTGAGCGGCGCGGCGATCGAAGCCGAACGCATTCCACAGCAGCGTTTCTCCAACAATTAGCAATCCATACAAATTCATTGCCGGAAGGAAGTTTTGCGCGACAACCGTGCTTCGTGCCCGCCCATAAGCGAGCGGAAAAAACACGATTACACTCAACAGGCACGCCATTCCGAAAGTAAGCCGGAAGCGTGGAGAACGCGAGAGAACGCGAACGTCTTTCTCAATCAACGCGGCCAGCGGGTCGCGAAAGAACCGGTCAGGAAGACGAAAGAAGGTACTGATCCAACTCTCGCGGACGGGCGTTTGCCCGACATGTGGTGAGGCCGCGGATTGGAATGTAGTTTGATCGGCCGAAAGCATGAGCCCAAATTCCCGCCGCGCAAGCCACCAACAGATCGCAATCCAAACACACATAAAAGACAAGGCGACAACGATCTCTTGGCCAAGCGCGAGCGAAGATAACTCGCTCCAGGGCGTTCCAGAAAGTCGCGCGGCAGCGATAAGCGATGGCTGCATCTTCTCGCCAAGACGCGTGTTAAAGATCAGCGACGGAAGTACGGAAATGGCAACGAGAAAAAGCAGGACAAGCTCTTTCAACCGTTTGCGCCCAAGTAAACGGCGGACCGCTCCGCGAATGGCAAGTGACAGAAAAAGATTCAGAGGTAAGTAGAGCACCAACAGCAACACCGGGAATGTAGCGAGGTCGTTCCTCCGGAGGAGGCCGATAGCCAGCCCCGTGAGAACGAGAATCATTTCCGGCGCCGTGGTGAGCCGCAGCAGGACTTCTATTGTGAACAAGGTCCTGCGGCGTATGGGATAAACCAGAATTTTGTTCAACTCTAGCGACCAGCCGCCGCTTAGCGTCATGAGGGGAAATATTTGCCAGAAGAGCAGAATCGTAAGAAGGCCAACAGGCAGAAAACGTTGAAGAGCGGCGAATGAAGCGGCTGGCAGGGTAATCGCGAGAACGGCGGCAATGGCCGCATAAATTCCGTACCACAGCAGCGATACGAACCAAACGGCGACGGCGCCAAAGCTCGTGCGCGGCAGAAAATTACGAGCGGTGCGGAATTGTGCCCAGAAAATTGCTCGAAGTTGACCGCGCATAACGTAGTTAGAGCCAGTCGAGATTACCCGCGGCCGCGCTTCCGAGTTCCGGTTGGCTGGCCCCTACGGCATTCGCAAAGATATCTTCAAGGTGAGTGGAATCACCGCCGGTTTGCGCGCGGATTTCGTCCATCGTTCCTTCCACCGCAAGGCGCCCCTTGTTAATAATGGCGAGGCGATCACAGAGACGTTCTACAACCTCCAAAACATGCGACGTGAGAAATACGGTGGCTCCACGACGAACCTGTTCGAGAAGAATGTTTTTCATCAGTCGAGCTCCGACAGCATCCACGCCTTCGAAGGGCTCGTCCATTAGAAAAAGACGCGGGCGATGAATCAGCGCGGCTCCCATAGCAAGCCGCTTTCTCATTCCTTTGGAGTACTCGCCGGCGAGCTTGCGTTCCTCATGATCGAGTTCGAACAGCCCCAGGAGCTCGGAAGCGCGTTCCTTCGCTACCCGCCGATCGAGTCCATACATCCTGCCGACGAACTGTAAATATTCATGACCCGTCAGGTGATCGAACAGTAGTGTGTCATCGGGGACCAGGCCGATTTGCCGTCGGACATGGAACTCGCGATCCGGCATCTGCAATCCCAGCACTTCGATGGTTCCTGATGTTGGCTGCGCGAGGCCGGTCAACATGCGAATCGTGGTCGTCTTCCCAGCCCCGTTCGGCCCCAGGAAGCCAAAGAAACATCCTTGCGGCACCGAAAGGGTGAGTCCGTTGACGGCAAGGAAATCACCGTAGGATTTTTTCAAATCGACAATGCGAATCGCGAGTTCGTCGTTCATCTTTCGAATCGGCTACGGCTGCTGAACTGTATCGGAATCGTTGCGAACGGCGGCCTGAAGCGTGGCCGAAAGGTCACCCAGTTGGCGAAGGATGGCCAGCTTCGAACGTTCAAACTGCGTTTCCGATTGATAAAGAGCTAGCCAGCGCTCATTTTCGGCAGCACGCGCCTTTTCCACATCCGTAAGTCGCGCCTGGCCTTCAGAATAGCGCGAGAGCAGGTCCGATAGGTCTTTATGCGCCAGATCGAGCTGCTCCCGGGCAAGGTCACGCATCTCTTTGGCGTTTTGCATGTCCTGATAACTCTTACGAGTATCAGTGGTGATGCGGTTCCGCGTTTCGTTGATTTGAATGCGCAGTTTCGCGATGTCGGTGGCAGCTTGCTCATATTGGCCGCTGGAGGCAGAGCCGATAAGCAGTGGAATCGTGAACGACGCGCCGATTTGCGCGTTGTTGTACTGGAATCGCGTCCCGGGAAAGTATTGGGTATACGCGTATTTCGCAAATAGCGAGTATTGAGCGACTAAATCTACTTGCGGCAGACGGGAAGCCTTATACGACCGGAGCTCCATCTGTTTCGAAAGCACCGCGGATTCAAGCTTTCGCATGTCCTTGCTCCGCTTAATGGCCATTGCCACAGAATTATCTTCTGAGCCGATGGCAGGCAATTGAAACGATTGGCCCGTCGCGGCCGGGATAACGCGGTCGTCGGCGGAAAAGCCGAGAGTAACAGCGAGCAGCGTTTCCGAATATTCTTCGTTGGCAAGATTGGCGTTGCGCTGGTGCTCGGCCTGACTTAGGTTCACTTTGGCACGCAGATTTTCGACTGGAAGTTCCGCCCCTTCTGCCACGCGGGACTGCATCACTTCGAGCGCCTGCTTGAGTGTGGGCAATTGCGAATCGAGTGTCTCTCGCTGCTTGATGTAGCTCTGAATGTCGAGATAAAGGTTGGCTGTTTGAAAGGCGACTTCGTCAGACCGCTCTTGGGCGTCAATTGCTACCGAACGCGCATTTTCGCGCGCAGCAGCAACCATATAGCTCCGCGGCTTATTATAGATGGACATCTGCGTCTGCAGCGTGACAATACTGGGCGCATTGCCATTGATGGTATTGGGATAGCCGTAGGTATAGGCTGCGCCGCTCCCTGCAAAGAGTTTCGGAACGAACGGATCGTGCACAATTTTGATGTTTTCCCGTGCGCGCTGCTCGTCAAGACGGGCCAAAGCGACATCGGGATTTTGGCGCGAGGCGATTTCAAGCGCTTGCCGGAGCGTCAGTCGATGGACCTCCGCCGGGCAAAGGCTAGCGCCTAGGAGCAACAGAACTATATACTTCATAGACACGCATTTATGGTAGCTTTCTTGCCCGGAAGCTGCCGCCGTCATTTCAACATTTGGAGGTACGTCTCGTGGTCCTATCAAGTGGATTGACCATGGTGGATGTCGCCATCGGCCTTGTTGTGGTGTACGTAGTGATGAGCTTGCTTTGCTCGTCGGCAAACGAAGGACTGGAAACATTTTTGAGAAACCGCTCGCGGCAACTGGAATTCGGGATTCGCGAGATCCTGGGCGATCCAACAGGAACCGGTATCACGCAAGCGCTTTATAACCACCCGTTGATATCGGGACTATTTCAGGGAAAGTACAACGCGGCCCATGCCAAACCGGGGAAGCTCTATGCCCAAAAGAACCTGCCGTCGTATATTCCCTCAGCCAACTTCGCGATGGCGTTGCTGGACATTATCCTTCCAGCAACGGCAACACAAGCGAGCGGCGCCGCGGCCGTTCTCGTGCCGGGCCAGCAACCGGCGGCCGCGCAAGCCTTGCGTCAGTCTGCCATAAATTTTCCAGTAACCGCGGTTGGTCATAGTTTGACCGTCCTGATTGACGCCTCGGCGAACGATATGCAGAAGGTGCGCGCCGGAATAGAGAAATGGTTCGACTCCTCAATGGATCGCATCTCTGGTTGGTACAAGCGGCGGACACAGATAGCTCTATTCGTGATTGCGGTGATATTCGTTGGAGCGCTGAATGTGGATACAGTCCGGATTGTAGACCGGCTGCTGACGGACCCCTCGCTCCGTAACTCGTTGGTATCGACCGCGCAAGAATATGCGCGGAACGGAGCGGCGCAGACGGCAGACAGCCAGGCCTGGACGCAACAGGTGAAGGCTAACGAAGACAGACTGGAACACCTGGGCATTCCAGTCGGCTGGAACCAGCCTGAGGATCGCAGCGGCAACTGGTATTGGCTTATCAAGTTTGCCGGATTGCTGGCAACAGCGCTCGCAGCAACTATGGGAGCACCATTCTGGTTCGACGTATTGAACCGCTTCGTCGTGATTCGCTCGACCATCAAGCCGCAGGAAAAGAGTCAGCCGGAGGGTAGCAAGGATTGACGAAGCCCGGCGGAATTGTTGTCGGCTCAGATGGCATCCAAATCGTCTAATTCCCGGTTAACCTGGACAAAGACGGATAATGACAGGCCATGCCGTTTCCTCCTCCGAGTAAAACTCTACTCGCATCTGCCGAGGCAGAGAATCCCCTGGACGGGTTGCGTTCATGGCTCGAAAGGCTACAGTCGGCGGCCCAAAATAGCCTGGAGCGTTGGAATTTGACGTGGACTGGGGAATGTTTGCCGCAGGGGCCGCCAGCTATGTCCTGGCGTGCCGAACGGAAAGTGACGCCCCGGCAATCCTCAAACTTCATCCGGACACGCGTGCAGCCCGTGACGAGGCAACCGCGCTGTGCGCCTGGAAGGCATCGGAGCCGCCCCTCTGCTCGCTGAATTCTTCGATCAAAATGGCGCCTCATTGCTCATCGGCCGCGTCGATCTAGGCCATCCTCTACGGCAGGGCGACGATCCGGCCGCGCGGCAAATCGCCGTGTGTATTCGACTACTTCACCGTGTGCCCGCTGTGGCGGTTCGCCTCCCCTTGCCCTCTGTATATCAACGCCTCTCGAGCGTCCTGCAGACAAATATCCGCCACATGAATGGCGTGAATTTACGATTGCGCGAGCACCATGACAAAATGGTCGCGTTGGCAAAGGCGACTGGGCAAAGCCAACGTCCACGGAGCGAAGCGGTTTTGCTTCATGGCGATCTTCACGCCAGTAATCTCCTTGTTAGCAAAGAAGGTCTAATGGCGATCGACCCCATACCTGCGGTTGGGGAACCGGAACAAGATATCGGTGAAGCTGCTGCAAAGAATAACTGGGGCACCGAATTACGCTTACGAGCGAAACAATTAGCCGAAGCGTGCCATGCTGACCGGGAGAAGGTAACCGCCTATACTCGGCTCGCGGCATGGAATGCGGGACTGTTCCATGCGGGAACCGGAGCCGAAGCACCGGGCGGAGTAGACCCGGACGACCTGCTCGAATACGCTGTTCGTGAATCTGCGTGAGCAGGCAGGCGTGAGCCATCTTCTTCAGGACGAACATCTTCAACTCTTGCTATACTTTAGGTTCACCCGTTTTTAGCCGGGATTTGATGACTTGCGGGCGGATTCCGTTCGCCGCGGGGGTGAGTGTGGTCCTGAACCTCCAGGAACTTGAGCTACGGCCGGTAAAATTTGACGTCGAACTTCCAGCCGGTGAGATTGAATTTGACGGGAGGTTACGGCAGGCCTCGAGTTTGCACGCCAAAGGGATTGCCGAACTGGTGAATCCCAGCATCGGTGAACTCCGGGTCCAGGGACACTTGGCGGTAACAATCGAGGCGCCCTGCGATCGCTGTCTGGAAGCCGCGGCGATCCCGGTTGATAAGCCTTTCGACCTAAGCTACTATCCCGCCGAGCAGCTTGAAACGGCCGGCGAAGATGAAATTGACGAAGATGCCAGTGAGGTAGCCTATTACGAGGGCAGCCACCTGGAGTTGAACGATATTTTGCGTGAGGTGGTGTTACTTGCCATGCCCATGCAGTTGGTTTGCAGCGAAGCCTGTAAAGGCATTTGTCCCACGTGCGGACAAAACCGGAATTTACAAGATTGCCGGTGCGCAGCTCAAAGAACGGATGACCGTTGGAACAAGCTGATGGCTTTCCGTGCGGAACTCAGCCCGGAACACTAGGCTGTAGACCGACATTTAAGATTTATTTTCAGAAGTTTAAAGGATTAGATTTAATTAATAGGTAGAACTATGCCGAATCCCAAGCGAAGACATTCCAAGCGGCGCACCTCCACCCGTCGCGCGCATGACGGCTTAAAAGTACCGCAATTTGCCGAATGCCCAAACTGCCATGAAAAAGTCCGGGCACACCGGGCGTGCCCCAACTGCGGCAAGTACAAAGGCCGCGAAGTAATTGAAGTAGAGGAGTAGGAGCTTTTCAAGCACGTACGTTGTATTTGTGGTTCAACTCAGTCCTCTGGCGAAGACACACTAAATGATCACCATTGCCGTCGACGCGATGGGCGGGGACAACTGCCCAAAACCTGAAGTTGAAGGCGCAATACTGGCCGCCAAATCACTGGATATAAAAGTGATTTTGGTTGGGAAGAAGGAGGTCCTCATAAAGGAATTGGACCGGCATTCCGGCTGGAAGAATCTTCCCATTGAAGTGCAGCACGCCAGCGAAGTGATCACGATGGCGGATTCGGCCGGGCGCGCGCTACGGTCGAAAAAGGACAGTTCCATTCGCGTAGCCGCCCGCCTGGTGCGGGAGGGAACTGCGCAAGGCGTGGTGTCCGCCGGCAATACTGGTGCGGTGATGGCCACCACCAAGATGGTGCAAGGCATGCTGCCGGGAGTTGATCGCCCGGCGCTGGCATCGGCCTTCCCTACCCTCAACGGCAAGCCAGCGGTAATGGTAGATGTCGGCGCCAACGTGGACTGCAATCCGAAGATGCTGGCGCAGTTCGCGGTAATGGGAGAAATCTATTCCCGTGTGATTTTCCGAACCGAAAACCCACGGGTAGGAATCCTTTCGATCGGAGAGGAAGAGCACAAAGGCAATCAACTCACGCACGATGCAACCGAGCTGCTAAAGACGTTGAATTTAAACTTCATAGGCAATGTGGAAGGCCGCGACGTCTATACCGGCACAGTGGATGTTATCGTGTGTGACGGCTTCGTTGGCAATGTCGCTCTCAAGGTGAGCGAAGGTCTCGTGGAGGTGATCCGCGAAATGCTTCGCGAGTCAATGCGCAAGAGTCTCAGCCGCCAAATGGGGGCGCTTCTTGCGAAGGGGGCCTTTCAGGATTTCAAAAAGCGAGTCGATTACACTGAGTACGGTGGTGCTCCCCTGTTGGGGCTAAAAGGCATCTGCATTATTTGTCATGGCCGCTCGAATGCCAAGGCTCTGAAGAACGCAATCCGAGTTGCAGCGGATTTTGCATCCGAGCAAACCAACGAGCGCATTGCAACCGAATTAGCACGCTGGACATCGGAACAGGCAGGGTAGCTTGTAGCGACGAGGCAGTTCAAGGCTCACCCAGCCTAATTTCCTTACCGGCTTGATATAACGCGGACCAGGTAATCTCGCTGCCCTCGGCTGCGGTGAGATATTGCCGGATTGTGGAAACGCTACCGCCGATGCTCATGTATTTGTGCGTATCGGACGAGAACGCGGCGTCAGCTTTCCTTCAATTTCTTTCGCGCAAACGGAACAGCAAATGCCGCCGGAGGATTGTGCGCGTGCGTATTCAGCGCCTTCTCATAAGCCCGCCGCGCGTTTGAACGATCTCCCAATTTCTCGTACGTCATCCCCAAAAGGCATTGTATGAACGGGTCGCTTGTGTTGGCTTTTTGAAGATCCGCAAGCGCCGAGTGATAATCGCCCGTGTAATAAGCAACGTAGCCGGTAAGGTACGGTAGAAAGCGCGCCTGCTGCTCGTATAGTTTTGAATCCTCCTGCTTCATCTCGTCCAAGACGCTTTTTGCTGCGCGGACGTGCTGATCCGCCGCAGCTTTACTGCCGCGGCGCGTCGCTATGCGAGCCTGAGCATGTTCCCAACGGTAATCCCAAAGGTTCTTGCGCGCAGGCGAAATGGTTGGCTCAAGCAGACCCAGGTCGCGCCCTCGTTTATAAAGGTCATACGCGGTCTGAAAATCGCCGCTGTCAATGCATACCCGCGCCGCTTCGTCGGACATTTCCCCTTGCTGATAAAAGGCGTTGTCCGGTGAAGCCTTCTCCTGGGTTTTCCAGTAGGCAATCACCCTATCTTCATATTCGACGGTTTTCTCGCAGTTTCCTTCGAAGGCCCATGACATCGCCATGGCTCGCTCCGCAGCGGCCTTAGCAGCCGGCGTTGCCGCGGTATCGATGGCTTTCTGAAAGGTATCGCGCGCCTCTCTCCCCCTCCCTTCCAGGTCTAGCTGCGCCCCTTGACGTACCAATTTGTTGCCGGGTCCTTCTGCTCCTCGCGGAGGCTGGGCTCGCAGACCGGAACAGAGTGCGAATACAAATGCCGGAAACAAAGGTAGGACAGCGGCTCTCATAGGCAGCAATTATTTCAAAAGTTGGCGTGCAATGCCGCGTCAGGTACTATTGACCGGCCTCCGCACCGCTTCGAAAATGGTATACCTGTATTCGAGACCGAGCCAAACAATTCTCTTTTTAGCTAACAGGCTCCGAAGCTAGTAATTATTCGGGATGACTTCGCTCACCGGCGGAAGGACCCTTGTTCCGTGGATTGGAATTTAACCAGCCTCGTCGAAGCGGAGCGTAAACCGTATGCCGTCTGAAACAAAACCTTTCGAAATCCTTCTCGCGGAGGACAATCAAGGAGATGCTGAACTCGTCCGCGAGGCTCTTAAGGAATACCAGATAAATTGTTCACTTAAGGTTGTTTCAGACGGCGCTCGAGCAATCGATCTCATAAATCGGATGGACGCCGACCCGAGCGCTGCGTCATTGGATCTCCTGCTTCTCGATATTCGCCTTCCACGGCGAGACGGGCAGGAAGTTCTGAAGTGCTTGCGCTCATCGGAGCGCCATGCCAATACGCCGGTCATCATCATGACTGGCTTGAGTTCCAATGTGCTGGATGAAACGGCAATCGGGGACGACGTTACTTGGTTTGAAAAGCCATCCACCCTGGACGAATTTCTTCACCTTGGTTACATTGTCCGCCGTATTCTTGAACAACACATCGTGGGCGTTGATGATCGGAGAACCTGCAGGGGCGCCGCATGAGCGCGAATGGCTTTAAGTTCCTCGCGGAAAACTTATCGGAAACAGTCTTCAGCGAAATTCTGAGCGTTCTCCCTGTTGCCATTTATATGACCGACGCGGAGGGCCGGCTCACGTACTTTAATCCGGCTGCGGCAAAACTGTCCGGCCGCAAGCCGGAACTCGGCTCAGACAAATGGTGTGTCACCTGGAAGCTTTTCGACGCTGACGGCAAGGCCCTGTCGCATGACCAATGCCCGATGGCGGTTGCGCTCAAAGGTGGTGCGGCGCCGGCGGGCATTGAATGTATAGCGGAGCGACCCGACGGAACGCGCTTCTGGTTTGTACCCTATCCCACGGTCCTACACGACAAGGCCGGCCGCATCATTGGCGGCATCAATGTGCTGATAGATATTACTAAGCGCAAAACTGCGCAACTGCAGGCCAAGGAACAGTTCCGCGCAATCGTCGAGACGACGCCCGAATGCGTAAAGATCGTCGCGCACGATGGAACGCTGCTGTTCATGAATCCGCCCGGTTTGGCACTGATCGGAGCGTCGAGCGCGAACGCCGTCCCTGGGAAAAACATATATGAAGTTATCGCGCCGGAGGACCGTGAACGGTTCCGCGAATTTAACGAGATGGTTTGCGGCGGCAACAAGGGATCCCTTGAATTTGAGATTTTCGGGCCAAATGGCGATAGACACCATATGGAAACGCATGCCGCCCCCCTGCAGCAAGACGATGGAGCCACCGTCCACCTTGCCGTCACGCATGAAATAACGGAGCGTAAGCGCTCCGAACGCGCCGCGCTCTTATTAGGCGCCATTGTCGACTCCTCCGACGACGCCATCGTTAGCAAGAATCTCGACGGCATGATCATGAGCTGGAATAAGAGCGCGGAGCGATTGTTTGGTTATACCGCCGAGGAAGCGATTGGGCGGACTGTAGCGGAGCTTTTAATCCCCGAAGACCGGCAGAATGAAGAGCCCAACATACTGGCGCGCCTAAGGAGAGGTGAGCGCGTCGATCACTTCGAAAGTGTGCGCCGGCGGAAAGATGGCTCGCTGTTTGACGTCTCGCTGACCATTTCCCCGGTTAAGGACGGAAAAGGCACCATCATTGGCGCATCCAAAATCGCTCGCGATATCACGGAAAGCAAACGTGTTCAAAAGGAATTGGTGGAGAGTGAAGCGCGGTTCCGGCAGTTGGCGGACAGCCTGCCGCAAATTGTCTGGACTGCCCGGCCCGATGGCTATGCGGACTATTACAATGAGCGCTGGTATGAATTTACCGGCTTCGATCGCCACTCCTACGGCAACGCAAGTTGGGAACCTCTTTTGCATCCCGACGATCGCCGGCGAACCTACGAAAGCTGGTATGCCGCGGTCGATTCGGGTACGCCGTACAACATTGAATACCGGTTTCGAGATCGAGCCGAATCACGATGGCGATGGTTCATCGGACGAGCGCTTCCTATTCGCGATTCGGCCGGCCGTATCGTGAAATGGCTCGGTACTTGCACTGACATTGATGAACAGAAGCGTGTTCAGAACGAACTGCGCCAAGCGAACCAGGATCTGGAACAGTTCGCTTTTTCTGCGAGCCACGACTTACAAGAGCCGCTGCGAAGCGTGAAAGTGTACAGCGAGCTTTTGACCAAGCGTTACGCGGGGCGCCTCGACGGCGAAGCTCTTAAGTTTTTGCAATTCGTGAACGCGGGGGCCACGCGAATGCAGACACTCGTGCGTGACCTTTTGACGTACACCCAGACGACACGGCTCGATGAACGCCCTGTTACTTTCGATGCCAACGAGGCGTTGAAGATGTCGCTGGCGAACCTGTCGGACGCAGTCACGAGCAGCCGGGCGCAAATCACTGCCGGTCCGCTGCCATCGCTTCCGGTTAGCGGTGCGCACCTCCAGCAACTATTTCAAAATCTGGTCGGGAATGCAATAAAGTATCGAAGCCCGCAACGGCAGCCCGTCATAAAAGTTGAGGCGGAGCAGCAAGGTGGGTATTGGCTTTTTTCGGTGGCCGATAATGGTATCGGAATAGACCCCGAGTATAAGGAGAACATTTTTGGGCTGTTTAAACGTCTACACAGTGCCAATGAATACTCAGGAACTGGAATTGGGTTGGCCATTTGTCAGCGGATCGTCGATCGTTATCATGGAAGGATCTGGGTCGAATCCGAGCCGGGGCGAGGATCAACCTTCCGCTTTACCCTCCCCGCCTGACAAAACATCCGCTGGCACTAACGTTCACGTGTTGATCGTTGAGGATAGCGACGCCGATGTCTTTCTATTCGAGCAGGCAATCGCGGCAACCGGACTGCCAGTGACGATCCATATCGCCAAAGACGGAGAGCAGGCAATCCATTTTTTCGACCAGGTCGATGTGGATTCTGCGTTTCCTTCTCCCGCCGTTGTGATTCTGGACATCAATCTGCCCAGAAAGCAGGGTGGCGATGTCCTAGAGCACATGCGCCGCAGCCGGCGATGCGCGAACGCCTTAGTGGTAGTAGCATCAACTTCGGATTCAAAGCAGGATCGTGACAAAATGAGAAGCCTCGGGGCTGCCGCGTATTTTCGCAAACCCTCTGAATACGATGAATTCATGAAGGTGGGCGACATGGTCAAAGCTTTGCTCGACGCTCGTAGCGCGTAAACCCGCGGAATCTCCCCTGCCCTACAGTCGAATCCGTATTCTGCCGATATTTGTTTCGGAGTACTTTATGACCGATCTCGGCAAAGCGGGACTCTTCGCTATAGTCGCCTTTATTTGTTGCGTGCTTGGCATTCTCTGGGATATCCGCCAAATTAAGCGGCAGGAAAACGCCAAATTCGCTATTCCAATCGCCCTGTTCGCAAGTTCCTTCATCTGCGCCGGGGTGGGAATTCTGTTGTTTGGCGACTATCTGCTTGCGTCCCTATAGCCGCCCAATCTAAATCAGGTTGCTGAGCCGCGACCGCGACAAGGTCTGAAAAAATCGGCCATAATAGACCACACTTTCAAGTTATTGATCGTTAAAAGGAGCCCGGAGCGTGAGCGACGGGTTAGCCAATTTTTTCACAGCTTCCGAGGGAGCGCTTTCGTAGGTCGCTGATTCTGACAAAGAGCCAAGATCGTCGGCTACGGTTGCTTCTCGCCCTCATTGTTGCCGCCTTACTGCTGCCATCCGCCGCCAAGTGCCCCGTAAACCTGCACCAGCGCCAAACGCTCGTTGAATCGCGCCGCAGCCAAATTCAACTCAGCCGAGTAGTAGTTCGTCTCACTTGTTAAAACTTCGAGATAACTCGTTGCCCCACCCTGGTAGCGCGTATGCGACAGGTCGGAGGCATCTTTTGCGGCCGCTGTCAACGCTTCTACATGCGTTCGCGCCACGCGATACTTTTGATACGCGATCAAGGAATTCGACACGTCGCGAAATGCCTGCTGAATGGATTGTTGATAGCTCAGCACCATTTCCTGCTTCTGTGCTTCTGAGAACCTTAGATTCGCCTTCAATCGCCCTGCCGTGAAAATTGGTTGCGTAGCCGAACCTGTATACGACCATGCCCGCGAACTGCCGCGAAACAGCGTCGTCAGTGATCCACTCTGAATGCCACCCAGTGCAGTCAAAGAAATATCGGGAAAGAACGCCGCACGCGCCACGCCGATCTGCGCGTTGGCTGCTACCAAACGTTGCTCGGCCTCTCGAATATCGGGTCTCCGTTCAAGCAGTGCAGACGGAAGACCGGCCGGAATTGTATCGGGCAGCGGCTGATCAATAAGTGCGCGGCCGCGTGTGATTGGGCCGGGGTTCTGTCCCAACAAAGTTGTGATGGCGTTTTCCTGCTGCTGAATCTGGCGCTCGATATCGGGGATCGCTGCCGACGCGGTCTCTACCAATTCCTGCGCCTGCCGCTCGTCGGTCACCGGCGCGGCTCCGCCATCTACCAGCTTTGTTGTTAATTCCAACGATTGTTGCCGCGCGGCCAACGTCCGCTGCGATATCTGTAGCTGAAGATCAAGCTCCCGCAGCGCAAAATAAGACGACGCTACGCTTCCCACCAGGCTGCTGACAACCGCCTTTTGCGCCCACTGGTTGGCTAACAACTCGGCGCGCGCGCCTTCGGTCGCACGGCGGTACTTGCCCCAAAAATCTGGGTTCCAAGAGGCCGAGAGGGCCAGTTGAATCGAGTTGTAAGTAAAGGTGGGGAACCCGCCGCCGAGCGGGGGGCTTCTCAAACCACTGTCTTGCGCCACGCCGCTGATGGTCGGGAACTGATCCGCGCGTGTCGCTGCCAGTTGCGCCTGCGCCTCCAGTATGTGGGTCGCCGCAATGCGCAGATCGTAATTCTGCTCGAGAGCCGTACGAATAAGCTTTTGCAGTTGTTCATCCTGAAAAACCGACCACCATTTTTCATCGCCTAAGGACTTTTCCGCGGCTGTTCCGGCGGCCGATCCATCGGGACCGCGATACGCAGGGGGAACATTCACCTGGGGTCGCTTATAGTTGGGCCCTACCAGGCAAGCGGTCTGAAAAAACGCCGCTACAAGTAGCAGTAAGAAAACTAACGGCCGGGTCACGCTGGCTCTCCTTCTTCTTCCAAGGCTTCTTCGAGCCGGTGTACCCTTTTACGGGCAAACTTCGCGCTCAATGTTTCGATGACGTCGAATGTCACCGGGATGAGGAAAATCGCGATGATCGTTGCCGCAAGCATTCCGCCAATGACAACCGTGCCAAGAATTCGCCGTGCCGCCGCTCCGGAGCCGCTCGCCATCCATAGCGGCACGCAGCCTAAGATGAAAGCAAAGGCCGTCATCAGAATCGGCCGGAGCCTCAATCGCGCGCCCGCGAGCGCCGCTTCCGCAATTCCCCGCCCCTTCTCATACTCCGCTTTGGCGAATTCCACAATCAAAATCGCGTTCTTCGCCGACAAGCCAATCAACATTACCAAACCGATTTGCGTATAAATGTCGTTTTCATAATGTCGCAGATACAAGGTCAGGAACGCGCCGAGAACAGCTATCGGCGTGCCCAGCAACACGCTTAATGGCAGTGACCAGCTCTCATACAGCGCCGCAAGAATTAGGAACACGAACAGCAGCGACAATCCAAACACCATTGGCGCCGATACGCCCTGGCGCGCCTTTTGCTCCTGGTACGACATCGCCATGTAGTCGAATCCCATTTCCCGCGGCATCGTTTGATGGAAAACGTCTTCGAGCGCTTTCGATGCCTGATCGGAGCTGTATCCGGGAGCAGCGCTCGCGACAATCTGCGCCGCATGGTATTCATTGAATCGCATCGAAAATTCCGGTCCGTTGATCGTCCGGACGTTGGTCACCGCGCTTAGCGGAACCATGCCGCCTTTATTACCGGTGACGTAGAATTGGCCCACGTTGGATGGCGACGTTCTCGATGCGCCATCCGCCTCGACATACACCTGCCATTGGCGGCCGAATGCATTGAAGTAATTCACAAGATAGCCGCCCATAAAAGTCTGCATAGTGGTGTAAACATCGTTAATATTCACTCCCTGCTGCATCACCTTCGCGCGATCTACGTCCACAAAAACCTGTGGCACATTGGGCAAGTATGTTGTCAACACGGACGCCAGTTCGGGGCGCTTGCGCGCCGCCGCCATAAACGTTTCGACGTTCTTCGAGAGGAATGAGAGATCGGCACCCGATCGGTCTTCGAGCACAAAGGTTACGCCGCCCGATGTGCCGACACCCGGAATCGCAGGAGGCGCAAACGAGAACGCGATTCCCTGCCGGATTCCCGCAAGCCCTCGCGCCACATGGGCCTTGATGGCGTCGAACTGCTCGTCTGCCGCCGTACGCTTATCCCAATCCTTCAGCGGCACGAAGAAAAACGCGCTATACGTGTTCTGCACCTGGCTTAATAGACTGAATCCGACGACAGAAACCACTCCTTCCACGCCAGGCGTATCCATCAGAACTTTTTCGACGTCGCGCGCCGCATCGCTCGTTCTCTGCAACGAAGCCGCGTCGGGAAGCTGCATAGCGACGAACAAATACCCTTGATCTTCTTCCGGAAGGAACGAAGTTGGCAGCTTGCCACCCACAAAAACTGCGAGCACTGTAATCAGCGCCAGAAATACAAAGCTAAAAACCCATTTGCGAATCAGCAGCGCCGAGAAGCCGACATATCCGTCGGTCGTCCGCTTAAAGACGCGATTAAACCAGCGGAAAAAAGCACCCAATGGCCCGCGGCGCCTCTTTCTGGGCTTCAATAAGAGAGCCGCAAGCGCCGGACTGAGTGAAAGAGCGTTGAAGGCCGAAAACAGAACCGAAATCGCGATAGTTACTGCGAACTGCTGGTATAGACGGCCCGTGATGCCCGATACAAATGCCGTCGGTATAAAGACCGCCGCGAGAATCAGCGCGATGGCCACCACAGGTCCCGAAACCTCCTTCATTGCCTGCAGTGCCGCCGCTTTCGGCGCCATGCCTTCTTCAATATGGTGTTCGACAGCTTCCACCACTACGATGGCGTCGTCCACAACAAGACCGATGGCGAGCACCAGCCCGAATAACGATAGCGTATTAATCGAAAAGCCAAGCAGAGGAAATACGATAAATGTGCCGATCAACGAAACCGGCACCGCTAAGAGCGGAATCAGCGTAGCGCGCCAGCTCTGCAAGAAGATATAGACCACCAGTACAACAAGAGCAAGTGCTTCAAACAGGGTGATTTCAATTTCATGAATACCGGCTGAGACCGCTTTGGTCGTATCGAGGCTAACCGTATAATCCAGGTCCGCCGGGAAACGCTCCCTTAGCTCTGCCATCCGCTTGCGCACATTCTTCGCGGTATCAACCGCATTAGAACCTGGCAGTTGATAAAGCGCTAAGATCGCCGATGGTTTGCCATTATAGCGGCCGGCCAAATTGTAGGTCTGCGCGCCAAGCTCAATGCGCGCGACATCGCTCAATTTTACGTTGGAACCGTCCGGGTTAGCGCGAAGAATTATATTGCCGAATTGCTCGGGCGACGCTAACCGGCCCTGCGCGCGAACTGTGTATGTGAACTCCTGCCCCTGAGGCACCGGTTCGCCGCCAACCTGTCCGGCGGGATTCACCGTATTCTGGGCTTGAATCGCTTTTACAATCTCCGGAACGGTGATACCCATGTTCGCGAGCTTGTCGGGCTTGACCCAAATCCGCATCGCATACTGGCCCGCGCCGAAAACCTGCGCACGCGCGATACCGGAAACACGCGTCAGTTCGTCAACCAGATTGATGTACGCATAGTTCGCCAAGAAAGTGCTATCGTATGTTCCCTTTGGGGAGTTCAGCGAAATCAGCATCATCGGCGACGTCAGCGATTTCAAAATGTTCAAACCGGACGTGATCACCGGCGCCGGCAGTTGCGATTGCGCTTGCGACGTGCGGAGCTGCGTAAGTACTTGGTCAATGTTCGGATCGGTTTTGACGTCGAAATTAACGGTTATCTGGGTTTGCCCGTTACTCCCGTTAATCGAGTACATGTAGTTCATGTTGTCGACGCCGCTAATCTGCTGTTCGAGCGGAGTCGCAACCGATTGTTCCAGCGTTTGCGCATCGGCACCCGGATACAAGGCTTGTACCCAGATTTCCGGAGGAACGATATTGGGAAACTGGCCGGTCGGAAGGCCAACCATGGAAACGAGTCCGACAATCACCATGACAATGGCGATGACCATAGCCACAATCGGCCGGTTAATAAAAAATCTTGCCATTCTTCCGCTCTTCCTTAATTGCCAGGCACAAGCCTGGCGAGGCGGCCCGGTGCTTCGTCCGCTTTATCTGCGCGCGCCGCTGCCGCAACGTTTCTTGGTTATTCCCTCGCTGCCCTATGCGGGATTCGAGGTATCTGGCTTCGGGTTCACAACAGAGCCGTCCCGCACTTTGGCAAGGCCCTCGGTGACGACGCGATCGCCCGCCTTTAACCCGCTACGGATTACCCACAACGAGCCGTGCCGCTCGCCTACTTCTACGTCGTGGATGCTGACCTTGTTATCTGTCCCAATCACCGCCACCTGATAGCGGCCTTGTAATTCGGAAACAGCGCGCTGCGGAATCACCAACGCGCCCTTCAACACATTGGTCAATGCGCTAACGCGGCCGAACTGTCCCGGCCGCAGAACGTTGCCCGGATTGGGAAACGCTCCCACCACGCGAATGGTTCCCGTTTGGGGATCCACCTGGCGGTCTGTAAATACGATGTGCCCCTTCTGCCCGTAGACAGCCCCGTTGGCAAGTGTCAGCGTCAGAGGTACCGCGGCCGAATTCCGCAGCCAGTCGCCGCCCGCACCCGGCTTAATGCGGTCCGATACCTGAAGATACTCCTGCTCGCTAATCGGAAAATACGCTTTGATTGGATTCACTTTCGAGACCGTTGTCAATACATTGCTCGGCCCGACAAGATTGCCTATTTGAATGGTGGCAATACCGGCAATGCCATCCACCAGCGATCGCACTTTCGTAAATCCGAGATTTAATTGCGCCGTCTCAATCGCGGCTTCGCTGGTCGCGATGGATGCCTTGGCGGTTTCAATGGTGGCTTCCGCCGTTGCCTTTGTTTGTACGTCGTTATCCAACTGGCTTTGCGCAATGGCTCGAACCTTGGCTAACGGAGTGTCGCGCCTTACGTTGATCTCGGCCAACTGCAACCGGGCCTGCGCCTGCGCCAGTTGCCCCTTTGCCTGTGCCAGTTGTCCTTTGGCCTGATCAAGCACCGCCTGAAACGGCCGGGGATCGATCTCAAAGAGCACATCGCCCTTATGGACAAGGGCGCCCTCGCGATAGTCCTGCTTAATGATGTAACCGCTTACCTGCGGTTGAATCTGAGCATTTGTATAACCGTCGAGCGTGCCCACCCAGCTAGCGGTTACCGGAATGTCCTGCTGGGCTACGTCTACGAAACTGACGTCCGGCGGTGGCATTTGCGCGGCTGCCGGAGCCGTAACCGCCTTTTCGCACGCGCTCAAGCCAAAGAGCGCCGCCAGCACGGTAGTCGCGCCAGCCAATTTTAAAACCGCACTGTTCATATTCAATAAAATAGTTAAGAAAATTACCGACTTCAGCCTCGAACTACGGCCGGATCACCCGCACGGCAACGAGAACAGCCGTAGCTAGACTTTGTTTCGATGCTGGCAACGCGGAAAAAGCCGCGCTCAAATGGTAGAAAAATTGACGTAAAGGGCTTGCGTGAACACCTAACGATGGCCCATGATCATCATCCTTCATTATCTATGTCGTTTCCGAAAATGGCGAATCGACAGGGAAGCCGGTTGAGATTGGGTTCGTTTGTTCGTTTATCGGGAAATTGCCAAACAAACTGCCCGCAGCCAGATGGATGCGGCAACCGCTCCGGGATCGGGATGGCCAAGAGCACGGTTCGTAAGGTAGCGCGATCGCCCGCGACGGGGTTGCATCTGGGCGGTCGCCGCCGCCCCCTCTTCCGATGCCTTGACGGCTTGCGCGAGAACCGAAGCCAAAGGTTGTTGTTTGGCTGCGCCCTCAGCCAACGAATTGGCGAAAGGAAGCAAGGCATCGAGCATTGTTCGGTCGCCTGCCCGCGCGCCGCCAATTTCGCTGATCGCAGCGCAGCCCGCCTCGATCGCGGCCGCCCAGCGCGCCAGTTCGTTTCGCGCGTTCTCTTTTAGCGAAGCCGCCGCCTTTAGAAACAGGACACCATAGAGCGGGCCCGAAGAACCGCCGAGCACATCCTGCAACAAAAGCCCCATACGTTGCAGCGCGGCCGGAGTGTCGCCAGTCGCGATTTCTCCCAGTCTTTCAATAATTGCGCGGACTCCCCGCTCAAGTGTGATGCCCAGATCCCCATCGCCCACCTGACGGTCCAATTCCGTTAGGTGCGGCTCCGCATCAAGGATGGCCTGGGCCGCGGCGCGTACGGCGGCGTCCACCACCTTGTTCATCGGTGGGCCGGAAGCACGCTCGACGGGAACCGCCGCCCGAACGGACGGTGTCCGCCGATCTGCAGGTGACGCGGCAATCTTCGCCACGTTCGGCCAAGCCGGCGCTTCCGTGGGCGCGTCGAGCCATCTCAGCCGCTCGTCGTCCACGCCTAAGAGCGAAATCGAAATGCCCGCCATGTCCAACGACGATAGAAACGTACCGGCATACATCCGCTCAACCGTTATTTGTTTCGATTCGAGGAAACTTGCCACGGAGCGGGCGACGATCGCCAATTCCATTGGCGTTGTCGAGCCAAGATTATTCACCATTACGGCAACGCGACTTCCGGCCCGTAGATCGCGCGCCTGCAGAATGGGTTCTATGAGGAGTTCTACGGTCTCGCGGGCGCCCGCCAACTGCATTCGCCTCGCGCCTGGCTCCCCATGAATACCAAGGCCCAGTTCCGCTTCTCCTTCTGCCAGAGTAAAACTCTGTTGGCCTGTCACTGGCGAGGTGCCGGCGGAAAGGGAGATGCCCATGCTCCCTATATCGTCCGCAGCCGCTTGCGCGATACGCACAACATCAGCTAGGCTACGGCCTTCCTCCGCCACAGCTCCCGCGATTTTGTGCACGAATACGGTGCCTGCGATGCCTCGCGCCTCCGCGCGATCGTAAGCGCCGAGCAAAGCAACATCATCGGCAACGACGACCTGCCCGACCCTAAGCCCTTCAGTTCTCGCCATCTCGGCGGCGTAACCGAAATTGAGCCGGTCGCCTGTGTAGTTCTTAATGATGAGGACGACACCGGCTCTCCCGCCCACTGCCTCGATGGCGGCAAAAACGGAGTTGGCGCTGGGTGAAGTAAATACCTCGCCGGCAACCGCAGCCGAAAGCATGCCCCTGCCTATATAGCCGGCATGAGCAGGTTCGTGACCGCTGCCGCCGCCAGAAATCAGCGACACCTTGCGATCGCAATGCTCCCGAACATCTGCGCGCAGCAAGACATTGAGGCCTTGTATCCGGGCGTGATTAGGATGAAGGGCGAGGAGTCCCTCCACCATCTCCCCAACCAGTTGGCTGGGGTGGTTAATCAGCTTCTTCATGTGCGGAAAAGTTCGTCTGCTGTTATTTCGCCCAAGCGAGCCCGTCTGGCCCTTTACCGGCATCGATCAACCCCGCCAGGGTCCAGTCGGAGGTCTTGATCGCCGCGATTTTATGGCTGGAATCGCAAGAGACATAAGCAGTCTCTCCGTCAGGCGAAATTAAAACTTCCTGCGGCGCTTTCGGCACGTCAACCGTATGCGCAACCTTCATGGACTTCAAATCGACAATAGCCACCTTATTAGCAGGCGGTACCGCAACCACCAACCAGCGCCCATCACTTGTGGCCGCCGTTCCATAACCAAATCCCGGCAGGGCAACCCAATGCGCGATTTTGTTGGTAGCTGTATCGATCACCGCCAGCCTTGGCTTCGTTTGGTCGGAAGTAAACACCATCTTGTCGTCAGCCGAAACCGAAATGCGCTGCGTCTCCGGTGAAATCGGAATCACCGCCAGCGTCTTGCGCGCTTGTATATCGAGAACCGATACGGTGCCGGGCCCTACGTTCGCCGTGTAGCCCCGCGTTCCGTCGTGGCTGATCGCCAGCATGTGTGATTCGGGCTGACCGGTGGGAATCGTGCCGATGACTTTAAAAGAATGAGGATCGATAATGCTGACGGTCTGATCCAGTTCCGTCGTCACATATAAACGGCCGTCTTTCGGCCCGAACATCGGGCAATGAGGCCGGACTCCGTGACCGAAATCGAGTGTCCCAACTACTTTTTGGGCGGCGAGGTCGATTTTAACTATCTTTTGCCCGTTCGTCCCCGGCTTGCCAACACCGGAATTTCCGTATATCGGCACATAAGCGTCTTTTCCGTCCGGGGAAGCAATTACCTCGTGCCCGGTGATACCGCCCTCGGGCACATCGGCGATTTGCTGTTTCTTAGCCGGATCGATGATCCCTAAGCTGTGCCCTCCCTTATTCGCTACAAGCAGCATTCCTGCCTCCGGTGCGCGATTGCGCGACTGCGCGACAGGAGACGACAGCAACCCCGCAAGTACGGCGACACCCAGCAGCCAAGCTTTTGAACGGAACATCCTTACGCCTCCCTACTCCATCGTTTCGATCGGAGTTTCAGTTTCGCAATCACAGTATCACAGGCATCGTGAATGAAGCACACACTTCCGAAATAGTCGCGCATTGCCGCCGGTCAACGAGCGTATGCCCTCCAGCAAAAGCAGGGAATCTCTCATTTTAGCTTGGGATATGACACATACGCCGAACGGATGATAACCGTTGTATTACAAGCGTAATACTCCATAAATCTCCCGTAAATCGTTCCAAAATAAAATACTTCGCGCGGAAAACTCCGGTATTCCGCATAGGGAGACGTTCCTTTAACGCGAAGGACAAAGTGTTATACAGCGCAACTCAGGCACAGGCAGGTAGTTTCGAGACTGCCTAAGCAAAAGCCGGTGGGATGACCAATTCACAGCCGGCAAGAGCAGACGATTTTAAGCAAATACAGAAACGCGGCGCCGATGTTGGTAGCATCGCGCGCCGCGAAAGGTAAATACACGAATGTATCTTTCCAATATACGACAAGTGTGTCTTGTCGTAACGTCTTTATTGATTTCAGCGGCGGCGCTGTCCGCCTCCTGCGTCACGGATTCGGCGAATCCGGGCTGCGTTCACTTCGAATGGAAGACGTCCGGCAGCACGGATCAATATACGAATGCGCCCACGGCGCCGGAGCAGCAATGGTTTCAAGAGCACATGTACCGCATTATGGGTTATCAAGGCTACTGGAACTATCGTCTGAGCTGGTTTGCCAATAGCTGGATTTATCAGGATAGCTCGGGCCTTTACTACGGATCGGCGGTCGCGCAGCAGCATCCGGAATGGATTCTTAAAAACCGGTATGGCACAAAGCTCTTTATCAATTGGAACTGCCGCAACGGTCACTGCGACCAATACGTGCCCGATTATTCGAATGAAGATTTCCGCCAATGGTGGATTTCGCAAGCCAAATCGGCAATCTACAGCGGTTTCCGCGGCATCTTTGTAGACGATGTAAATCTTGTAATGAACCTCAACAACGGTAACGGCCTGGACACGCCCATTGACAACAACACCGGCCAACCAATGACGCAGCAAGCTTGGGAGCAATACTTCGCCGACTTTCTTACTGAGATACGAAGCGCTCTACCAAACGCCGAAATTTGTCACAATGCACTCTGGTATGCGGGCAATTTCTCTCCAGCAACCGACCCGTTCGTGATGCAGGAAATACAGGCCGCGGATTACATCAACCTGGAGCGGGGCTTTGGCGACTCCGGATTGACAAACGCCGGCCCCTGGGCGATCCAAAACCTGTTTTCGTACATTGATGTCGTGCACCAGGCCGGCAAGCATGTTCTTACCGCACAATATGGGTTCGACGGGCAATTTTCGCTGGCTTCCTATTTTCTGATTAACAACGGGATGGACCTGTTCTCGAACGATTCCATTACGCCGCTGAACTGGCCCGCCATGTACGATGTAGACCTCGGAACACCTCTTGGCGATCGCCGGGCCTGGAATGGCCTGATCCGGCGCGATTTTTCAAAAGGCATTGCGTTGATTAATCCGCCCAACAGCGCCACAGTGACAGTGGATCTCCCCGGAAACTTCACCGATTTGAACGGGAATCCGCTCACGACCATCACGCTCGCCGGAAGGCAAGGGGCGGTGCTGCTGGGAACGATCCAAACCACGGGGCCGCTGCCGGACGGCACTTATCAACTGACCAATCAGAACAGCATGCTCGTGCTCGATGACGCGAACCAATCCAAGCAGCCCGGAAACGCAATGATTCAGTGGGCCAACAACGGCGGGCGGAATCAGTTCTGGAATTTCGTGTGGAACGGCTCCGGCTACTATACGATCCAAAATCAAATGAGCCAGCTTTATTTGACCAGCGGAGCAGTACAAAACATGCCGCTCACA
>Ga0134125_10001148_pt1 | contig 33118 bp, 32 predicted proteins | sample KB31751_FD_96464 | JGI IMG/M metagenome (GOLD analysis project Ga0134125, IMG submission 96464) | Terrestrial soil microbial communities with excess Nitrogen fertilizer from Kellogg Biological Station, Michigan, USA - KB3-175-1 | ecosystem: Environmental > Terrestrial > Soil > Unclassified ...
CACGTGAGCAGCCGCGCGGCCTCCACGTCGGTCGCCATGTCGGCGATCATGAACTGGATCGCCTGGTGCATCGCGATCGGCACGCCGAACTGGACGCGCTCCTTCGAGTAGTCGATCGCGAACTCCATCGCGGCGCGCGCGATGCCGGTCGCCATCGCCGCCACGCCGGGACGCGTGCGGTCGAGCGTCATCATCGCGACCTTGAAGCCCTTGTTCTCCTCGCCGACCAGATGGTTGGCGGGGATCTCGACGTCGTTGAAGGAGACGGTCGCCGTGTTCGACGCCCGCTGGCCCATCTTGTCCTCCTTCTTGTCCACCACGACGCCGGCGTCGCGGGGAACGACGAAGACGGAGATGCCGCGGTGGCCGGCGTCCTTGTCGGTCTTCGCGTAGACCGTGTACCAGTTCGCGTAGCCGCCGTTCGTGATGAAGCACTTCGAGCCGTTGATGACCCACTTGTCGCCCTTCTTGACGGCAGTGGTCTTCATGCCGGAGACGTCGGAGCCGGCGTCGGGCTCGGTGAGGCAGAAGGACGCGAGCAGCGGCGCCTCGGTGAGGCGGCCGAGATACTCCTTCTTCAGCTCGTCGGAAGCGGCGAGCACGACCGGAGCGGTCGCGAGGCCGTTGCAGCCGAGCGAGGTCTGGATGCCGGAGCAGCCCCACGACAGCTCCTCCTCGATCAGACAGCCGTCGAGGTAGCCGGCGCCGGGTCCGCCGTACTCCTCGGGGATGTGGGTGTTCATGAGACCCACATCCCACGCCTTCTTGATGATCTCCTCCGGCCAGGTGCCGTCCTTGTCGTACTCCCAGGCGACAGGCCGGATCTCCTTCTCGGCGAAGTCGTGCGCCATCTCGCGCAGGTTCTTCTGCTCGTCGGTCAGCGTGAAATCGACCACGGTGCGTTCTCCTTGTGGCGCAGATAGATTGACTGGTCAGTCAATGCGTGTCGCAAGGGTAGCGAACGTCTCAGCGCATCGCCGCGGTAGGGTGCGCGCATGGCCCGCGCCCGCCGCTTCGAGATCGACGAGCTGCTGGTCCGTCCCGGCACGTACCTCAACCCGCAGACCGAGGTGCTGATCGTCGTCGACGACTCGGCCGAGATCGACCAGGCGACGCTCGGGGCCGACGCCGGCACCGGCGAGGGCGAGTGGGTGCTCGTCTCCGACGAGGCGCCGATCGACGAGGCCGCGCGCGACGAGCTGCTCGAGCGCTTCCAGGCGACCTACCACGAGGGCGGCAGCTCCGACCCCGTGCTCGACGAGGACGACGACTTCGACGAGGACGAAGAGGACGAGCTGGAGCCAGACGAAGACGTCGAAGAGCTCTAACTCTGACGGCGCCGGCATCCCGCCAGGCATCGTCCTCGCCGGTTCGCGTACGAAGTACGCCACACCGGCTGCGTCCTCCCCTGACGGGCGCCGGCATCCGTCAGAGGGCGTTGCCGGCTACGCAAAAGCAAACGCGAGCGCCATGACTACATAGACCGCCAGCAGCTGCACGCCCTCGAACCAGGTCGACTCGCCCTCGTTCGTGACGTGCGTGGCGATCAGCACGGCGAGGAAGAAGGCGCCGAGCTCGAAGCCGTTGAAGACGAGCGGCATCGGGCCGGGGCCGAGCACGAACGAGACGATCACGAGCAGCGGCGCGACGAACAGCGCGATCTGCGCGCTGGAGCCGATCGCGATGTTGACCGCGAGGTCCATCTTGTCCTTGCGCGCGACCAGCACGGCGACCCAGTGCTCGGCGGCGTTGCCGACGATCGCCACGACGATCGCGCCGACGAAGAACTCGGTCAGTCCGATCGAGTGGGCCGCGTCGGAGATCGAGTCGACGAGGATCTCCGACATCGCGCCGACGGCGATCCCCGCGACTGCGAGCGCACCGACCGAGCGCCGCACGCTCCACGGCTCGGCGCCCTCCTCCTCGTCCGACGGGGGGTTGAACAGGCTGCGATGGGTCCGCAGCGAGAACACGAGGCCGGCCCCGTATGACGCCATCAGCACGATCGCGACCGCGAGCGAGAGGTGCTCGACGGTGGAGCCGTAGCTGACGCGCGCGGCGCCGGGAGACGGCAGCCCCTTGCCCTCGACCAGCTCGAAGATCGCCGGCATCGTCAGCGCGACGACGGCGAGCAGCAGCATCGACGACTGCGCCATCGCCGTCGTGCGGCTGAAGTGCTGACGTTCGCGCCCGAGCCCGCCGGCGAACATCGAGGCGCCGAGCACGAGCAGCGTGTTGCCGATCACCGAGCCGACGATCGACGCCTTCACGACCTCGTGCAGGCCGGCGCCGAGCGCGAACAGCGCGATGATCAGCTCCGGCGCGTTGCCGAACGTGACGTTCAGCAGGCCGCCGATGCCCGGACCGGAGCGCGCCGCCAGCTCCTCGGTCGCGCGTCCCATCAGCGCGGCGGTCGGGATCACGCCGAGCGCTGAGGTGAAGAAGATCGCGACCGGCGACGCGTGCGCCACCTCAAGCACGATCGCCAGCGCGATGAACGGCACCAGCAGATAGGGCCAGCCGCTGCTGCTGAGCAGGAAGCCGCGCAGATCGGGCGGCTGGGTGGGCTCCACGCGCACGGGCGCCGAACGATACGTGACCCGGCCGCCGGGACTGGCGCGCGGGCGTGCCGAGCGACCCGCCCGCGCGCGGCGGCGCGGGCGGGGTCGCGGACGCGAATCGCGGGACGGCTACTTCGTCAGCAGCGAGGCGCACCTCTGCGCCTCGGTCACGTACGAGCCGGCTCTCTGCACGCACTTGGCGTAAGCGTTGAGCTGCGCCGAGCTGGCGCCGCCGGAGCCGCCCGCACCGCCGGAGGAGCCGCCGAGCGCGCCGCTGCCGCCGAGCGCGCCGCCGAGCAGGCCCTGGAACTGGCCGAGCAGCTCGCTGAGCGGACGGCTCGTCGCCGGGGCCGCGATCGTCTGCGGCTGGTTCAGGTCGGTCAGCTCGACGGACAGGTTCACCGTGACGGATCTCGGCTTGCCGTTCGGCGGCACGACGTTCAGCGCCAGCGTGAGACGGCGCAGCGTGTGGTCGCTCTTGCCGCTCCAGACGTCGAACGCGGCGCTCTTGACGGCCTGCTCGATCTCGCTGCGCGCGCTCGCCGGGATGCTGCTCGGGACTCTGCCGCCCGGCACGCCGGGCACGCCGCCCGAGCTGACTCTCGCGAGCAGCTTGTCGACGTCGTCCAGCAGCGCGCCGACGTTCACCTTCGCGCTGATGTGGTCGGTCTCGGTGCCGCCGACCGACTCGCTGCCGACGACGGTCGGGTCCTGCAGCCAGCTCAGCGGGTCGATCCCGAGCGCGGAGAGGCTCGGGTGCGTGCTCCCCCCCTGCTGCTGGCTTCTGGCCCACGACTGCTTGAGCTGGTCGACGAGCTGCGCCGGCGCCTCATACGCGGTCCCACCGAAGGTCACGAACAGCTGGTCGCTGGTGGAGAGAAGCCCGGCTCTGATGCCCTGCCCCTGCGCGTTGGCGTCGAGCGTGAGGTCGAACTTCGGGAGCTGGCCGGACCCGACGCTCTGGAAGGGCCCCGCTATGTGCGCCTCGATCGGGCCCTGCAGCGACGCGTCGCCCGTCACGTCGACTCTGAGCTGGATGCTCGCCTTGCCGCTCTTGATCTGGTGGCTGCCGGTGAACGTCTGTCTGAGCAGCGTCTTGGCATCGCCGGAGCCGCTGGAGCTGCCGCCGCAGGCGGCGAGCGCGAGCGCGGCGAGCGCGAGCCCGAGCAGCGCGACGATCGCGCGGGCGCGGTGTTGCACGAACCGATGGGTGAAAAGCACCTGCAAATCTCCTTCTGCGACGTGGCGACCCGGCGCGCGAGCGTAGCATCCGCCCGCATGCGCCCCGTGCGCCTCCTCCTGTGGACGTCCATCGTTGCAGGTCTCTTGGTCGCGATCGTTCACCCGAGTGCGGCGCACGCCGCGGGCCGCGTGCTCGTGATGAACGCGAACGGGCGCGTGCACGCTCGCATCGATCCCGCACTGCCGGCCGCTGCGGCCTGGCCGCCCGCCGGGCCGGCGGCGCTCGCGACCGCGGCGCAGCGCAGAAGACACGCACCCGAGCGCACGGTCCGCAGCGAGCTCAAGCGGCTGCTCGCAACCCACCAGATCGACGCCGCAACCGCCGCGGCCGACCGCAGCGCGTTCGACGATGCGATCCGCACGGCGCGGCGCCTGCGCGGCACGCGCCGCGCCGAGCTGCAGGCGGCGATCGACACGCTGCACGACATCGCCGCCGGCGGACAGCTCACCGCCGCGCGGCTGCCGGAGCTGTTCACGACGCTCGCGCGCAACCGCCAGTGGTGGACGACCGGCGCGCTCCTCAGCTACGGCCAGCGCGTCGAGTTCTCCGACAGCGAGCTGGTGTGGGAGTACTACCCGGGCCAGGGGATCCAGCTCCAGGTGCTCGGCACGTTCGGGAAGGCGAACGGCCTGTGGCAGGCGAGAGACGACGACAAGCTGCGCGCGCTGCTGGACGAGATGCTGCCGCTCGCCGCCCAGCGCGGCGGCGCGCTCGCGTGGGAGTACGACTTCGCGTTCGGCGGCGGCTCGCCGCCGTGGACGAGCGCGATGTCGCAGGCGACCGGGATCCAGGCGCTCGCGCGCGCCTCCCAGGAGCTGCACGAGCCGGCGTACCTGACCGCCGCCGGCAACGCGCTGAAGCTGTTCTCGCTGCGTCCGCCGGTCGGCGTGCGCGTGCCGACGAAAGCGGGCGCGCGCTACCTGCTGTACTCGTTCGCGCCGGGCGAGATCGTCATCAACGCGTTCGTGCAGACGCTCGTCGGCCTCTACGACTACGCGCAGATCGCGGACAGCGGCCTCGCGCGACGGCTGTTCGCGGCCGGCGACCGCCAGGCGCGCCTCGACGTGCCCGCCGGCGACACCGGCGCGTGGTCGCTCTACCAGCTCGGCGGCGCGGAGTCCGACCTCTCCTACCACGAGCTGCTGACCGGCTTCCTGCAGAACCTCTGTCAGCGCACGCAGGTCGCCGTGTATTGCACGACCGGCGCGGCGTATGCGAGAGACCTGAAAGACGCGCCGACGCTGACGTTGCTGACGAGACGCGTGCGCGCCGGAAGATACGCGCAGGTGCGCTTCTCGCTGTCGAAGGTCTCGCGCGTCGGCATGACGATCCGCCGCGAGCGCGACGGCAAGACGGTGCTGGCGACGAGCGCGTCCGTCTCGCACGGCACACATGCGTACGGCTGGCGCGTGCCCTCGAGGCCGGGCAGATACGACGTCACGCTGACCGGGACCGACCTCGCCGGCAACGGCGGACGGGCGACGGGGACGATCGCCGTGATCGGCAGAGCGCCGAGAACGTAGGCGGCGAGCTGCCTGACAGGGGATCGCCAGCGTAGAATCGAGCGCGTGGCTGCAGCGCCCACGAGAACCTGGATCCTGACGGGCTCGCCGGAGAACTACGCCGCGACGCGCGAGCACGGCTACCGCGTGATCGGCCTGAAGGAGCGCAACCGCAACCGCGCGCTGGAGATCGTCCCGGGCGACCGGATCGTGCTCTACCTGACGCGCGTGATGGCGTTCGCCGCTTCGATCCGCGTCGCGGGCGAGCTGTACGAGGACCGCGCGAAGATCTGGCCCGGCAAGCCCGGCAAGGCCGACCCGTACCCGTGGCGCTTCGAGACCGAGCCCGAGCTGGTGCTACCGGATGACATGTGGGTCCGTGCCGAGACGCTCGTGGACGAGCTGGAGCACATCGGCAAGTGGCCGCGCGAGCACTGGAAGCTCGCGTTCCAGGGCCAGATGCGCGCCGTCTCCGAGCACGACGCCGACGTCCTGCTGCGGCGCCTGCGCGCCGCCGACCCGGCGCGGGCATGAGCGAGCGCCGCGGCGGCGCGCTCGCGCGCGTGATCGCCGCCTGGCGCGCGCTCACGCCCGACGGGCGGCTGGCGGCGACCGCGGCGCTCGCGCTGTTCGTGACGATGCTGCTGCCCTGGTACCAGGTTCAGAGCAGAGCCGTGAACGACAGCATCACCGCGTTCGGCGCCTTCTCGTTCGTCGAGGCGTCGGTGCTGCTCGTCGCGGTCGCGGCGCTCGGGCTGCTGTTCATGCGCGCGGAGGGGCGCGCATTCCACCTGCCCGGCGGCGACGGCACGATCGTGATGGCAGCCGGGCTGTGGGTCGGCGTGCTGCTGCTCTGGCGGCTGTTCGACAAGCCCGACGTCGCCGGCGCGCTCGTCGGCGTCGAATGGGGCATCTTCGTCGCGCTCGCCGCCGCGGGGCTGCTTGCCTACGCCGGCTTGCGCATGCGCCGGGCGGCGCGGCCGCCGGCGCCGCTCGTGCGCAGGCGCCCGCGCCCCGCGACGGACGCTGCGCCCCCCGCGCCCGGCACGATCGTCACGCAGGTGCTGCCGCCGGAGCGCCCGCGGCGACCGCGCGCGGGACCGGGCCCGTCTGGCGAGCAGCTCACGATCCCGCTGCCGCCGGGCGACGAGCCGAGCTGATCCGGCGCTCCCGCGCGCCGGCGTGAGGCGGCACCCCCGCCGCTATCGTTCGGCGTCCGATGCCCCCGGTCGAGCCCACCTCCGTGCAGCAGGTCGCCGACGGCCTGCGCTCGGTCGGCTACCTCCCAGGCGAGTCGACCGCGCTCGTCTCCTACCTCTCCGCCAAGCTCGGCAAGCCCGTGCTGGTCGAGGGGCCGGCCGGCGTCGGCAAGACGGAGCTGGCGAAGGCGCTCTCGCGCTTCCTCGGCCGCGAGCTGGTGCGCCTGCAGTGCTACGAGGGCCTCGACGAGGCGAAGGCGCTGTACGAGTGGAACTACCGCAAGCAGCTCCTGCGGATCCAGGCGGAGGCGTCCGGCACCGGCTGGGACGCGGTGCAGGAGGACATCTTCGGCGAGGAGTTCCTGCTCGCGCGGCCGCTGATGACGGCGATCGCGAACCCGGAGCCGGTCGTGCTGCTGATCGACGAGATCGACAAGACCGACCAGGAGTTCGAGGCGATGCTGCTCGAGCTGCTGAGCGACTTCCAGATCTCGATCCCCGAGCTGGGCCGCGTCGAGGCGCGCACGCAGCCGGTCGTGCTGCTGACGTCGAACAACTCGCGCGAGCTGACGGAGGCGCTGAAGCGGCGGTGCCTGTACCTGTGGCTCGACTACCCCGACGTCGAGCACGAGCTGGAGATCGTGCGGCTGCACGCCCCCGAGCTGCGCGAGACGATCGCGCGCAAGCTGGTCGGGATCGTGCAGGAGGTGCGCGAGCTCGACCTCAAGAAGCCGCCCTCGATCGCCGAGTCGATCGACTGGGCGCGCGCGCTGCTGCTGCTCGGCGCCGAGGAGCTCGACGCGCGGACGTTCCGCGAGACGATGTCGGTCATCGTCAAGCACCGCACGGATCTCGACACGGTCGCCGCGCGCGTCGGCGTGCGGCTCTCCGAGGGGGCGTCCGATGGCGCGGCCTCGCGCCGCTGAGACGCCCGGCCTCGATGCGCGCCTGATCGGCTTCACGGAGGAGCTGCGCGGCGAGGGCGTCGCGATCGGCACGTCCGAGCTGCTCGACGCGTTCGCGGCGCTGGCCGAGGTGCCGTGGGAGGTGCGGGCGGACTTCAAGGAGGCGCTCGCCGCGACGCTCGCGAAGTCGCCGGACGACCGGCGCGTGTTCGAGCTGGTCTTCGACCGCTTCTTCTTCCGCGCCGCCGAGGCGGAGGCGGCCGTGCGCGGCGTGCGCGAGGGCGAGGGCTTCGAGGAGGCCGGCGCGATCGACGTCGACGCGCTGCGCGAGCAGATCGCGCAGGCGCTGATGGAGGGCGACGAGGGCGCGATGCGCGACCTCGCGCGGCTCGCGATCGCCGCCTTCGGCGAGCAGGGCGAGGGCTCGGGCGTGATCGGCGTGGACGTGCAGCGGATCCGCCGCTCGCTCGGGCTGCGTGCCGAGCCGCAGCCGGAGTTCCCGGAGGGCGACCCGCGCCGCGACGGCGTCCCGCGCGAGCAGCTGCGCAGATTCGAGCAGCAGCTGCGGCGCGAGCTGGAGCGCGGCCAGATCGAGCGGACGCGGCAGCTTCCGCCGGCGCGGCCTTTGTCCGAGCTGGACCGCTCGCTGCCGGGCGGACCGATCCAGGATCTCGCAGCCGTGCACCGGGTGGTGGCACAGCTCAAGCGCCGCCTGGCGACGCAGGGCAAGGAGCTGCGCGGGCGCAGACGCCACGCGCACGTGGACGTGCGGCGCACGATGCGGGCGTCTTTGCAGACGGGCGGCGTGCCGGTCGAGCTGCGCTACCGGCCGTTGCGCCCGCGACGGCCCGAGCTGTTCGTCCTCTGCGACGTCTCGACGTCCGTCACGTCCGCGTCGGTGTTCTTCCTCAGCGTGCTGCACGCGCTGCACGACTCCTTCCGCAAGCTGCGCTCGTTCGTCTTCATCGAGCGGATCAGCGAGGTGACGGAGGTCTTCGAGCGCGAGCGCGACTTCCGCAGAGCGAGCGACGCGATCTCGCGCGACGCCGGCGTCGCCGACATCTCCGGCTACACCGACTACGGCCGCGTCTGGACCGAGTTCCTCACCGAGGTCGAGGACGACCTCCACCCGCGCGCGACCGTGATCGTGCTCGGCGACGCGCGCACGAACGGCCGCCCCCCGCGCGACGACGTGTTCGCCGCAATCGCCGCGAAGGCCGGCCGCACGTTCTGGCTCAACCCCGAGCCGCGCCTGTACTGGAACTACGGCGACTCGGTGATCGCCGCCTACGAGCGCCACTGCACCGCGTTCGAGTGCTGGACGGCGAACCAGCTGGAGGATTTCGTGAAGGCGCTGACGGGGACGGGAACGCGGACGCCATGAAGCCCGGCCCGAGGCGTGGCGCGCGCATCGACCTGCGGCACGTTCGCGCGCGGCTCGAGCAGGGCGACTCGCTGTGGCCGGCCCAGGCGGCGGTCGCGCTGGCGATCGCGCTCAGCTTCGGGCTCTCGAAGGAGGTGCTGATCGGGCCGCACTGGCTATTGCCAGGCGTCGAGACCGTGCTGCTCGCCTGGCTCGTCGTGATCGCCCCGCGCCGCGCGACCGAGCATTCGCCCGGCCGCAGGCGGCTCTCGCTCACGCTGATCGCGCTCGTGAGCCTCACGAACATCGTCACGCTCGGGCTGCTCGTCCACTTCCTCATCAACGGCGGCAAGGTCAGAGGCCACGCGCTGGTCCTGTCCGGCGTGCTCGTGTGGCTGACGAACGTGCTGCTGTTCGCCGTCTGGTACTGGGAGCTCGACCGCGGCGGCCCGGCCGCGCGCTTCGTCGAGCACGACCGCCTGCCCGACTTCCAGTTCCCGCAGATGGACAACCCGCAGTTCGCGCCACCGGGCTGGCGGCCCGGCTTCGTCGACTACCTCTACACGTCGCTCACGAACGCGACCGCGTTCTCCCCGACCGACACGATGCCGCTCACGCCGATCGCCAAGACGCTGATGGGGCTCCAGTCGCTCGTCTCGCTCGTGATCGCGGTCCTGATCGTCGCGCGGGCTGTGAACATCCTGCCGTGAGCGGCGCGGGCGCTCCGCCAAAGCTCTAGATTCCGGTCGGCATGAAGGTCGGCGGCGCACGGACAGCGCGACGGATCCTGGGGCGCGGGCTCGCGGCATGTGCGCTCGCCCTGCTCCCGAGCGCGGCAGCGCAGGCGACGACGTGGGACGTCTTCACGATCCGCAACGTCGGCGACATGCCCGGCCTCGACTACGACCAGATCGTCACGAGCGACCCCGTCGACCTCGGCGACAAGACGCTGCTCGTGATCGCCGACGAGGTCGACGGCTGCGGCTACCTTCCCGACCGGCTCGAGACCGGACAGGTCTACACGCTGGTCTCGACGACCGGCGGGCTCACCGGCGCCTACCAGCAGGTTCCCGACGACACGACCGTCGGGATGATGACGCTGGGACACGACTGCGGCCTCGGCGTCCGCAGCAAGCTCCGCATCGCCTATCACGAGAGCGGACCTGTGCAGACCGTCACCGCCACGGTCGTCGACGGCTCCCCGATTCCCGTCACGACCACGCACCTCGCCGTCCCGAGCGAGCCGCTGCAGACGAACCAGCCGGTCACGCTGACGGCGACGGTACGCCCCAGCTCCGGGAGCGCGACGGGGACCGTCTCGTTCTTCGACCGGCTCGGCCCCGGCGACGGCGAGCTGTGCGTCCACGTGCCGGTGCACCTCGTCCGCGACGCCTACACGGCGACGTGCGACACCAGTCTCCGGGCCAACGTCGGCGAGGACCTCGGAACGTGGAGCGGCAACCTGCGGGCGGACTTCACGCCCAGCGACGCCGGTGCGCTGAAAGGCTCCAGCAACTCCAACTGGGGCTCGGTGGGACTCGGCGCCACGTCCACGGCGCTCGCCGTCGACCCTGCGACGACGGGTCCGTTCGCCACCGCCACCGTCACCCCCACCTACGCCGGGCCGCTGGTCCCGACCGGAACGGTGGCATTTCGGGACGGCGGGACCCCTGTGCCCGGATGCGACGCGCGGCCGCTGGTCGGATCCACGCCGCAGGCGAGCTGCGACCTCGGATCGCTGTCGCCGGGCGACCACGCGATCACCGCCTCGTACGCCGGGGACGCAGCCTTCGCAACTTCGAGCTCCGTCACGCAGGCGATCGCCATCTCGTCTCAGCCGCTGACGACGCCACTCCCGCCGGCGACGAGACCGGCGCCAGCTCGCCGCAGAGTCGTCGTGCTGCGCGCCCGCCGCCGCTGCCGCGCACATCGGGGCCACGCTCGACGGTGTACTACGATCCGTCCTCGAAAGCACACCAGGGGTGCTGGCAGGAGAGCCGGCTGAGATAGCGTCTCATCGCGGAGGAGCGACCCGGCGCTGACCCTTCGAACCTGTGGGGTAATGCCCGCGGAGGGAGCGATGGACGGCGTACGGGTCGACGCAGTGGAGCGGATCTTCCGCGGCCGTGGTCGTCGTGGCGCCGACGTCGTCGCGCTGCGCGGGATGGAGCTGCGCGCGGCTCCGGGCGAGATCGTCGCGGTCGTCGGCGCGAGCGGCTGCGGCAAGTCGACGCTGCTGGAGCTGATCTGCGGGCTGCAGGCACCCGACGCGGGGACGGTCGCCGCCGATCCGGCGGTGCTGATGCCGCAGCGCGACCTGCTGCTGCCGTGGGCCAGCGCGCTCGACAACGCGGCGCTCGCCCTGCGCGTGCGCGGCGTCGCGGCGGCCGCGGCGCGCAGGCGGGCGCGCCCGTGGTTCGGGCGCTTCGGGCTCGGCGGCTTCGAGCGCGCGCGGCCGGCCGAGCTGTCGGGCGGGATGCGCCAACGCGTCGCGTTCGTGCGCACGCTGCTCGCGGGCAAGCCGGTGCTCGCGCTCGACGAGCCGTTCGCCGCGCTCGACGCGCTCACCCGCCAGGAGATGCAGAGCTGGCTCGCGCACGCGCTGATCGAAGAGCCGCGCACCGTCGTGCTCGTCACGCACGACGTCGAGGAGGCGGTCGTGCTCGCAGACCGCGTCGTCGTGATGTCGCCGCGGCCGGGGCGCGCGATCGCCGAGCTGGACGTCGAGCTGCCGCGTCCCCGCGCCCGCACGGACGCGGCGGTCGTCGGGCTGCGCGAGCGGGCGCTCGCGGCGCTGGGAGCGCCCGCATGAGAGCGCTGGGACGCATCGCGGAGCCGCCGGCGACGCTCGCGGCGGCGGGGACGCAGGCGCGGCGCCGTCGGCGACGCCGGTCCGGCGCGCTGCTGGGCGCGCTCGGCGCCGTCGCGATCCTGTTGGTCGTGGTCGGCGCGTGGGAGCTGTACGCGGACCTCAGCGGGATCGACCCCGCGATCCTGCCAGCGCCCCACGCCGTCGCGAAGGCGGCCTGGCTCGACCGCGGCCTGCTGTGGGACAACCTCGTGACGACCGGCGGCGAGGTGCTGCTCGGGATCCTCGTCGCCGGCACGGCCGGGTTCGTCCTGCCGGTCGTGCTGCACCTCTCCTCGCCGTTGCGCCGGTCGGTCTACCCGCTGCTCGTCGTCTCGCAGGTGATCCCGGTCGTGCTGATCGCCCCGCTGCTCGTCACCTGGCTCGGCTTCGGCATCGCCCCCAAGCTCGTCGTGATCGGGCTCGTCTGCTTCTTTCCGATCGTCGTCACGACGCTCGACGCGCTCTCGCGCGTCGACCCGGAGCTGCCGAAGCTGATGCGCACGCTCGACGCCTCCCGCCTGCGGATCCTGCGCCACGTCGAGCTGCCCGCAGCGCTGCCCGGCCTCTTCAGCGGCGCGAAGGTCGCCGTCACGTTTGCGCCGATCGGCGCCGTCTTCGCCGAGTGGGTCGGCTCCTCGTCGGGCGTCGGCCACCTCGTCCAGCAGGCGATCCCCCAACTGCTCACGGCCCGCGCCTACGCGGCCGTGCTGATCCTGTCCGCGTTCGCGATCGCGCTGTTCGGCCTGCTCACGCTGGCCGAGCGGCTGCTCGTGCCGTGGGCGCATGAACCATCCCGACAAGGACGGAACCGATGAAGCGAGGACTCGCGATCGTCGTCGCGCTGGCGGCGCTGCTGCTGGCGCTCGCCGGCTGCGGCGAGAAGAAGGACGCGATCCAGCCGAGCGCGAGCACGGCCAGGAGATCGCTCACGCTGATGCTCGACTACCTGCCGAACCCGGACCACGTCGGGCTCTACGCGGCGCTCGCGAACGGCGACTTCGCGAAGGCCGGGCTCGACGTGAACGTGGTGACGCCGTCCGACCCGGCGGCGCCGCTCAAGCTGCTGGAGGCGGGCAAGGTCGACCTCGCGATCTCCTACGAGCCCGAGCTGCTGATCGCGCGCGACAAGGGCGAGCAGCTCGTGTCCGTCGGGGCGATCTCGCAGGTCCCGCTGACGACGCTGATGTCGCTGAAGAAGGGCGTGCGCACGCCGCAGGACCTCAGAGGCGGCCGCGTCGGCACGGCCGGGATCCCCTACCAGAGCGCCTACCTGACGACGATCCTCGCGCACGCGGGCGTGCCGCGCAGCTCGGTGAAGGAGACGAACGTCGGCTTCGACCTCGTGCCCGCGATGCTGTCGAAGAAGGTCTCCGCGACGCTCGGCGCCTACTGGAACGTCGAGGGCGTGCAGCTCGCGCGCGCCGGCAAGCACCCGCGCATCATCCGCATGGAGCAGGTCGGCGTGCCGACGTACGACGAGCTCGTGCTCGTGGCGCGCAAGGCCACGCTCGCCAACCGCGGCGACGACGTGCGCGCGTTCGTGCAGGCGCTGGCGCGCGGCTACGCGGCCGCGAGAGCCGACCCGCAGGCCGCGACCGACGCGCTCGTGAGAGCGGCGCCGGACCTCGACAAGCGCTTCGCGCTCGCAAGCGTGAAGGCATCGCTGCCGGCGTTCTTCCCGGCCAACGCCAGCGAGCCGTGGGGCTGGCAGGACCCGGCCGCGTGGCAGGCGTACGAGCGCTGGATGTTCTCCAACAACCTGATCGGCGTGATGCCGAGCGCGGGCGCCACTCCATACACGAACGAGTTCCTGGCGGGACAGGGCTCCTGAGGTCGAGCTGTGTCCCGTAGGGTCGAGATACCGACCCTACGGGACACAGGTCATGCCGCCGCCGCGACCGCGCGCAGCTCCGGCGCGGCCGCGCGCAGCGCGTAGGCGGCGGCGAGGCCGGCCCACTCGCCGTAGGGGGCGAAGAACGCGCGCACGTCGTCTTCGGTGGCGCGGACGCGCGGGTCTCCCCCGCTCTGCAGCCGGCCAACGAGCTTGACGTAGGCGAGGTCGCCGGCCGGCAGCGCGTCGTAGCGGCCCTGCCCGAGCAGCGCGAGGAGCGACAGCGTCCACGTGCCGATCTCGGGGATCCGCCGCAGGCGGCGCCAGCCGGCTTCGAGGCGGTCGGCCTCCTGCGCATGCAGGTCGACGCGCCCGCTCGCAACCTCCTCCGCACACCGCCGCAGCGCAAGCGCGCGCTTGGGCGCGAGGTCGAACGAGCACAGCAGCGCGGGCGCCTGCGCGGCGACGGTCGCGGCGCTCGGCAGGTCGCGCAGGCCGCTGCGCGCGCAGCGGCGGCCGATCCGCGCGACGATGCGGCGCTGGATCGCCGCGGCGCGCACGTACTCGATCAGCTGCTCGGTGACCGCCCACGCGAGCGCCTCGAACGGCTCGGGGCGCCGCCGCAGGCGCACGGCCGGATCGGTGCGCACGGCGGCGCCGATCAGCGGGTCGTCGCGGAAGCGGTCGTGGAACGGGCGCAGGTCGTCGTCGACGCCGAGCGCGAAGCGCATCCGCTCGATCCCCCACGCCGCCGCCTCGACGCTCGGCGCCTGCGCGCCGAAGAGGACGCGATCGCGCGCCGTCTGCGCGACGCGCACGACGACCGGCGCCTCGTCGGGCCCGTGGTGCAGCAGGCGATGCACGACGCCGCGCCGCACGCGCAGCACGCCGTCGGGCCCGCTCGCGCGCGAGAGGCGGAACGGCCACGCCGGCCGCACCTCGACGCGCAGCTCGCGCACGCCGGCCGGCGGCGCCGCGGGGCGCGGCCGCGGGCGGGCGCGCAGCGCGCTCACTCGCGTCCGAGCAGGTGCACGTCGACCAGGAACGAGCGCGTGCCGAGGACGGTCAGCGTCTCGGCGCCCGCACCGCGCTTGCGGCGACGCGGCGCGCGGGCCGGCCGGCGCGCGACGTGGCGGCTGATCGCGACGACCGTCGCGGCGCCCGCGACGAAGCCGGTCACCGCGACGGCGGTCGCCTGCACGGCCGGAAGCTGCCGCCGCGGCGCGGCCCGCTCGATCGCGTGCACCTCGGCTGCGAGCACGGGCACGCCGTCGACCGTCTCCTCGGGCTCGACGAGATCCGGCTGGGGATCCATCAGCGCATGGTGACAGCGGCGGCGGTCAGACGGGGGCGCCGGCGCCGACCGGCACGGCCTCGAACTCGGACACCTCGTCCGGGACCGACTCCTCGAGCGTCCGCTCGTAGAGGCGGTAGCGGCGCACGACTCTGCCGCCCATCCCCTCCATCGCGCGGTTCATCGACTTGTTCGTCTCGAGGATCCAGCCCATCTCGCCGTACGTCTGCGGCGTGATCTCGGCGGAGTCGAAGTGCAGCTGGTAGAAGCGAGCGGCGACCCCGGTGTGCTGCCACTCGCGTCTGACGCCGAGCGCGAAGACGCGCACGCGGTCGATCTTTCTGCGGTTCCAGAGGAACTTCGCCCAGCCGAACGGCAGCAGCCGGCCGTTCATCCCCTTGAGCACCTGGTTGTAGTCGGGCAGCGACAGCGCCGCGCCGACCGTCTCGCCGTCCTTCTCGGCGATGAACGCCCAGTGCTCGTCGAGCAGCGGCTTGAGCGTTCTCGCGTAGTGGCGGACCTCTCTCTCGGTCAGCGGCGAGAAGCCCCAGTTTCTCTCCCAGGCGGCGTTGTAGACCTCCAGGAAGCGGTTGATCTCGGCCTGCATGTCCTTCTTGCGCATCGGGCGCACCGTGATCCCGTGCTTGCTCTCGACCTGGTCGGCCATTCTCCAGATCGCCGGGTGGACTCTGTCGCGGCCCTGGATGCGCAGCTCCCACATCAGCGTGTCCATCGCCTTGCTCATCCCGGCGCTCTCCAGCAGGCGCGGGTAGTAGCGGTGCGTCCAGTTCGTGAGGATGATCGGCGGCAGCTCGTAGCCCTCGACCAGCACGCCGCACTCGTCGTTCATCGTGAAGTCCATCGGCCCGACCATGCGGTCGCGCCCGCGCGCCCTCAGCCAGCGCTCGGCGGCGGCGAGCAGCGCGGCCGCCGCCTCCGGGTCGTCCTCGCACTCGAAAAAGCCGAACAGGCCCCAGGTGTTGTCCTGGAACTCGTTGAAGATGCGGTCGACCTGCGCGGTGATGCGGCCGACCGCGCGGCCGTCGCGCCAGGCGAGGAAGTACTCCGCCTCGCCGTGCTCGAACCAGGGGTTCTTGCGGCGGTCGAGGAACTGGCGGCGCTCGGAGATCAGCGGCGGCACCCAGTTCGGCTCGTTACGATAGAGCCGCCAAGGCAGCTTGATGAAGGTCGTGAGGTCGCGCTTTGACGCGACAGGCCTGACGTCGACTCCCATTGGCGGCGCAACGATATATGCCCACCAGGATCGACGTCTTCAGCAAGGCACGCACGCACGAGCGCGTCGCGCAGCTCCAGGCCGCGCGCGAGCTCGACGCCGTGCCGTACTTCCGGCGGTTGGAGTCGGCCGCGGCGCCCGTCGTGGAGATGGAGGGCGAGCGCCGGGTCATGCTCGGCTCCAACAACTACCTGGGACTGACGGCCGACCCGCGCGTGATCGAGGCGGCGCACGACGCGATCCGCCGCTACGGCACCGGCGTGACCGGCTCGCGCCTGCTGAACGGCACGCTGGACCTGCATCTGGAGCTGGAGGCCGAGCTGGCGGGCTGGATGCAGACGGAGGACGCGCTCGTCTTCTCGACCGGGCATCAGGCGAACCTCGGCGCGATCGGCACGATCCTCGGGCCGGAGGACACGGTCGTGGTCGACTCCGGCGACCACGCCTCGATCCTCGACGGCGTGCTGCTCTCGCGCGCGAAGCTGCGCGCCTTCCGCCACAACCGCCTCGACCTGCTGGAGAAGCGCCTGGCGCAGGCGGAGGGGGACGGCGGGGGGATCCTCGTCGTCGTCGACGGCGTCTTCTCGATGGAGGGCGACGTCGCGCCGCTGCCGGAGATCGCCGACCTGTGCGCACGCTTCGGCGCGCGCCTGATGGTCGACGAGGCGCACGGGCTCGGCGTGCTCGGCGAGCGCGGCGCCGGCGCGAGCGAGCTGCTCGGCGTCGAGGACCGCGTCGATCTGCGGATGGCGACGTTCTCGAAGTCGCTCGCCTCCTGCGGCGGCGTGATCGCCGGCCCGGCCGACGTGATCGACTTCCTGCGGATCCAGTCGCGGCCGTTCCTGTTCACCGCCTCCGGCGTGCCGGCCGCTGTCGGCGCCGCGCTCGCGGCGACGCGCATCTGCCGTTCGGACGAGGGGCGCGAGCTGTTCGCGCGCGTGCTCGACAACGGCCGCTACCTCAACGAGGGGCTGCGCGCGCTCGGCTTCCACGTCGTCGACCCGGTCGCGCTGCCGGACGGGACGCGCGTCGCGACGCCGATCGTGCCGGTGCTCGTCGCCGACGACTGGAAGGCCGCGCTGCTGTGGAAGGCGCTCTACGACGCCGGCGTCTACGTCAACGTCGCGCTCCACCCGGCGGTGCCGCCAGGCGGCGCGCTGCTGCGCACGAGCGTAATGGCGACGCACGAGCGCGCGACGCTCGACGGCGCGCTCGACGCCTTCGCCGAGGTCAAGCGCGCGTTCGAGGCCGAGCACGGCCCGCTGCCCTCTACCAGTTGACGGTAGCTTGACGCACCGGCAGCCGGTGCGATTGTGAAAAGGCCGCTCTTAGCGTGGGTCCCGGACGGTTCGGGATTGACCTGGGATGGTCCGCTCGCATAGCTTCTCCTCTGCCGCCGGGACGACTTGTCTCAGGCGACGGCAAGACCGCCAGCCGTCGCCAGGAGATGGGACCCAAGCTCGCGCTCGACGGCGAACCCCCCGAGGCTGTCGAGCCCCCCGCTCGGCGTGCCTCTCCACGCCTATCTCGTACGGAGGCAGGGAGAAAGAGTGCAGATGGACGCGTTGTCGACGATGTCCCCCGGGCCGCAGCACCTGCAGGCCCTTCAGCGTGCCAACCGCGTGCGCCTCGCGCGTGCCGAGCTCAAGCGCCGGATCGCCGAAGGCGAGCTGACCGCGAGCGAGGTGATCCTCACCTCGCCGTGGGAAGCGGAAAGCATGGCCATCGGCGACGTGCTGATGAGCCAGCGTCGGTGGGGCGGGACGCGCTGCCGCAAGTTCCTCGCGATGTTCCGCATCTCCGAGACGAAGACGATCGGGTCGCTGACCGAACGCCAGCGTCTCGCGCTCGCCGCGCAGCTCGACGCACATGCGACGATCGAGCGCGCCTGTCAGCCGGCGGTCGGCATGACGGTCGCGCGCGAGCTCGTCTCGGTCTAGGCGAGGGGCGCCACGCGCGGGCCGGGTGCTCCGAATCCCGGTCCGCGCGTGGCGATCTCGACGATGTGGCCGTCCGGATCGCGCAGGTAGAGCGAGCGGAACGCGCCGCGATCCAGCACCTCGCTGCACTCCACGCCTCTGTCGTGCAGGTAGTCGCGCCAGGCGAGCTGCTCGTCGGCCGACTCGACGGCGAACGCGAGGTGGTGGAGCGAGCCGGCGCCGACGACGCCGTCCTCCATCTGCGGGTACTCGAGGAACGTGACGAGCGTGCCGGGCGCGCCGTCGGCGTCGCCGAACCAGAAGTGGCGCGTATCGGGATCGTCGTCGTTGACGCCCTCCTCGACGAGCGCGAGGCCGAGGACGTCGCGGTAGAACGCCGTCGTGCGATCGAGGTCGCGGCAGATCGCCGTGACGTGATGCAGCCCGGTGAGGCGCATACGGCGGAGGTCCTGGTCTGCCATCGCGCGGGAGGCTAACGGACCTTCATGCCGACGCCGCCGCTCTTGCGCTTGAAGAGCTGGCGGAAGGTCGGGACGCCGACGAGCAGGCCGCCGCCGGCGCCGGCGATCAGGAGCGTGCGCTGCGCGCCCGCGAAGTACAGGATCGCCATGACCGTGATCGCGACCACGCCCGAGAGCACGAGGGTGTGCGAGCGGTAGCCGCCGAGATGCTCGCGGATCGCGACCTCGAGACCGGCGATCGAGCCCAGCAGCATCGCGGCGAACACCAGCGGCAGGCGGCCGCCGAGGATCCCCCAGACGCCGAGCACGATCGCCGCCAGCGCGCACAGCTCGACGAGCGGGAAGCTGCCCCACGGCGGCTTCGGGGCGGCGTCGCGGCGCGCGCGCCGGGAGGCGGTGCTGAGCGGCGCCTCCGCGCGCGCCGGGGAGGGCGCCGGCGGCGCGGGTGCGGTCGTGCGCTCGCGTGGCGCGGCGCTCGCGCGCCGGCGACTGCGTCGGCCCATCGGTCTGGCGCTCGGTCAGATCAGGCCGCCACGCAGGCGGCCCAGGCTAGGGGACATCCGGAGGAGAGCTTGACCTGCCACCAGCCCATCAGCATGCCGATCAGGCCGAGCCGCGGGCGCACGTGCCAGACGCCGCAGCCGGGCTCGCCGACGTCGGCGGCGCTGATGCGCACGAAGCGGTGGCGGGCGGGGTCGCGCAGCATTCGCTCCAGGCGCTCGCGGTTGCGCCGCTCGCGCTCCGCGCGCGCGGCGAGCGTCTCGCGCACTTCGTGCAGGCGCTCGGCGAGGTCGTCGCGCACACGCTCCAGCTCGCCGATGCCGAGCAGGCGCGGGCCGGCGTCGCCGCCGATCGACCACGAGATGCGGTCGCGCGGCTTCGCGTGCGCCGTGAGCGACGCCAGCTCATGCTCGAGCCGCGCGATCTGGGCGCGCAGCGCGCGGCGCGCGGGGGCCTCTTCGACGTCGCCGTCGAAGGCTGCCGCAAGACGATCCGCGATGACGACCATCGTGATCCACCTCCGCTACGCCGTTCGCTTGAGTCTACCCGCGCAACGGCGATGCCGAGCCGGCTGTATCGCCGATCAACCGGCGGCCGGCGCATCGTCCCGCAGCAGCACCGCGTGGACGCCGATCGTTCGCGGCTGGATCGAGGAGACTTAGTGCGACGAGCAGAGGAGCAGACGTGAGCAGAGGAGCAGACGTGAGCGGCACGACGTTCGACCCGGAGGCATACAAGCGCACCACGCGGGAGCAGTGGCAGACGGCGGCCGAGCCCTGGCATCGGTGGGGGCCTGCGATCGAGGAGTGGCTCGGGGCGGCGACCGAGGCGATGCTCGACATGGCCGCGGTGCGCCCGGGCGCGCGCGTGCTCGACGTCGCCGCGGGCGCCGGCGGGCAGACGCTTGCCGCGGCCCGGCGCGTCGGGCCCGACGGCAGCGTGCTTGCGACCGACATCGCGCCGGACATCCTCGCGTACGCCGAGCGCGCCGCACGCGACGCGGGCCTGGCCAACGTCGCCACACGCGTGATGGACGGCGAGGGGCTCGACGTCGAGGAGCGCTGCTTCGACGCCGCGATCTCGCGCGTGGGCTTCATCTACTTCCCCGACCAGGACGCCGCGCTGACGGGCATGCGCCGCGCGCTGAAGCCCGGCGGCCGGCTCGCCGGGATCGTCTACTCCACGCCCGATGCGAACCGCTTCTTCTCGATCCCCGTCTCGATCGTGCGGCGGCGCGCCGAGCTGCCGCCGCCGCTGCCGGGGCAGCCGGGCCCGTTCAGCCTCGGCGCCCCCGGCGCGATCGAGGCGGCGTACGAGCGGGCGGGCTTCACCGACGTCGAGGTGCGGCGCCTCGACGCTCCGCTGCGGATGCCGACCACGGCCGACTGCGTGCGCTTCGAGCGCGAGTCGTTCGGCGCGCTGCATCAGATGCTCGCCGGCGTCGAGGAGCCCGAGCGCGAGGCGGCCTGGCGCGAGATCGAGCAGGAGCTCTCGCAGTTCGAGTCCGCGCGCGGGTTCGAGGGTCCGTGCGAGCTGCTCGTGGCCGCCGGGACCGCGCCCTGACGCGCTGCATGCAATATGGGTGTACGGCATGCACCGTGGTACCCTGAGCAGATGAAGACGATCCAGGTCCGGAACGTTCCCGACGAGGTCCACCGCGCACTGCGCACCCGCGCGGCCGCGGCCGGCGTCTCGCTGTCGGACTTCGCGCTGGGCGAGCTCGAACGCGTCGCGCGACGCCCACCGGTCGCCGAGCTGCTGCAGCGCGCCCGCTCGCGTGCCGGCGGGGCGTCGAGCAGAGCGATCGTCGCAGCCGTCCGTTCCGGTCGCGACCGGCCGTAACTACCGCTCGTGCTGGTGGTCGACAGCTCAGCGGTGCTCGAGGCGCTCGCCGCGCGCGACGCCGCGACGGGATTGGTCGAGCACCTCGCCGAGGACGGCGACCTCCATGCCCCGCATCTGATCGACACCGAGGTGCTGCACGCGCTGCGCCGCATGGTCCGCGGACGGCAGATGAGCGCCGAGCGCGCGCACGACGCCCGCACCGACTTCACCGACCTCAGCCTTGTGCGCTACCCGCACGAGCCCCTCAACGACCGCGTCTGGGAGCTGCGAGAGAACCTCACCGCGTACGACGCCACCTTCGTCGCGCTCGCCGAAGCGCTCGGGGTCCCGCTCGTCACCTGCGACGCGCGTCTCGCCACCGCCCCCGGCCATCGCGCCCGGATCGAGCTGTACGACAAGCGTCCCTGACGCGCCCTCAGGCCGCGGCCGCGAGCGTCTCGGCGCAGCGCCAGATCGCCTCCTCGACGTGGAGGCGCGGGACGCCGTCGACGCGCAGGGCGAACAGGAGCAGACGGGTCGTGCGTCTGCTGACGGCGTGCGCGGGCGCGGGCTCGCCGAACAGCGGTGCGAGCGGGGCGTGGGAGTCGGCGACGACGATCTGGCCGGCGGGCAGCGCGGGCGCGTCGGGCTCGGCGCCGAGCCGCTCGCCGGCGCGCGCGAGCCGCAGCCACAGCGCCCCGTGGACCGTCTCGGCGTCGAGCGCCCACAGCGGCACGCCCGTCTCGACCAGGGCGATCGTGAGCGCGTCGTCGAGCGGGCCGCGCGAGACGAAGCCGCCCTGCACGAGCCGCTCGATCGCCGCCGCCTCGACGGGCGTGCGCGTGAGGTCCGGGTCGAGCCCGACGTGGCGGAAGCAGACGCGGTAGGCGTGCGGCACCGGCCGCTGGCGCAGCGCGAGCGCGTCGGCGCCGCGGAAGCGCACGCTCAGCAGGTCGAGCTGATCGCGCACCCCCTTCGCGCTGCGCCGCGCGCGCGGCGCCGGCAGCTCCAGCGAGACGATGCCGAGGCCCGGCAGCTCGGCGCGCAGCTCCTCGGCGACGTGGCCGTCGCTCGCCGCGGTCACCGGCGCGGAGCCTCCAGCTCGCGCACGTCGCGGCTGAGCGCAGCCGTCGTCGTCTCGCCGGAGCCGAGCGCGGTGCGCAGCACGATGCCCCCGCGGTAGGCGAGCACGACCGTCGGGCAGATCGCGACGCCGTAGAGGTCGGCGACCGCGCCGTCGCGGTCCTGTGCGACCGGGAAGCGCCAGCCGTGCTTGCGCGTGAGCGTCCGCAGGCTCCCCCGGTCCCCGCGGATCGCGACCGCCGCGACGCCGACGCCCGGGTTGCGGGCGGCGATCGTCTGGAGCGCGTCGAGCGTGGCGATGCAGCGGCCGGCGTCCTGCGCGAAGAAGGCGAGCACGACGGGCCCGCGGCGCGCGAGCGTGCAGCTGTTGAGCGCGCGCGGGTCGGTCACGCTGCATGCAGGGCGCGCGCCGGCGTCCCCCTGGCCGGCGTGGCGCGCGATGTTCGCGTCGCCGACGAGATCGCTCGTCACGAGCGGCGCGGCGAACGCCGGCATGCGCGCGCCGGCTCTCAGCCCGGTCGAGCTGCCGGCGGGCGTCGTGAGCGTGTTGTAGGTGATGTAGGCGAGGATCGCGAGTCCTGCCGCAATCGCGATCCAGGTCGAACGCCCGCTCACGCGACCGGGGCGCGTCGGGCGCGGCCGCCGGCGGCGCGCGCCACCCGCTCCAGCCGCGCGATCCGCCGCAGCAGCACGCCGCGCTCCGCCAGCACGAGCACCGACGGCAGCACGACGAGCACGCCGAGCAGCGAGACGGTCAGGTCCACTACCGTCACGATGCCGAAGTCGCGCAGCATGCGGAAGTCGGAGACGGCGAGCACGCCGAAGCCGGCGATCGCCGTCACGCCCGAGGCGAGCACCGCGCGGCCGGTCGAGCGGTACGCGCGCGCGAGCGCGTCCTGGAGCACGTGCGCTTCGCGCTCCTGGCGGAAGCGCTCGGACAGCAGGACGGCGAACTCGGTCGAAATCGCGATCACGAGCGCTCCCAGCGTCGCCGACATCGGGTTGAGCGGGACGCGCGTCGCGAACAGCACGAGCGCGGACCAGCCGGTCGCGAGCGCGATCGGGACGAGCGGCACGAGCGCGCGCTCGGCGCGGCGGAAGACCGCGAGCAGCACCGCGGCGACGGCGCCCAGGCCGGCGAGCAGCGTCAGCAGCCGCCGCGACGGCGAGGCGAGCTGCGCGTTCGCCTGCGCGGCGAGCACCGGCAGGCCGGCGAGCCGCGCGGTCACGCCCGGCGGCGGATGCAGCTCGGCGCGCATCGCGTCGATCACGCGCTGCTGCTTTCCGAGGTCCATCAGGCGGATCCCGAACGCGAGCGTCGCGGCGTCGCGGCTCGGCGTGAGAACCCCCTGCGAGAAGTACGGCGGCACGGCCGCGAGCAGCGTGTCGATCGCTCTTTGCGAGCCCGTGTTCGTCCCCTGGAGCAGGTCGGGCAGCGAGAACGCCGGGCACAGCGTCGCACTCGCGCAGCCGCGCGATTCGTCGTAGCCGAAGCGTCTGAGCACGCGCTGCTCGTAGCCGGCCATCCAGCTGATGACGCTCGCCCTCGCGACGCTCCTGCTCTGGACGAGCACGTCGATCTCGCCTGAGGATGCCGTTCTCGCCTGCAGGTGGTTGAGGTCCTGGAGCGCCGGCATGTCCTGCGGGACGAGCTGGCGGATGTCGGAGACGACGTGCGTCTGGGTGTCGGCGATCCAGCCGGCGACGGCGAGTGCCGTGGCGATGGCGAGGACCTTGCCCGGCCGTTGGATGGCCGTCTTCAGCATGCCGCGGGCTGCGTCGCTCGTCAGCTCGCGCGCGCCTGCCAACGCCGAGCGCAGGTGCCCCAGCGCTGCTGCGGGCGGGTCCTGTCGTGGCGCGAGGCGATTTCGCGAGCGGGGTCGCGAAATCGTGCGGGTGGGCGGGATCCGATCCACCCGCCCGATCGACGCTTTCCAGCTCTCACGCCCTCGGAACCGCGCCCGCCCGATCGCCTGCTCTCCCCCCCTCGATGCCAACGCAGCCGCGCCTGCGGTGAGCGCGCATGCGAACGCAACGCCGATCCCGAAGACGAGCAGGAGGCCGAAGCCGCGGACCATCGGGATCGGGGACAGCAGCAGGACGAGGAAGCCGGCGGCGGTGGCGAGCGCGGCGGTGGCGATCGTTGGGGCGCCGGCGTGGACGGCGCGGACGACGTGCTCGGTCGGCTGGGCGGTCGGGTCGGCTGTGCGCTGCTCCTCGACGCGCGACTGGAACTGGATCGCGTAGTCGGCGGCGAGGCCGATCAGGACCGGGAGGACGGCGATCGCGGCCATCGTGAGGCCGGCGCCGGCGAGCGCCATCGCGCCGAACGTCATCGCCGCGGCCGCGAGCGCGATCAGCAGCGGCAGCAATCGCAGGCGCGCCTTGAACAGCAGCAGGAGCGCGAGCGCCATCGCGGCGACGGCGGCGATCAGCAGCGCCGCGATTCCGCCGGTGACGCTGCGGGCGAGCGCGTCGGTCACGACCGGTACGCCGGAGACCGTGTAGCTGCCGCCGTGCTTGAGCGCGAACAGCGGCATGTGCACCGCTTGGCGGATCAGCGCGATGGCTTGTGTGCGCTCGTCGTTCGTCAGGTCGGGCCGCAGGCGGAGCTGGATCAGCGCGGCGTTCTTGCTCGGGAACAGCGCGGCGAAGCGCGCCTTCGGCACGTCGGCGCCGCGCGCGGGGTCGAAGACGATCTGCGAGATGAACGGCTTGCTGTCGATCTGCGGGATGCCCTGGATGCCGGAGCTCAAGGCCAGCTCGCGCAGCGCCTCGGTCGCCTGCGCCTGCGCCTGCGCTCTGGCGGCGGCGACCGCCTGCTGCTGGGCGGCGGCGTCGAGGCCGGCTGCGATCGCCTGCGCTCTGGCGGCTGCGACCGCGTTGGTCACTGCCTGCTGAACCTGGGCCAGCTCGGCGCCGACCTGGGCCTGCACGGCGTTCACCGACTCGTTGAGGAACGTCCCCGGGCCGTAGACGAGTCTGATCGGCTTCAGGCGCGCAAGCCCCGCGCACGCGCTGTGCGTCCCACCGTACGGTCTCGCGCCGTGCGGGACGTGGCCGCCGAGGCAGCCCTCAAGGCGCAGCGCGCGGCCGAGGTCGGGCGTCAGCACGAGGTTCGGCACGTGCTCGTCGATCAGCACGAGCACGGCGTCGTCGCCGAAGCGGCGATGCAGGTCGCCGGTCGCCTTGAACGCGGCGGAGTCGCGGCTCGCGAGCGTCTCGGCGCCGGTGCTCGGCTGGAGCGTGAGCGCGAGCAGGCCGCCGCCCAGCGCGAGCGCGGCGACGGCGAGCAGCACGGGGAGCGGGCGGGCCGCGGCGGCCCGCGCGACGCGCTCGAGCCCGTCCCGAAGCGTCATCTCACGGCCCGGCGTTGGCGCCCGGCGGCTCCGCGTCGACGTGCGGGAAGTCGGTGCCGAAGCCCGGCGTCGCGCCCTGCTCGCGGCACGCGGGCGCGGGGACGTTCTGCGGGTCGTTGCCGAAGGCGAACTGGAGGATCAGCTGCTGCGCGTCGGGCGAGAGGTTGCCGATCGTGCTCGCGAAGTCCGGCGGGAAGTCCGGCGTCGGCCGCGGACCGCTCGCGCACTGGCGTCCCTCGAACACCGGCAGGCCGGTTCTGAGCTGGTTGACCTGGCCGGGGAAGCGGTACGGGTTGGAGCGGTTCGTCGCGAGGCGCTGCGGATAGATCGACAACCCCTCCGGGCTGAAGACGCTGACGGTCCGCAGGTAGTGGATCGCGTGATTCTGGTCCAGACTGAGATTCGTCGCCTGCGTCGCCGCGACGGTGTTCCCCACGAACCCGTCGAGCTCCGGCAGGAAGTCCGCGATGTATCTGAGGAACGGATTGAGGCTGCGCGTGAACGGATCGAGCTGGCCGAACGCCGGGCGCGCGTCGGCGAGGAACTGGCGGAACGCCGGCAGCCCCGGTCTCGCCGCCGTGATCAGCGGCCCGAGGTTGACGAAGAAGTCGCGGAAGGAGGGCGCGAAGCGAGCGGCCGCCTGCAGCGTCGGGCTGAGCTGACGCGCGACCGGCCGCAGTTGCGTGATGACCGGGTTCGCCGTCTTCGTGAACGCGTTCAGGCGGTTGAGCGTCAACGACGACTCGCGCTCGAACGTCGGCAGCGCCCGGAAGACCCCCTCGAGCTGCTGGTTGCGCGCGGCGATCGTGCCGAAGACAGCGTTCGAGTTGCGGATCAGGTTCGTGAGGTCGCCGCTGCGCTGACTGAGCGCGCCGAAGACCGTGCCCGTGTTGGCGACGAGCTGCTGCAGCGCCTGCTTCTGGTCGTCGAGCTGCTGCAGCAGCGTGTCGGTGTCCTCCGCGAACGGCGCGAGGTTGCCGAACGCGGCGTTGATGTCCTCGCCGCGGCCGTAGATGCCCTGCGCGAGCGACTGCATCCACACCTGGAAGGAGCGCTGCGTCTCGGGGTCGAACGAGCGCAGGATCTCGTCGAGCTGGACCGTTCTCTCCACCTGTGCGTCGGGCAGCGTGCCGCCCTCCGGCAGCGTGCCGGCGCTCTTGTGGCCGGGGGTGAGGTCGACGAACGTCTCGCCGAGCAGCGTCTTGTAGCGCAGGATCGCGCGCGCGTCCTTCGGTATCGGCGCGTAGCGCTCGTCGAGCTGGATCGTCGCGTCGGTCGTGTTTCTCGGCCCGAGCGCGACGTTGACGACCTTTCCGACCGGCACGCCGGAGATGCGCACGTCCGCCTGCTGGGCGAGCTGCGTCGCTTCGGTGAAGTGGACGTGGAAGCGGTAGCCCTGCGGCTTGAGCGGGAAGCCGCCGCCGAACGCGACCCACAGGTAGAGCAGCAGGCCGAAGCAGGAGAGCGCGAAGCCCGCCATGACGAGGATGCGTCCGAGTGTGGGTGCTTGCTTCTGCATCGTTAGGGTTGGGGCGGCGCCAAGTCGTTTTTCGTGCAGTACGGACCGAGGTTTCTGACCGTGAAGTTCGGGCCGTTGACGAGCTGCGCGAGCAGGCGAAGACCGCTGTACGCCGGAGAGGGGTTGATCGTGGGGGCGTTGAGCGACGCGAGGTTCAGGCAGCTGATCATCAGTGTCCCTCGCCGGATCGGCCCCTCCGCATCCTGCGCCGAGAAGATCGAGTTCGAGATGTGGTTGAGCCACGCGAGGTAGAAGAGGTAGCCCTCTCTCGACCCGGCCGGGTTGTAGGCGAGCCCGTTCAGGAACGCGTTGAGCACTCTGAACGTCGTCGTGAGGTTCGGCGTCGCGGCGGCGAAGTCGGCCGCCGCCGGGCGCAGCTGCTTGACGACCGGCGTCGCGACCCGCGTGAACGGCCGCAGCTGGTTCTGGACGATCGGCGTCGTCTCTCTGAAGAACGGCCGCGACTCGACGAGCGAGGGGCCGAGCGCGCGCGCTCCGGGCCGCAGGGCGCCGAGCGCCGGGCCCGCCTGGTCGGCGAACGCCTTCGCCTGCGCGAGCGCGGCGTTCGTGTCGCGCAGCGCGGCGGGCAGGAGCTGGATCGTGCGCTGCAGGTTCACGTCCTGGTTCGCGAAGTGCCGGAAGACCGTGTTCGAGTTCTCGACGAACGTCCCGAGCTGCTGGTCGCGCGCGGCGAGCGCATTCGCGAAGACGCCGAAGTTGTGGATCGAGCGCTGGATGTACTGGCGCCGCTGACCGAGCAGCTTGGTGATCTGCGCCGTGTCGCGCGCAGTCGGCTCGAAGCGGCGGAAGACCTGCGCGAGCGTCGTCCCGTCGTTGCTCAGGCCCTCCGCGCCGCCGTTGAGCAGCAGGTCGAGGTAGGTGCGCGTGTCGCCGTCGAGGACGGACAGGAACTCGTCGAGGTTGACGTCCGGCAGCGTGTTCGAGACGGGCACGGTGTAGCCGTCCTTGACCGCCGGGCCGGCGGCGCGCGTGCCCGGGTTCAGCTCGACGACCATGTCCTTCAGCCCGGTCTTCGGGCGCAGCAGCATCGTCGCGTTCGGATAGACGCGATGCGAGTACTTCGGATCGAGGTGCATCGTCACGATCGCGCGGCCCTTGACGAGGTCGACGTTCGTGATCTGGCCGATCTGCACGCCCGCGATGTCGATCGTCTGCCCCTGCCCCGGCGTGATCGCCTGCGCGGTCGAGAACTGACCCTTGAGCACGAAGACCTGCTTGCCGAACATCGGCACCCACGCGGGCAGCGTCGTGCGCTGGTGCGCGAGCACGTAGAGGCCGACGAAGCCGGCGATCAGCACGAGCACGACGATCGCCGCGAAGTCGCGCAGGTGCTTGCGGATCGCGCTTTTCATCTCGCGCTCCCGGACAGCGGGTTGGCGGTCGTGAGCGGCTGCGCGCTCGCGTCGCTGACGTTCGCGGTCGTTGCGGTGGTCCCGGGGGTTGGGTTGGGACGCGCCGCAGGCGTCGGCAACACGGTGCTCTGCGGCGCCGGGCCGGGTCCTGCCTGCGGGCCGTTGACGTTCGGCAGGGCCTGCTTGTAGCAGGCGGCCGCGGGGTTGTATGACGGGTCTGTGGCCGGATAGCGCGGGCTCGTCCCGAGCGGTTTGAAGTTCGCGTTGCCGATGACCGCACTTCTATCCGAGCCCGATCTCCCGATGTCGATCGCTTGCGACCCGCCGCCAAGACCGGTGCGGATCATGCTCCCGTTGCCGTCGAAGCTCGCCCCCTCGCCGGCGAGCCCGGCCATCGTGTACCAGAACTCCTTGTAGTTCTCGACGATCGAGCCGTCGGCGCGACGCGTCGTGAGCGCGCCGTCGCTGACGCCGATGTCGCCGGCCGGGATGATCGTTCTCGCGAAGCAGCGGTTGGCGAGGTCGAGCTGCGGCAGGAACGCGAGCGAGGCGCCCTCGAGCTGCGCGAGGTCGGCCGTCGCCGGTTGGAGCTGCGCGAGCAGACCGCCCAGCTCGCTCGGTTGCAGCAGCGCGCGCGTCTGTGCGAGCCACGGGAACGCCGCCTCGACCGTGGCCGGGGTCTCCTGGACCGCCGGCAGGAAGTCGCGCGCGAAGCCGCGCGTCGGCGGGAAGGAGGCATCGAGGCTCTTGAAGGCGGCGTCGGCGGTCGTCACCGTCGGGCCAAGCAGGCCGACGGCCGCCGTCAGCGCACCGCTCTGCGCGGCGAGGGCGCCAGCCGTGGTGTTGAAGTTGACGACGAGGCTCTGGAGCGCGGTCTCATGCGTGCGGAGGTTGGTCGAGAGCTTCGCGACCGCGGCGATCAGACGCGAGAGGTCGTGCGGCTGCGTGCCGAGCAAGGCAGTGTTGACGAGGGCGGTGCCCTTGAACGCGTCAGGCGCGTAGGTGTAGCTGCCGTTGATCCCCTGCGCGCCCGACTTGCCTTGGACTTCGGGAGGGAGCGTGGCGTTCTGCGCGGCGCTCGGCTTCGAGGTCAGCGCGAGCCCGAACTGCTGGAGCAGGACCTGCAGGTCGGCGCGCTGGTCGGACTGCAGGGCGGTCAGCACCTGGTCGAGCTGGACGGGCGTCGCCGTCTGCGCGGGGCCGATCGTGCCGCCGTCGGGCACGTCCGGGGCGGACGGCGAGCCGGGCTGGAGGTCGACGAAGAAGTTGCCCTCGAGGAAGATGCGCGGGCGGATCTTGAGCGTCGCGTCGCGGTGGATCGGCAGCCCCTCGCCGCTGATTTCCATCGTCACGTCGGTGAGGTTCGTGTGCTTGTAGCGCTCGACGCTGCTGACCTTGCCGACGTTCACGCCCGCGATCCGCACCGGCGAGCCGGGACGCACGTTGTTCGAGGAGACGAACACCGCGTGCAGCCGGTAGCCGTGCGTGAACGGGACGTGCTTCGTGAAGCCGAAGTACATCGCGATCGCGATCAGCACGATCGCGAGCAGGCCGACGCGGAAGCGGGTCCAAAACGGGGGCTTGCCGTCGAGCTGTCGTCCGCGTGACGCCATCAGAACCCGTTCAGCTCTCTCGGCACCTTGGCCGTCTTTCTCGGTTGCCCCGGCGGGTTGCCGATCAGCGTCTGACCGGGGGCGTAGCCCTCGTTGCCCGCCATGCAGACGCCGTTCTGACCCTTGCCGCCGATCAGCGGGTAAGGATCGCTGTGAAGGTAGTTCGCATTCCCCGCTGTCGGCGTCACCGGCCCATTGGCCGGCGCTGACGCAGCGCCGACCTCGCTGTTCGGGCCGAGCGGCGGTGAGATGGCCGCGACGTCGATCCATCTGCCCTGACGGCCGGCGTCTCCCTCGCTCTCGATGCTGGCGACGTTGTAGAGGAACAGCCCGAGGTAGCTGCAGTTGAGCTCCGAGCCACCGAGGTTGTTGACCGTCGGCGTCAGCGCCTCGACGGTGCCGCGGAGCCCGTGAAGACCGAGCGGCACCTGCGGGTCCTGCGCGAAGTCCTGCAGCGATCTGAGCGTCAGCGCGAGCTGATCGTTGAGCGATGCGGCGCGCCGCACCTGCGTCGTGCCGACGGCGAACGCTTCGGCGAGCGCCGGCGCTGACGTGCGCAGGGCCGCAGCGCCCGGCTGGAAGTCGCGGAAGAAGCCGGCCGCGTTCGCGAGCAGCGGCCGCTCGATCGGGAACGAGCGGATCGCCGTGTCGAGTGACGGCGGGCCGCCACTGATCGTGTCCTGCAGGTACGGGATCGCGATCGCGTCGAAGGCGTCGAACGTGGTCGCGAGGTTGTGGAACAGCTGCCCCTGCTGGTCGGCGACGGGCGCGACGGCGGCGGCCGTCTGCTCGAGCGACTGGAACAGGCGGCCGAGCTGCGTCTGCGGGTCGGCGAGCGTGCGCAGCACCGGGATCGCGTGCTGCGTGAGCGGGTCGAGCGCGTCGATCGCCTCGTTGATGCCCGCGCCGCGGCCGGCGAGCGCGTCGCCGAACTCCACGAGGTTCACCTGGTTCGCCGCGCGCGTTCTTCTGTCGAACATGTTGAAGAATTCGTCGAACTCGACCGGTCTCGGGGTCGCGTTCGCGAGCGCCAGCTCGCCGCCCTCGGGCACGCCGCTGGAGGAGTGGCCGACCGTCACCTGGATGTACTTCAACCCGAGCGTGGAGCGCGGCCGCACCTCCACCGTCGAGTCGGACGGCAGCGGCTTGACCTTCGTCTCCAGCTTGACGTGGATTCTCGCGGTGACGCTGCCGCTTCGGTGCGCCTGCGGCTGGATCTTGTCGATGATCCCGACGCGGTCGCCGCCGATCCGCACCTCGTCGCCGGACACGAGGTTCGCCGCGTCGGGGAGCTGGAGCCAGACGCCGTAGGTCGGCACGAACGGCAGGCCGTTGTTGGCGTTGTAGGCGAGGAAGACGGCGACGATCACGACGAGCACGGTCGCCGCGCCGATCAGCACGGGGTTCGCCGCCACGGATGTGTTGCGCCGGTTCATCGCTGCGAGCTCCCGCCGAGCAGGTAATTCAGCAGGCCGGTGCTTGCCCGGGCGCCGGTCCCGTTGGCGGACGCCTGCGGCGTCGCCGCGTCGGCGACCAGGGCGGCATTCGCTCCGGCCGTCGCCGTCGGGACAGTTGCCGCGTCGGCCGGCGGCGTGGTCGTCGTCGACGCCGCTCTTCCGCCGCCCTGGCCGAACGTAGCCTCACAGCCGGAAATCTGTGTCGTCGCGTACGGAAGACACGACACTGGCACCGTCAGGAACGTCCGCAGGTAGTGCCCGATCGAGTCGAACCCGTTCTCGGTCCCCGTCGTCTCCAGGATGATGTCCAGCAGTCGCTGGATGCCGTTCTGCGACTGGAGTCTCGTCAGCGCCGGCGCCAGCACCGCCGCGAACGGCTTCGCCTCCCGCGCGAACGCGTGGATGTCTCTGATGATCGGCTCGGCGGCGGGCAGGGCCTGTCTACCGGTGTCGGCGAGATTGCCAAGCGTGCGGAAGGTGGGAATCGCGGCCTGGCTGAACGGGCCGAGCTGCCTGAAGACGGTGTTGACGGACGGTGCCGCGGCGCGCAGGTCGCGCATCACCGGCGTGCCGGCCGCGGCGAACTCGCCGAGCTTCTTGACCGTCGGATCGAGCTGCTGCAGGAACGCCGGGAACCTGGCGAAGCTCTGCTCCATCGCGTCGCCGCGGGCGGCGGTCGCCGCCGCGGTCGCGCCCGCCTTGTCGATGAAGTCGCTGATCGACCGGCTCTGCGCAGCGACCGGCGCGAGGGCCGCGTCGGACTCGGTCGCCAGTCGCGCGAGCGTCTTGTTCTGCGCGGCGAGGATCGCCAGCACCTGGTCGAACTGGTAGAGCGCCGGGTCCGCGCGGTGGATCACCGTGTTGAGCTCCTGGCCGTCGCCGGCCAGCCCGACGCCGAGTTCGTCAATGATGATCGCGAAGCGCTGACGCTCGGGCAGCCGCATGATGTTGCCGAGCAGGTCGATGTCGACCGGCGAGGACGTGTTCGTCACCGGCAGCAGGTACTGGCCCGTTCCGTCGCCGTGCCGGATCTTGCGCAGCGGCGGCGCCAGCGAACTGTCGGCGCCCTTCGGCAGCGTCGGTTCGCACGCGACGAACTTCTCGCCGATCAGCGACTGCAGGCGGATCGTGCAGTGCGCGTCCTGCTTGAAGTCCTGGAAGGCCGGGTCGTCGATCCGCAGGACGATCGCCGCCTTGTTGTCGCGCGTGACGTCGAGCGACTCGATCGACCCGACCTTCACGCCGGCGACCTTCACGTCCTCGCCCGGCACGAGGAAGCTCGCGCTGTCGAAGACCGCGCGCACGCGGTAGTCGCCGCCTCCGCCGCCGGAGGCGCCGGTGCCGAGCACCAGCACGACGAGCGCGGCCGCCAGCAGCAGGCCCCCGGCCAGCGCGCGCTTCATCCCGGGTGAGACGCGACTGATCATGGACCGGGCGGCACGTCGTTGGCGTTGCAGTCGAAGCCGGCCGCCGCGTACGGATTCGAGCCGTCGGGCCGCGGCTGGCTGGCGGAGCCCGGGCAGCGGCGCGTGAAGCCGTATCTGAGGCCGCCGAGGCGCTGCGACGGCGGGACCGGCTCGAGCGTGCCGCCGGAGCTGTTCGGCTGATACGCGAAGGCGCCGAAGATCGGCATGACGCGGGCGTAGTGGCCGTTCGCGTCGTAGTTGGCGGCCGACTGGCCGAAGTCGCGGAACCAGCCGACGAGGTCAGGCGAGTACGGCCGCAGGAAGTCGATCACCGGCTGGCCCTTGCGCATCGCCGTGATCGAGCTGGAGAGCGCCGGGCCGCCGACCTTCAGCAGCTGCGGCAGGTGCTGGACCGCGTCGGTCGCGTCGTTGAACGAGCCCGGCTGGTGGACGAGCTTGCTGAAGCTCTGGAACGTCGGCGTCGCCGCGTTCAGCAGCGGCGTGAGCTGGCTGAAGAATCTCGGCAGCACGGCCGCGGCGGGCTTGGACGCCTGCAGCAGCGGGTCGAGGTCGTCGAGCGTCGAGCGCAGGTCGACGAA
>Ga0134125_10001149_pt1 | contig 33068 bp, 33 predicted proteins | sample KB31751_FD_96464 | JGI IMG/M metagenome (GOLD analysis project Ga0134125, IMG submission 96464) | Terrestrial soil microbial communities with excess Nitrogen fertilizer from Kellogg Biological Station, Michigan, USA - KB3-175-1 | ecosystem: Environmental > Terrestrial > Soil > Unclassified ...
CCGCGACGCTATCCTCCGTTATCGAGCGTTCGTGTTCCCACCGATCTTGTGGGCTGGGAACTGGGGAAGATGGCGGTGGCGCGGATTAAGAGCGGCGGCCGCGATATCCCCAACGTCGTTGTGCCGACGAAACTGGAGCGCCGTGGCACCTGCCGGCCGCTTGCGGCGCAGCCGCTCGATGCGGCGGATGAGGTGATGGCCGGTTAGACAAGACCACTCCCTTGCGGTCGTGGCTCGGAACGGGCCCGCGCGCCAGCCAAGGGTGATTTGCATTTGCGATGGAAAGAGCTAGGGTGTCACCTGCACGCTTTGCCCGCGCAGCAAACGTTCGGCGCAGAACGCGCCGGCCGGCGTATCCTCATGCTTAAACAGAGCGTACGCATCCATACCGCGTTCGCGATGCTTCGAGATGGCTGAGGAAAGCTGGTCCACTTCCGCTTCGCTGTACTCGGGTTTGCGCAGCCGGTAATAGACAAAATCGGCGGTGATCACTTCCGGCGTTTCCCGCTCCTCGCTCTCAGCCAAACAGAGTCCGGCATTGGCCTCGCGAAGGGCCGCGAACACCGGCTCGGCGAACCAGCTTTCATTACGGAACTCAAACGTATACCGATAGTGTGAAGGCAGACTGCGAGCAAAGTTCTTCAGCCGCTCTACATCGCATTTCAAACCGGGTGGAAGTTGAAACAGAATGGGTCCGAGTTTATTAGCTAAGCGCAAGGGTTCCAGCGATTCGAGAAAAACGCGCGTAAACTCTTCGGCGTTGGTCAGCCGCAGAATATGCGTGATTTTGTTGTGCGCTTTCGGCGCGAAGACGAAGTCCGCGGGCGTGCAGGCGATCCACTTTTCGAACGTTGATGCCTTCGCAAGCTGGCGGAACGTATAGTTCACCTCTACCAGGTTGAGCCGCGACGAATAATATTCGAGAAACTTTGTGGTGGGAACGCTTTTCGGATAGAAGTCAGGTTTCCAAGTCGGATACGAATAGCCGGAAGTTCCGGCGAAGAACCTACCAGGTGTTGGCTGCTGCAAAATCAAAGCCCCGCAAACCAATCGTATCCTTGTTCTGCCCAATAATCGGCGGGGCGTGTATCGGTATACCGGATGGCACCGATTCGCTTGATGTTCTTGATGCCGTATTTCACCGGGATCACCAGCCGCAGCGGAGCGCCGTGTTCATCCTCCAGCGGTTTGCCGTTCATCTCGTAGCAGAGCAGCGTTTGCGGATGCAGAGCGCTCTTCATATCGAGGCCAACGTAATAGTCGGATTCCGGCGTCTCCATGTAGACATAAGGCGGCAATTGCTGGCCCGGAGGAAAGTATCGGCGGGTGAAATCGGAGAATCGCGCGCCCGTCCATTCCACAATGGTGCTCCAACCCTCGATACAGCAGAATTTAACGATTTGCGTTGTTTGCGGCAGCGATTTCACATCGGCAAGCGTAAGCTGGAGCGGGGAAGCGCCGGCGCCGGTTTGCACGTGCAGGCGCCAGGAGTCGATATCCACATCGTCATCCAGGCCAATATCTCCGTTGGGCTTCAGAAAGCGAATATCGGTCCGTTTGTAAGTAGGCGCGAGATGCTTGTCGTTAAGATAGCCGTGAGCGATCTTCTCGTTCAGGCTGAGCACGCGCCGCTGCGGCCACGGAGTCATGTTTTCTTCCGGGCGCGAGCGCACCCACTCGTAGCCGCCCACCGCCGCCACCGCCGCGGCTCCAGCGACAAGGAAAGAGCGCCGGGTATACTTCTTGAGAAAACCCCGGGCTTCGTTTTCCGGCAGATCAATTTGGCGATCGCGCCAGTTACTCATGCGCAGCCTCCGCAGGGGGCTCGGCTTCGTAACCGGAAATCATCGACTGGAAGTTGCGCCATCCGGCTCGAATTACCTGGGCGATATGAACGATGAAGAACAACAAGTAGCCGATTGTCAGCGAAAAGTGAATCAGGCGGGCAAATTGATAGCCGCCCGTCAAAGCGGCAAGCCACGCAAGCTGAATCGGCTTATAAATCGCAAAACCCGTGATCGCTGAGCCCACGCCCATCAGGACAATTGCCGAGTAGGTAATCTGTTGCGCGGCATTATATTTTTCCTGCGCGGGGAGTTGTTTATCGAGCCCCAGATCGTAGCGGACTACGTGCCATGCGTCCCGGAATGCCGACCAGGAACGCGGTACAAGGAAGCGCCACTCACCCGATATAAATGTATAGATTACATAGGCCGCTCCATTCAGCACGAAAAACCACATGAACCAAAAATGGAGGGCCATTCCTTCGGCTAACCGGTGATCCAGCTTGAACGTGCTGTACACCCAATTGGGGAAAAACTGAAAGGGTCCGATGTGATAGGCGTCGTAGGCCCAATAAATCAGCAAGCCGCTCCAGATCATCACAAAGAGAACGGGAAAGTTGATCCAGTGGAACCAGCGGATGGCCAGGAGATGTTTCAGCCTGATTGTTGTCGTCGCCGCCATTACGTTTCTATTGGATAGTACGCTACACGAGCGCGTTTGGTTATGGCGCGCCTCGCGAAGACGCCGACGCGGCCTGCTTTACCGCTTGAAATTCTATTGTCTCGCTGAAGCGTGAAGAGGGAGCTATCGTAATTTTCTTGCCGGTTGCCAGATATTGCTGCATTACCGCGGGATTGGCGTATTCCAGATCATCGTCCGCCGGGAGCGCAAGCAGCGTATAGGAGCCGGGAGCGATATCTTGCAGCAAAAATGTTCCGTCGCTGTCGCTCTGATCGCGACGAATGGATGACGGGGCGACGCCGAAATCATTGGGCAGCAGCAGAACCATAGCCGCCGCAACGGGAGAGCCGTTTTGCTCCACTTTGCCGGTAATTGACGATGTGCCCTGTGCCAGCGCGACGTGAAGCTGTGCCGATGCATCGGGCGCAAGCTCAATGATCCGGCCGGTTACTTTCGCATTCGCCCCCGTCACGCTGTCAATATAACTGCCATCTTCTCCAGTCCACAAAATCTCGTAGCGGTTCGAGATAAGCTCCTGCGCCGGCCATCGCATTTGCCCGGAGCCGAACGGGACAGGATGGTAAATGCGCAATGTAGACAAATCGCGCAACGCCAGACCCGTTGCGGAGGGGTGAGAACCTCCCGGGCCGGTAAGGCTTACCGCGACAGAGCGCGGCGATTCCAGGCTGGCTGCTTCAATTGTGGCGTTCCCGGAAATTTCCACGATCTTATTTGCCGAATGGCGCCCTTCCGCATCGCGCCAGCCGGCGACCATTTGATACTTTCCCGGCGCGACATTGAAAACTCTCCCCTGCCGGCTGAAAAACATGGATCGAACGGGAATGCTGATGCCCCAGTGTGTCGGCACCATCATCCTGATGTTTACATTGGCCCCGCGGCTGCGAGGCACGTTGATGTGCGCGGCGGGGCCGGCGGTTAAGGTGAAATCGGCTTGAGCATGTCCGCCGTGACGCAACACAATGGGTTCGGCGGAGGTATCGGACGTAGCGCCAGGATAGTAGACAATCGGATACGCAACATCGAACTGGCTTGGCGCTTCGGGATTAGCATTCCCGTTTCGGGCTGTATGCGCCATATATTGCTGCGCATACCAGGGCTGAGCGCTGACCGCGAGATAGTAGGAACCCGGTTGGAGATTGCTCACGCGATAACGGCCATCGGCCCCCGTAGTTCCGAATCCGGTTGGAACCACCGAACGAAGCCCTTCTACAACAGCGTCGCGCAGCGCCTCTATCCGCGCGTTCGGTACCGGCTCGCCATCCTGATCGGTAATGATGCCGGAGATGGATGATTTCTTTGAGAGCGGCAGCAGCAGATCGGTCGACTGCAAGTTCGGACCCGTGACAACGCCGGTGCTATAGCGCCCATGCTGCTGGAACGTCGAACGCAGATAACCAGGCCGCGCGGCAGTGAGCACATACTTCCCCGCGAAGAGATTGTTGAAGCTGAAGCGGCCGTCCGGGCCGGTAATAACACTTTCGATGAGGTCTCGCTGGTTTACCGGTGCAATCTGCACTTCGGTTTCGGATAGCGCCGCATGGGTTACACTGTCCACGGCCGTTCCGGATACGACGTACATCGCCGGCGAGCCGGATTGCCTTGCAAACGCCGCGGAAGCAAACAACGCGAACAATGCCGGCCAGCGCGCGATCAAAACTCGCTCCCGCCGATAATCGGCAGTTCTATCTGTTTCGTTTCCTGAGCCGATAAATTGACCGCCACGGCTCTATCGCTGTACTTCCGCATCGCTTCCGAATCGCGATAGGGCAGACCTTCGATAGATGTGAAGGCGTAGAGATGATAAGCGCCGGGCGCCAAGCCGGAAATCGAAATTTGAGGCCCCGTGTTGTAGACGTGCGGGGGCCCGGTCGATTCGCTATCCGGTATCGCCAGAACCGAAATTATCGGCAGGCTATCGGCGCCTTTGACCGACCCGGTAATGGTAGCCCCGTTTCCCGCAAGCGTTACCTGAACCGGCTCCGGTTCCGCTCCCGGCGTTATCACAAGATTGTGGTTTCGCAGATCTGTTCCGCCAGAGCGTATGTCGGCGACATACCAATTGCCGGATGGTAGAAATTCCACCCGGTACACTCCGGGGCCGATGTTTTTTGGTGTTTCGAACCCGTTGCCGGTTTGCGCCAAAGGGACCGAGTGTGAATTTATGAATCCACCTTGCGCCTGCGGTATCAGATTCAGTTGCCCGGGCGGCCGCGCCGCATCCTGGCCCGCCGCGCCATCTTGGTAACCAACACCGACATGGAGCGAAGCCGCAGGGAACAGCTCAACAGCTATATTTTTTACGTCCCCGTTGTTCACGGCGAGGGAGGTTTCACCATACATTGGCCGGTTTGAATTGCCCATTGCGGTAACAAACAAGGAATACTCTCCAGGCGCGACATCTAGAAAATGAAACTGCTCGCCTTTGCGCCGCAATCTTGCAGTCACCTGATTGCCGTCTCGATCGCGCAAGCTGAGGAACAAGCGTTCTGATGGCGTATCGGCGGTAACGCGGCCGCTGACAGAATAGGCGCGGACCACCGGTTCCGAAAAGCTGGCGTCTGCCGACTGCCCCGCTACAACCTGTATGGCGGAAGCGCTCGACGCGTCCGTCCCGCTGGGAAAGTATTGGCCTGGATAGATTTCGTCAAAGTTTTCGCCGAACGACCGAATCTGGGGCGAGAGCGTGCGCACCGGCCGGGTCTCCGTGGCTACCAGATACTTGCCCGGAATCAAGTTTGCGATTCGATATTCGCCAGCGTCGTCAGTCATGGCCGAGTTGCGTTGCTGCCACCGGGCTAGACCGTTCTCGACGCGCTGGTACATGGTTCTGACGATGATGCCTTCAATCGGATCGCCGCCGGCGGTGCTTACTCTTCCCGAAAGCGCTCCTGACGGGTAGAGCGTCACTTTAATGCCGGAAGCTTCTCCTATTTGGACAATTTTGAGCGGTGAATTGCCGCCAACCTGCTGCGCGGTGTAAAAGCCGGGTTTCTGCGCCAGAACTTGGACCCGCAGTTTCGCAAGATTGTGAAATTCAAAACGCCCATCGGCCCCGCTCATTGTCATCTGGGACGATGGTCCGCTCAGGCGCACCAGGGCGCGCGGAATACCTTCTCCGGTGGCGCCATTTACGACCATTCCATCAAGCGTTTCGTTTCCGGTTGCCGGTGACGGCTGTCCCGAGAGGCATGCCGCGGCGGCGAGCAGTACTGTAGCGCACGTTTTCAGACGTCGCAGAACTGGCCCTTGTCCGCTCCAGTAAAGACACGGCGCTTTGTTGGCGCTCGGGCTCCGGACTGGGGTCGCTAACGCTTCCGGCTCTGTTTCGGCATGGAATACGAATAGCTGTGTGTTCATTGCAATCTGCTGCCCTATAGGCACATCTTAATTAGACGCTGCGGCGCTTTGCGCGGGAGTACCAAGAATTTTGAATTGGTTTCCTGCACAATGGGAACGTGCGGAAATGGGTTTGGGTTTTAGCGGGGATCATAGTTGTCCTAATAATTGCCGCCATCGTTGTCGTAAGGCATTTCGAGCCTAGTGTGAAAAACCGCCTGGAGAAGATTCTGGCGGAACGTTTCGACAGCGATGTTCAGATTGGCAAATTATCGATCCGGCTCTTTCCGCGCGCGTCCGTAACAGTTCATGATGTAAAGCTTTACTTCCATCATCGGACAGACCTTCCACCGCTGATCTCGATGGGCGAGATTTCGGCGACATCCGACTTAGCGAGTCTGTTGCTGGGCGCTAAGCACGATGTAAGCCTGGTGAAGCTTGTAGGTTTGCGAATCACGATCCCACACGGCACGCTTCACCACAGCCAGTTTCAGCCGCAAAAGCAAGATACAGAAGAGCAGGGCGATGATGGAAACCACCTTCCGTTTCTGGTGCACAAAATCGTTGCGGATGGGACGAAGCTGGTGATTCTATCTAAAAAGCCCGGACGCGAACCGATGGTGTGGGACATTCAAAAACTCACTATGACATCGGTGGGCGCGAAGCAGCCGATGAATTTTACTGCGACGCTCACCAACGCCAAGCCGCCCGGACTCATTGATACAAAGGGCACGTTCGGCCCATGGAAAAAGCAAGATCCAGGCAGCACGCCGCTGGGTGGGCATTACACGTTCAATAATGCCGATTTAGGGGTTTTTAACGGCATCAGCGGCCTTCTTGCCAGTGTTGGCGATTACACCGGTTCGCTCGACCAGATCGATGTCGAAGGCACGACCGACACACCCGATTTCCGCGTGGGCAACGGCAATCCCGTCGATTTGAAGACGAAGTTCAGCGCAACAGTGGATGGCACCAATGGCGATACGAGCCTCCATCCGGTGGATGCCACCTTTGGACAATCCAGGTTTCTTTGCAACGGCGATGTGGTTGGAACTCCCGGTATTAAAGGCAAGGCGGTGCGGTTGCAAGTTGCGGCGCCAAACGCTCGTATCGAGGACATTCTTTTGCTGGTTCTCGATAGCAAGCAGCCGCCGCTGACGGGGGACATCAATTTCCAATCGAAGTTTCTGCTTCCGCAGGGCGATGTGGCGGTCGTTCAGAAATTGATTTTGGATGGGCGCTTTGGATTGCGCTCGTTTCATTTCACCAGTAATAAACTGCAAAACCGCCTCGACGATCTCAGCGGGCGCAGCCGGGGCATCGACAAAAAAAAGGACCAACCGACCGTTGCGTCGAATATGAAAGGGCGGTTTCTGTTAAAAAATTCGGTGGCGCGTTTAACCGGGCTGTCGTTTTCGGTGCCCGGTATTCTGGTCAATCTAAACGGTACTTATGGGCTGCGGTCGGAGAAGCTGAATTTTCACGGGCACGTTAACCTGCAAGGGACGTTATCGGATATGACGAGCGGTTGGAAGTCACTTCTGCTGAAAGCGGTGGATCCGTTCTTCCGCCATAACGGCAGAACCGTCCTTCCCATTAAAATAACCGGCACAAAATCAGATCCGAATTTCGGACTCGATTTTCATCACGATAAAAATAAGCATTGATATTGCCGCGGCAGGGTGACTCCACCGCGTCGTTTGTTTTTTACGAAAGGGAATGGGAGACGTAAATGGTTTTTTCTTTAGCGAATCAGGTCGCGCTGGTCATCGGCGCATCGAGCGGCATCGGACGGGCCACCGCCGTTTCCTTTGCGCGGCACGGAACGAAAGTGTTGGCCTCCGCACGGCGGAAAGACCGCTTGGCGCAGCTAGAGGCGGAGATGACACGCGAAGGAAATACGCTTGCGGTGGAGGCAGCGGATGCGTCCGATCCGGCTGCAATGGAGCGCCTTGCCGAACGCGCGCACAAGGAGTTTGGGAAGGTGGACATTCTGGTCTATGCCACCGGAACCAACACCCCCGATCGAACCATGCGGCGCCTCCGGCCTGAGCTTTGGAACGAACTGGTTTCGGTGAATCTGAACGGAGCGTATTACGCCACGCGCGCTGTGCTTCCGCGGATGCGCGAGGCCGGAGCGGGTCACTTGATCTACATCGCCTCCATTTCCGGCCTCGTTCCGGATGTATCAGGCGCGGCATACCAAGCGTCAAAGAGAGGAATGGTCGGTTTGGCGCACGCCATCCGCGTGGAGGAAAAAGAGCACGGCATTCGCACCTGCGTCGTTTGTCCGGGATTGGTGGAAACGGAGATTCTTGAGAAACGACCGGTGAAACCCGGGCCCGATGTGCTGGCAAAAGCGCTGCAGCCGGAAGACGTCGCCGAACTCGTGCTGGCGGTGGCGAGACTGAATCCGCGCGCGGCCATTCCGGAAGTGCAGATTATGCCGACATATCTGTAGCAACGCCGGAGAAAAATACGAAAAGGAAAGGCTTCATTGAAACTCGTACTAGTAGCGCTCGTCGCGGGAACAATCGTTTCCCTGCCGATGAACGCGCAAAATCCGGCCGATCTGCCGGCGCAGGTTGGCCCCACAATTAACGCGCCACCGCTCTCGGTATCGGAAAAATTCGATTACCGCATTGTTCAATCGTTCGGGCTCCGTGGTGTTGCCGGATCGGCATTCGGCGCGCTCATTGGGCAGGCGCTCGACTCACCATATGAATGGGGCCAAGGGTTCGAGGGTTATGCCGATCGTTTTGCGTCAGGATTTGGAAGCAATCTCGGCCGGCAGGGAATGCAATTTGTATTAGAGACGGCGTTGCAAGAGGATCCCCGCTACTTTCCGAGCAAGGAAAAAGGCTTCAAGAAGCGCATGAAGAACGTTCTGCTGCAAACGCTGGTGACGCGTACCGATTCTGGCGGTCACCGGTTTGCCTACGCGCGCATTGCCGGTGCATTCGCCAACGGACAACTGGTCAACGCGTGGCAGCCCGCGAGCACGGGTTCGGTGGGCGATGGCGTGACGCGCGGGCTGATCGGTCTGGGCAGCGACCTTGGATACAACTTTTTACAGGAATTCGTGCCCTTCATGCGTCCCCGAACCTTGCGCCACCACCATTAGCAAGTTGCGTCAAAGCTAAGCCACAAAGGCGCCGCAAAAGGTCGAGGGCGGTGGGCATGAACGGGCACGCCACCGCGGAAAAGGTCACAATGCGATACATTTATTAGGTCGCATTGCGATATACTGACTTAGTGGGGTCGGTTTCCTCGCCGGCAAGAAAAATCCGAATCGAAAAGCCGGCAAACATCAAAAAGGTTATCCAGGATCTGGCATGGTTCCGGTACAACCTCCGGAAATTTCTCCGCTTCAGTGAAAAGGCCGCACGGCAGTATGGCGTCACGCCACAGCAGCATCAACTGATGCTGGGTGTTGCCGGATTTACCGGGAGCGGCTCCGCTACGGTTTCGCAATTGGCGGAGTTTTTGCAGGAGCGCCATAATTCCGTCGTCGGCCTGGTGGAACGCGCCGAGCTTCGCGGCCTGGTTCGCCGGAAACAGGGCACAAGCGACCGCCGGCTCGTGATGGTATCGCTGACGAGGCAAGGCGAACAGGCGTTATCGAGATTAGCGCAACTTCATCAGGAAGAAGTGAAGCGGGTCAGAAAGGGCATTTTGAAGCCCTCGAAACGCTCACTGCGCTCTCCCGAATCGCCTGGGGAAAACTAATTGCCGCGGTTCGAACGTGAATGCTGCCGTCCGGCCGCGATTTTACGAGAGAAATTTTTATGGGTTTAAGGATCAGGAAGTAAGAAATATCGATGCCGAATACGAGATGGGCTTCGAAGTATCCGTTGTTACGCAAGTACCTGCCGTTGGTGCATGAGGATCTCGGAGCAACCTATTCCCGCAACTTGCATAAGTGGCTGCTAATTGCGCCCGTCATTGGTGCTATCACGGGCTTAGCTATAACTGCGATTGCCGTAATCATTCTGAAAAAAATGTGGCCGGCGATGCTGGCCTACTATCTGCAGCATCACTGGGCGATCGTGCCGGGTGTGACATTAGGATTTATCCTAACCGGGCTCATCATGCAGTACATGACGTCCGACCCCAACGAGCATTCAACGGAAGAAGTTGTCCGCTCGTACCACAGTCATCAAGGCGATATTGATATGCGGGGCTTTTTCCCAAAGCTATTGGCCGCTGTTACCACTGTTGGATTTGGCGGTAGCGCCGCTCTTGAGGGTCCCAGCATTTACGGCGGAGGCGCTATCGGAGCCTGGCTGTGGGCCAAACTGGGGCGATTCCGGCGGTTTCATATTGAGCCGCGCGACCGGCGCATCATGCTTATCAGCGGCGCTGCTGCGGGAATGGCTGCGGTGTTTCGCGCGCCGCTGACGGGCCTTGTCTTCGCGCTGGAAATGCCGTATAAGGATGATCTTGCGCATGAAGCACTTCTGCCTTCGCTAATCGCTTCCGTGGTGGCCTATGTCACGCTGGCCTCGTTTCTTGGGGCCACGCCAATTTTTAATTTCGCAAGCCCCAGTTCTTTTCATGGACGCGATCTTGTCTGGTGCGCCCTGCTTGGGCTTGTGATCGGACTGTTCGCGATGGCTTTTTCGACCACGTTCCGGCGTGTCAAACAATTCGTGCTTCGTTGGGCAATTCCGCACTGGACGAAATTGACGGTCGGCGGCCTGCTGACCGGCCTGTGCGGGCTCGCCTTCGTACTGATCTATCAAGGTTCGCTTGTTCCGCTTGGCCCGAACTATGAAGCGGTGGGAGAAATTCTCAACACGCAGCATCCTGCTTCCGAGTTGATTGTCTTTGGCGGGCTGAAATTGCTGGCCACCATTTTTTCGCTTGCGACCGGCGGCGTTAGCGCGATGTTCGTGCCGCTGTTTTTGACCGGTGAAGCACTGGGTACGGCATTCGGCCAAATCGTGGTACATAGCTCGTCGCTGGAGCTTTTCGCGGCGGTCGGCATGGCCTCCTTTATCTCGGCCGCGTATAAGACACCGCTTGCGGCAGCGGTATTCGTTGCCGAAGCGACCGGCGGCCACGCCTTTATCATTCCCGCGCTAATCGGTTCGGCGGTCGCTTATGCAGTTTCCGGCGATGCTTCTGTCTCCGGTGACCAGCGCCTGCATGAAGGCGTCCGTGTGCAAGAGCTAAGAGATATTCCAGTGGGGGAGATCATGCAGCACCACGTGATTTCGGTCGAAGCATCTCTTACGCTGCGCGAATTTGCAAATATTATTTCGCCCCATTACCGGCATACGAGTTTCCCCGTTTTGGATAATCATCGCATCATAGGTATTGTGCCGGCGTGGTCGCTGACTCGGGTGGCTGCGGAAAAGTGGGACAAGACAACGGTTTTGCAGTGCACCGACCGCAAAGCGATTCGAGTTGGTCTTGATTGCGATGTGATGGAAGGACTGCGCCTGCTATTGCGGGAACGCGATCAACCGATGCTTCTGGTGACATCCCCGAGAGGAAAACTCGAAGGCATTGTTACTAAGACTGATATTTTGGAAGCCTTGAAGACTCGCGGTGAAGCCGTGTTGGAGCTGGCCGATGAACTGGTTTGAGGCACGCGTCCGCGGTAACGCCGTCGATTTTGGATTTTCTTAAAAACCCCGTGGGAGGTGTTCGATGGCCGATTCTCCAATACCGGATCTTGAAACCGGACCGCAATCCACGCTACTCAAAAAAGGAAATTTCGGAGTAGCGTTAGAGCCCGAAGTCGTTAAGATCTCCTGCTATGCACTACTGGTCGGTTTGATCGGCGGTCTTGTTGCGCAAGGCCTTCTCGAACTCATCTACCTTTTTACGAATATCTTTTTTTACGGCAAATTTTCGTTTGCCATCACGAGTCCGGTCCATAACCACCTCGGCATTTGGGTCATTTTTGTGCCGACGGTCGGCGGTCTGATTGTGGGCCTAATGGTTTATTTCTGGGAACCGACGCTCAAAGGCCACGGCATCCCGGAGGCGATGGAAGCCGTATTGTTCGGCCACAGCCGGATGAGGCTGCGCGTGGGCTTCCTAAAGCCTCTGGCGACTGCCTTTGCGATCGGCACGGGTGGGCCGTTCGGCGCAGAAGGTCCCATCATCCAAACCGGAGCCGCATTCGGTTCTCTGTTTGGCCAGGCGATTGGCCTAACTCCGTATTACCGGCGCGTGTTGCTTGCATCGGGCGCCGCAGCCGGCATGGCCGCTACGTTTACGGCGCCTCTGGCCGGAATCTTAGTCGCTATTGAGCTCCTACTTTTCGAATTTCGCGCTCGCTCGTTTATTCCAGTCGCGCTCGCCTCGACGGTTGCCACCGCCGTTCGTATCAGCTTCGTGGGTTGGGCGCCGCTCTTCCCAACACCGGCGTACAAGCTAACCAGCATGAACGAGTTGTGGCTATTTGGCTTGATGGGAATTTTGATGGGGGTGGTTGGCATCGCCATCATACGAGTGCTGTTTTGGCTGGAAGAATTTTTCGACCACCTGCCGTTAAAACGCGCCCTTATCTGGTCGCCCGCCATCGGCGCGTTGATTTTAGGCATCATCGGTTATTTCTCTCCCGAAGTTTTCGGTACCGGTTACGACACCATTCGCGACATGCTCAACAACCGGATGTCCGCAGGCGATCTAATCGGCGTTTCCGTTGCTAAATTCTGGGCGCTGGTGGTTTCGCTCGGGTCGGGCACCACCGGCGGCGTTTTTGCTCCATCGCTCATTGTCGGCGGCGGCATCGGAGGCGCGTTCGCGATCGGGCTTCAGCATATTTTCCCGCATATGGTCAGCAATCCCGCGTTCTACGCCCTGGTAGCCATGGCGGCTGTGTTTGGCGGTATTGCCCGCGCTCCGTTCACGAGCATTGTCTTCCTGTTCGAGCTGAGCCACAATCCCAACTCGCTGCTGCCGTTGATCGTTTGCGTCATGGTTTCCGACGGTTTTGTGCGGTTATTCAGCCGCGATTCCGTTATGACCGGCAAACTCGTCAAGCGCGGCTTAATCGTGCTGCAGGATTACTCGGTTCCGGTGCTCATGCGCGCGCGAATCGATCAGGTAATGCGCAAACAATTTTCGGTGATGCAGGCCGACGTCGAATTGCGCACCATTCTGCAAAAGTTCAGCCCGGAAAATGTCGAATTGGTCCCGGTTGTGGAGAAGGACGGATCGTTGCTGGGCATCATTGAGCCGCACGATTTGCTTCGGGCCGATACGCAAGATCATCATTTCACGATGCGGGAACTTGCCCGGCAGGACTATGTTCGCGCCTACCCCAACGACTTAGTAGATCGGGTAAACAGAGAGATGCTTCTGAAGAATGTGGAGAATGTCGTCGTGGTTGAGTCTCGACAAAGCGCGAAACCCATCGGTATTGCCCGTGCGAACGACATCCTCCAACTGCGGCGCTGGCTGCTTGAAGAAGAAACCATCGATCGCAAAATAGCGGAAAAGGTCCGTTAAAGGCTATTTCGCCGGCACTGAAATTGTAATGTTTCGGAATTGAAGTCCGCCCGTGTGATCGCCTTGGATATAAAACGGTCCGGGCTTGCCTTCATCAGCATTTAACGCTCCGCCGGTGATGCCGTCGATCTCCTTCTGATCGATGGTGAGTGTGCCATTGCGATGCACCGTAACCGTCCGTCCGACCAAAGTTACGTCGAAAGATTCCCATTGATTTGGCATTCGCGGTAATGTGACACTCGGTGCAATGCGTCCGTAAATCGCGCCCATCGCCCGCTCCGGCGGCTCGGTGTTGGCCGGCTCGTATTCGAGCTGCAACTCATAACGGCCACGGAGATAGAAGCCGCTATTGGCGTCGTCCGGGCACTTCACTTCAAAGTGCAGCTTAAAGTCCTCGAACGTGCGAATCGATCGCAGGTTTGCGCCATGAGTTTCATTTGTTAAAAGGCCGTCCTTCACCACCCAGTGACTATTGGCGGCATTACCAATGGGCTCCCAGCCGTCCAAATTCTTACCGTTGAATAATGCTACGGGCTTCGTCCATGCCTTCGGCGCCGAGCGCTTTAAAGCCGGCTCGCGAAAGCCCGACAATTCCATTGTTTGGTCGCCGCGCTTTTGGACGCCCTTCAACTTGCCGCCTTGCGCTTCCAGATCCCAGGTCATCGCTGGATGGCCGTTGGATGCCGCGGCTACGGTCATCGTCAAGTGAGAGCCGGTCACTTTGTAGTCTGTAATCTGGTAAACGTGGCCTCCGGTCGGCTGAAACCAGATGTCGAGACTCCCTCCACTTTCCTTTACTCCTAGCCAGTTTGCTCCGACACCGGAACGTGTCTTTACGTCAAAGCCCCACCGGCCGATGAAAGCGCTGCCTGAGCCTTGAGCAAGGGCGGAAACCGCGAGCAAGCCGGCTAGCAACAATCCTGTCAAAACATTTCGCATGATGGCAGTTTATTACGGCGTCGTTCTGGAAGTGCTGTCCTCGCATTCACGGTATCCGATATCGAGGCGGCGGCACTATCTCCCGGCCATGCGATTTTTATGGTATTCTCGCCGTCACGAGGGAAGGCTATATGGATCGGCGTGCGTTTTTAGCCACAAGTGTCGTGTCGGTTTTTGCCGCGACCGCGCAAGGAAAAGGTGCGAATTTGGCGGTCCACGTAAATTACACTGGGCAAGGTACAGTCGACGCTTCGCACAAGCTGTACGTTGTTCTCTGGGATTCGCCGGATTTCGTAAAGGACAATTCCGGAACGATGATGCCCTTCGCAGTAAAGGGCATTACATCAAAATCCACTACGGCTCGTTTTGACGGAGTTCAAAAGAGTCCGGTGTATCTTAGCCTCGCCTACGATCCGACGGGTAACTGGGATGCTCGAAGCGAGCCTCCGGTTGGAGCCTCTCTCGGCCTCTACACAAAAGGCGAGCCGGGCACGCCGTCACCAATACAACTACAACCCGGTAAAACGACCACGGTTCATGTAACGCTGGACGACTCCTACAAAAAGCCGAAGGCGGAGTCGCAGTAGAAGGGCCGGATGCGCTGGCGGAACAGAAGCGGAAGTAAACAACCCATTTCCGACGGATCGGCTTTACGTGCCCCGTCAGCGCCGTGACAGCGGTCCCCCTTTGGGTTGGATCCTGCGTGATCGCTTTGAAGCAGCGGTCGAAAAGTACCAGGCCGCGCGCAGGGCTTCAGTAGCGGGGCAGTTCGTGGTGATGCTGTTCTGCCAGTTAGCGCAACCAAATCGCTACGCGAGATCGCGATGCTTGATCAGCTACAACGCAGTCTCAAAAATCTACGATGCTGCATATCAGTTGAAAACCAATAATGGCACCTACCGATTGACGATTTCGGCCGTGCTACACACTGCTGAAGTTCGCCGGCTTGTCACCGGACGAGGTAGCGAGTATTGCCCCAATTCAGGTTTCGATTTTTCGGTATCTCAGATAGAGGTGGCTTGCTTGCTGCTTCACGCTAATCAAACTCAGCCAGGGAGCCGCACCGGGATGAAAAAGCGCATTGGCGACGAGTCCGGGCCGCTGGTCTTCTGGGCCGCGGCCGGCAATCTGTGGCGCCATTGTAAGAAAAAGCTCATCGATCAGGCCGCTGCCAAGGAATCGCCCAAAGAGAGTTGGGCCGCCTTCATGCAGCAGCAGTTTCGCGCCAAGCTCGTCTTCAAGAAGACTGGCTATCGAGCTGGGATCGATATCGGCTTCATTCGCGGGTAATTCTCTGGTTCGAGTAGAGGGAAGCTTATCCGCACCAGCGCGAGTTAACCGCTCCAGCCCGAATTGCGAGGTGACGATCAGTACCTGAATGCCACTGGTATGGAACACCGAACGGTTGAGATCCAAATTACCGCGCCCGCTTACGATAACAATGAGCGGGTGCGCAGGCTTTCTCAGGATTTCCCGGCGATACCGCGCGTATGCATCTGCTGCCGCGGGATAGACGTATTCAGCGATCCAAAGGTGTGCAGGCGAAACTGCACCAACCGTACTCGCCCCTACAATGACCGCATCCGCCGAAGCACGGAGCAGGCCCATAATGAATCGGTCTGCCTCATTCGAACCGCTGATCTGGGCCCCGCCGGCATGCCCCGGGATATCGAAGCTCACAACTCCATCCAGGGTCGAGGCAAAATTTGCGACAATATATGGCCGCCCGGCAAGTCCGGCTGGAAAATCAAGATTGCCGCCGTACTGAGTGCTCAGTTCGTCGGGCAAACATTGTGCGCAGTTTGTCGATTGGGAATCGTATAAAGTGCGGATCGGTTCCACGGCGGTCAGGAGCCAGGCTCGGATGTGCGCCGACCGATTAAGAGCCGGAACTCTTCTGCAAGATGTGGATTGGTGTTATAAGCGCCACGCGTGACGAGCGTTCCCGTACGAGAGCTGAGTTCACGCACGCCGCGCGCCTGCGTGCAGAAATGTTCCGCTTCGACGTACACGATTACGCCACGCGGCTGCACATCGTTCGTAAGCTCGTTGGCAATTTCGTGCGAAATCCGTTCCTGGCTAGTAAACCGTTTCGAATACAAACGAACAATGCGGGTGAGCTTTGAAATCCCGATCAGCTTTTCCCGAGCCAGATATCCGACCCATGCGCTTCCGCGGATCGGTAGCACATGGTGCTCACAGAGCCCGGTGAAGCGAATGGGGCCTTCGACCACATGTGTCTTCTCCTCATCAGGGCAAATAGGACATTCGACCGGAAACAATGTGCTGAGTTTGCTGTCGCCATCGTAGCCCTCCGTCATATCCCAAAGGGCAGTGAGCCAGCGATGCGGCGTTTCTTTCGTTCCAGGCACATCGACATTCATACCCATTCGCGAGAAAATGGCGGCGGCATAACCCTCGAATCTTGTCCTTTCATCATCCGTCAAAGGTTCACGAAGCTTGTGGGTTTCCATACCGTTTTGAGACCATCGCTCTCATGCGGATGGCGCTCGATCGGGCACACATCTGACTCGGCCTCTTGATCTAATTGTTCAATCAAGAAACGCCGAGCACAATGAGCCGATCGTCATAAGGGCTGGGATAAGCGTAATGGCTGATGTCAGGCTTGTGCACTGCCTGCTTGCGGGCACAGGCGCAGATTCTTCCAAAGATAGAATATTGTGTTGGGCTGGGCGGGGAATTTTGTCACTCATATCGTGGCAGCCGGATCTCCTTCTCCAAACGTTACTCCATGTTTTCGGGCGATGTATACAAGCTGCTGGAAGGAACGGCCGATGGGGCGTTTGTCGTCACATTGGATCGAGAGATTTGTTTTTGGAATAGAGCTGCGGAGGAGTTGTTCGGTTACAAAACTGCGGATGTCATAAATAAAACTTGCTATGACGTCCTCCAAGGCACAGACGCGCTGGGCACGGTTGTCTGCTCAGGCGAATGCAGCGTTCACGACTGCGCGGCTCACGGTCTTCCGATTCCCGCGTTCGATCTGGAGGTCACGACGCGCTCCGGTCAGCGGATTTGGGTCAGTGTTTCCACGATTATATTTGAGGATTCCCGCCTCCATCGTCGCCTGATCGCACATTTGGCTCATGACATCACTGACCGCAAGCAAGTCGAACAGGCTTTTGTGAGGATGGTTGATCTTTCGAAAGAAGTCATCTCCATGGGCAACGGCGGAGCGCGCCCGGCGCCTGTAGAGCCGCTTTCGGAGCAGGAAGAACGCATTCTAAGGTTGTTCGCAAACTCAAAAAACTCCACGCAAGTCGCAAAGGACCTGCACATCACGCTGCCCACTCTGAGGAATCACCTCCATGCCATCAACCAGAAGCTTCGTACGCATAACCGGCTGGAAGCGGTCCTCCATGCGATGAAGCGGGGGCTGATTTAGAAGCCAGCTTTCGTGGAGTGCTCCCTCTTCGGCACCGCCATCATGCTGTAGCCATTGGTCTATTACGGCTGTCCTGAACTGTATGACAAAAAGTCTATTGTTCAGCTTGCGACTTTGGGAGGACAGTGAAAGCGTGCGAAGTGCCCTAATAAGCGCAATTGGAGAGACACGGATGGCAGGACCGGCAGATGAGTTGCGTTGAGAACCTGGCTGCGTTTGTGTGTCGATCGGGATACGAAGACCTTTCCGAGGCTGCTCGCGAGCAATTAAAGATTCGGGTGCTGGATTCACTCGGCTGTGCCGTAGGTGCAATGGAGGGTGAGCCTGTTCAGATTTTACGGCGGCACATCGGCGAGTTCGAATCGCAGGGCCCTTGTACTCTCATTGGCGGTGTTTACGCAGCCGCTGATTCGGCTGCGTTCTACGATGGCACCCTGGTTCGTTACCTCGATTTCAATGATGCTTACCTGGCCAAGGATGAGACCTGCCATCCGAGCGACAATCTGGCGGCTATTCTGGCCGGAGCCGAATATGCGGACCGGACGGGCCGTGATTTGATGGCCGCGTTGGCGATCGCGTATCAGGTGCAATGCCGGTTAAGCGACATCGCACCTGTGCGCGACAAGGGGTTTGATCACACAACGCAGGGTGCCTATTCAGTTGCCGCGGGCCTGTCGAAAATTCTCGAGCTGGATGAACGTCAAACGGCAAACGCCATTGCCATTGCCGGCACTGCGTTCAATGCTCTGCGCGTGACGCGGACGGGGCATCTTTCCCATTGGAAAGGACTCGCGTTCCCGAACACGGCAGCCTGTGTGACACGTATCGTATTCCTGGCCAGGGACGGCATCACCGGCCCGCTTGAAATATTTGAAGGCGATAAAGGCTTTATGGATGCAATCGCCGGGGTGTTCGATATCAACTGGCTTCGGGAAGATCTAGAGCGAGTCAAGCGAACCATACTCAAGCGGTTTAATGCCGAAATTCACTCGCAGTCGGCCATCCAGGGAGCCTTGGATTTAAAGCACGGGTATCAGTTTGGCGCCGCGGATATTGAGCGGATTGAGATAGAAATCTTCGATGTGGCTTACAAAATCATCGGCGGAGGAGAAGAAGGCGATAAAACGAGTTCGGTTACCACCAAAGAGCAGGCCGATCATAGCCTGCCTTATGTGATTGCGGTGGCGATTTTGGATGGCGACGTGATGCCGGTGCAATATGTCCCGCAACGGATCCGCCGAAATGACGTGCAAAGCCTGCTACGGCGCGTTTCAATAAGCCCCAACGCGGCGTATTCGCAGCGTTTCCCGGAAGAAATGCCGTGCCGCCTTCGGATTACGCTTCGCGATGGCCGGATTCTCACGAAGGAAAACCGTGATTATCCCGGCTCCATCAGCCAGCCGATGTCATGGGAAGCGGTCTCGAAAAAGTTCCATGGATTGGCCGCGCGCTACTGTGCCGATGCCGAACGAAATCGCATCGTGAACGCCATCGCCGATCTCGAGAATCTGCGAATCCGAGACCTGATGCGGTTATTGGCCGGCGTTAGCACGAGATTCACGGTAGGGAGTACGGAACATGATTGATCGAGCATTCTCTTTTCTTCGGTTGAATCAGCGGAAATCGAAACCGCGCGCTACCGGTCTGACAGAGATCCGCGGGCCCTATTACACGCCATTAGGTAAACGGTATCTCGAAGACATTCTCGAGAGCATGGGCGAGTACGTGGATTCGCTCAAGTTCGCCGGTGGATCGTTCAGCTTAATGCCGCGCGCTGTGCTGATCGATCTCATAAAGCTGTGCCACGACCACAATGTCCTGGTCTCAACAGGGGGCTTTCTTGAGTATGTGCTCACGCAAGGATCGGACGCGGTCGGCAAATATATCGATGAATGCAAGAGCGTTGGTTTTGACATTATCGAGATTTCCTGTGGCTTCATCACAATTCCCGCAAACGACTGGGTTCGGCTAGTTGAAAAAGTAGGAAGCGCCGGCATGAAAGCGAAGCCGGAGATTGGCATTCAATTTGGCGCGGGCGGTGCAACGCGGGCGGAAGATCTCGAAGCCGCGGGAACGCGCGATCCGGAGTGGCCGATTCGGCTTGCGCAACAGTTCCTCAATGCCGGCGCGTACCTGATCATGATCGAATCGGAGGGGATCACGGAAAACGTCAAAACGTGGCGCACAGATGTCCCCGCCAAGATTATTGGAACGCTCGGCCTCGAAAAGGTGATGTTCGAGGCAGCGGATCCGGATGTTTTCACCTGGTACATCAAAAACTATGGTCCGGAGGTGAATCTGTTTGTAGATCACAGCCAGATTGTGCAACTCGAATGCGTACGCTCCGGCATTTGGGGAACTTCGGATGTATGGGGTCGCATTTTGACTTACAAAGACGAGGTGAACGCCCGGTGATGACGAAATCCATCGAGCCCCATGTCTTGACCACAAAAAGGGAGAATGAGGTATTTAGCGGCCTTCCGATTGAAGGAGAGCGCGGTTACAGGTCAGGAGCTGATCTTAACGCTGGCGAGCGGGCCAAGTGCTTTTAGCAAAATGACAGTGCCGATTACTTCTCTTTCGGTGGCACGTAGCCCGGCGGAAGTGCTGCACCGGCTCCGAAAAAGTACTCTTCCATTTGCTTGAGAAGAAATTCCTGAGCCTCTTGAGTCCCGAGATTCAGCCGGTATTCATTCATGAGCATCTTCATGTGCTCAATCCACATTTTCCAGCCCTCTTTTGAGACGTTCTCATAGATTCTCTGGCCAAGCGGATTGCCTTCAAACGGAACTTCGCTCAACCCCGGCATTTCGCGTTGAAACTTCACGCAGAAAACCTTCCGCTCGCCTGGCTCTGCATGTTCCGGAATCGGTGGACGTCCACCTCCACATCCCATTTACGGCCTCCTCTCGTGCACACTCATATTATTAGCTGCTTAATTCCGCTCGGTGCCATTTGACATCGCTATCAATGATTGCCGGATCGTCGGACTCTTGCCATCCTCGACGGCACTACGCCGCAAATGGTGAAACGCTGTAAGAACGTTATTCGCTTTTGCCAGCGCTGAGACCCGTTCGACATACAGGCTCAACTTCGGACCGGGAATCGCCCATAGCGCCACTTCATCTGTTAAAACGTCAAGATAGGTACGTGCTCCGCAGCAGCCCAGACTCAGCGCGGCGCGTCCTGTATTGAAAGCCTGCGGAATAATTGCACACGCGGGACGCCCCATTGCAGGCGGCAGTCCCCCCTCAACTTGCTGCGTCGCCTCGGACAGAATTAGCATTTGGCCGGCTTTTCCAAATAGCAGCACAATATCGGGCGGCAATGGCACCGAAGCCAGCGGCCCGTAAATGATGTGGGCGAATCGGCTTTTGAGGACAGGGATCGTCGGAATATCCTGCTCGCGAACATACTCCAGATCCGCAAACACTTTCAAAGAGTCGTCGCGGTCGGTATCTTGCTCCGGTGTGGTCTTCAGGTTATGCGTGAACATTCCGATCGAACACAGACCGTGGTCATCGGGAGACGTGGCGAATACCGTGGTTGCGGCTTCCTGCCAGAACCTGCAGCCCGCTGGCGCACGGCCCAGCCAGTTATTGACACCTTCCGGGACTTGATCTACGAAGCAGACTGCGACCGGTGGCAAAGACAGACTAACCGATTCCGTCAGTTTGTGAGCCATCTCGCGAAAATCGCATTTGGCAGAAAGCGAACTCATTCAGTGCTCCTTTAGTATTTGTATGATCTCACTCGGCTTTATTGTCCGTGCAATTGCCACAACGGATCTTTGAGACGCGTCACATGGAGAATCATTCGCCGCTCATCAAAGAGTAAGTCCTGAAGCGTTGTCCTCTTCAGGACATCGTCCACAGCCGTCTGAATGGCGGACCAGAGAACGCGCGCGGAACAATCGGCCAAGCGAACACACGTCTTCATCTGGCCGGGGTGCGTTGCGCAGAAGTCTCCTTCGTACAATCGCCCGCCAAGCAAAGCCATCACGTCGCTTAACACGATTTGATTCGCCGGGCAGGCCAGTGCGTACCCTCCCGTCCCACGCGCCGCAACCACGAAGCCGCTCAGACGCAGCATTCGCAAAAGCTTGCCCACGTATGCCACGGAAACACCTTCGGCGGCAGCAATCTCGGGAATCGATAGCCGTCCACCTGGTCCCTGCTGTCCGAGGCGGATGAGGCAACGCAAGCCGTACTCTTCATGGGACGTGAGCTTCATCCGATGCGAATCTAGTTGAGCCTAACGCGTCTTGACTAATTAGTCAAGACCATTATAATGAAAGCACTCAGGCGCTTGCGGCGGCCCTGGATCCGCTGCTTTACGCGAGAACAAAACGTGCGCATATTGCTAATCTCCACCTACGAACTCGGCAGGCAGCCTTTCGGGTTGGCATCTCCTGCTGCCTGCTTACGTGCCGACGGGCACGAAGTGACCTGCGCCGACATTGCTGTAGAGAAACTCCCGCTCAGCAGCGTACGCGACGCCGATCTGATCGCGGTCCACCTTCCTATGCATACGGCCACACGGCTTGCAGCATCGGTTATCGAAGCCGCCCGGCAAGCCAACCCTAAGGCACACGTATGTTGCTACGGCCTTTACGCATCCGTCAACGCCGGTTATCTACACTCTCTGGGGGTAGGGGCGATCTTGGGTGGAGAATTCGAGGGCGAACTCCGGAGTCTCGCGCGGCAACTCGCGGCTGGCGACCGCCGCGTTTCCGCGGAGCCGTTAGTATCGCTCGACCGATTACACTTCGAGGTGCCGGACCGGTCAGGGTTGCCTCCTCTCACCCGTTACGCCAGCATGCTTGATGGCGAAGCACGTCGCATCACTGGCTACACGGAAGCGAGCCGCGGCTGCAAGCATTTGTGCCGGCACTGTCCAATCGTGCCGGTCTATAACGGGACCTTCCGCGTGGTTCCGGCTGACATCGTCATCGCTGATATACGACAGCAGGTAGAAGCTGGAGCCCAGCACATTACTTTTGGCGATCCGGATTTCTTCAACGGTCCCGCACATGGGATGCGCATCGTTCAAAGGATGAATCGTGAGTTCCCGGCGCTCACTTATGACGTGACCATCAAGATTGAGCATCTGCTCAAGCGCCGCGATCTGTTACCCGAATTGCGGCGCACAGGTTGCCTGCTTGTGACCACCGCCGTGGAATCGATCGACGACGAAGTTCTTCAGAAGCTAGACAAGGGCCACACGAAGGCCGATTTTCTCGAAGTGGTCCGGCTCTTTCACGAGCAGGATCTGAATCTTTCGCCGACTTTTATTCCGTTTACACCGTGGACGACTTGGGAAGGCTATCGAGAGCTACTCCGCACCCTGGCCGAGTTAGAGTTAGTTCATCAAGTGGCGCCTGTGCAACTCGCACTCCGGCTCCTCATTCCGGCGGGCTCACGGCTGCTGGAATTGGAGGAGATCCGCGATGTCGTAGATACGTTTCAACCGGATGCCCTAGCTCATATATGGCGTCACTCTGACCCGAGTATGGACCAGCTCGCCGCGCGTTTGCTTCAACTGGTGCATTCTGAACAGAGGCGTGGAGCGTCGCGAGCGGAATGCTTCGCTGCGATTTGGGCAGAGGCGGGTGGAAACGAGCCAACTCCCGTGCTGCCGTGTGAGCAGCGAAGAGCCCCACAACTGAGCGAGCCTTGGTATTGCTGCGCTGAGCCAATGCCGGAGCGGGCAGCCAGAATTTGATGCCACCCGGTATCCGAAAAAATCTGTTGATTGTTGCGACCACTACGGGTTATCAGCTCAATATGTTTCGGGACGCGGCCTTGCGCGTGGGCGCCGAAGCCAGCCTCGCTACCGATCGTTGCCACGTACTCGATGACCCATGGGGCGATCGCGCGATTCCAGTCCGGTTCGCTGATATTCAAGAGTCCGCTGCCACATTCGCGCCAGAGAGACGTTTCGATGCGGTCACCGCGATTGGTGACCGGCCTGCATACTTTGCGGCGCTGGCCGCGAAGCGGCTGAACCTGCCGTTTCACCGGCCGGAGGCGGTTGCCGCTGCCACCAACAAATTTGCTACCCGCGAATGTTTCCGTAAGGCGGGGCTGCCGGTACCTACGTACTTCAAGTTACGTCTGGACGAGGATCCCATGTCTGCGGCAAAACAAGCCCCCTATCCATGTGTGCTTAAGCCGCTTGGTCTGTCGACAAGCCGAGGGGTGATCCGAGCCGACGATCCGCAAGGGTTTATCTCGGCATTTGGGAGGATCCGAAAGCTTTTGAAGATTCCGAGTCTCGCGCGACTCAAAGACCCCCGATTGGATTACATCCAAATAGAAACATTCCTTCCAGGTTGTGAGTTCGCGCTGGATGGCTTGGTCACGGACGGACGATTACAGGTTCTGGCATTGTTCGACAAACCAGACCCCCTCGACGGGCCATATTTTCAAGAAACAATTTATGTCTCGCCCTCGCGCCAGCCCTTCAGTGTTCAGCAAGCAATCTGTAACACAACGCAGGCCGCTGTAACGGCGCTCGGCCTGCACCAAGGTCCAGTGCATGCAGAGATGCGCTTCGATGGAAAATACGTGTGGATGCTGGAAGTAGCGCCGCGCGCCATAGGCGGGCTCTGTGCAAAGGCGCTTGCATTTGAGAACGGAGCATCCCTGGAAGAGGCAATCGTGCGGCACGCCTTAGGCGAAGATGTCTCTAACATGCGCCCCCGTGCCGGAGCAGCAGGCGTGATGATGGTCCCCGTACCGCGTGCAGGCGTTTACCACTCTGTCACCGGCGTTCCGGATGCAGAGGCAATTGTAGAGGAAGTAATCATCACCGCCAAAGAGGGCCAGCGCGTATTGCCGCTGCCGGAGGGGAACACATACCTCGGATTCCTTTTCGCCTACGGGAAAACGGCGTTGGACGTCGAGGAGCGGCTACGCCGGGCACACAATGTTCTGCGGTTTGAAATTGCCGAAGCGCTGCCCGTTGTCGTCTGAAATGGAGATCGCAGTACCAGGCCGCATGAATGCCATGTTGTCGAATGGCACGCCGAGAATTGCGCATTGGCTGCGCCTGCGCTCACGCGCCCGGCTTAGGTTACTCCTCGGTCATGGCGTCGATGGCGAGTGAGGAATGCGCAGACGCGGCGCCGGCCCGCATTTCAGCGGCAACCCAGATGGCTTCCATGAGTTCCTGCGGACTGGCGCCCTTCAACGTCGCACGCTTGGTGTGAGCGCGAATGCAATACGGGCACTGGGTCACATGCGCCACTGCGACTGCAATCAGCTCCTTCGTCTTGGAAGGCAAAGCGCCATCGGCAAATACCTGCTTGCTAAAGGCTTGGAAAGCAGCGTAGGTCTCCGGCGCCAGCTCTTTGCGCTTTTGACTTATTTCTTTCGAGGGTGTGGGATACAACGGGTGTTCCATAAGAAATCTCCATGCTCATGCGTTCGTGCGGACTTGCGTCACCATGCTGCCGCGCTTCTTCTCAAGCGCGGTCAATACGCGATCGTAGGCTGCAGCAAAAGAGGCTACTCCATCGGTCTGAAGCTTTTCCGCAATCGTATTCAAGTCAACTCCCAGGCCGGCCAGGCTTCGAAGCTGATCTTCGGCTGCGGATAAGTCTTCTTGCACCGTGTTACCCCGCACGCGTCCGTGATCACGGAATGCATTTAGCGTGGGTAGCGGCAAGGTGTTCACCGTGTCAGGTCCGATCAGTTCCTCAACATAGAACACATCGCGGTAGGCTGGATTCTTCGTGCTCGTACTTGCCCAGAGCGGGCGCTGCACGCGCGCTCCTTGCTTCCGCAATGCCGAGAAATCATCTCCATAAAAAATTTCCTCGAAGCGCCGGTAGACGCGCTTCGAATTTGCGATGGCGATTTTTCCCAGCAATGCAAGTGCTTCCGGGGAGCCAATTGCTTCGAGTGCCCGATCGACCTGAGTGTCCACGCGGCTCACGAAGAATGATGCAACGGACGCGATCTTTGCGGGTTCGCGCGACCGCTGTAAACCCCGTATATAGGCTGCGGCCACAGCCTCGTAGTGGCTCAGCGAAAACATCAGCGTGATATTCACGTTGATGCCCTGAGCGATAAGTTCCTCTACGGCTCGAATGCCCTCTTTCGTCGCCACTATCTTAACCATCAGGTTGGGCCGGTTCACCGTGTGCCAGATTCGCTGTGCCTCCTGTACTGTCGCCTGCGTGTCGCGTGTGAGTTGGGGAGGTGGCTCAATACTCACGAAGCCATCGGAGCCTCCGCTTTCCTGGTATGCCGGTAGTAATACGTCTGCGGCATGACGGACATCTTCGATCGAGAGCACATCATAACCATCGCGCGGTTCAATCCGAGGATTCTTCGCAAATATCTCGCCTAGGGCCCCGTCATAGACGTTGCCTTGGTCGATTGCTTTTTCGAAGATGCTGGGATTACTAGTCACGCCGCGCAAGCCGTCATTTTCGATCAAGCGCTTGAGTTCGCCGTCCCGGATCAGATCGCGTCGAATATAGTCCAACCAGATGGATTGGCCTCGATCTCGTAATTGCAGTAGTGGATTCATTCCATGTCCTTATCTTTATCCGAATCCCGCTTGCGCAGATGAAGGCTCGCTCAAGACCAGCCCACAATGGTTGCAACATCCCGATGTCACCCATGGGTTTGCGATGCCGTGCTCGAACAAAGTAGTGACAAGCCTGCGCGGATCGCCTAAGTCACTCCATCCGATATCAACCAGGCTGGCGACCTGTAGCCGCTCGGTGCTGATAGCCAGGACTTGCCGGGAGAAATCGGCCGGCGGCAAGGTGTCGTAAATCTGCCTCATGATCTGGTCTTCCGTTTCCGATGTGGCCGTCACCAGAGCTTCTTCAAAGGTGGCGTAAATTTCGGGAACCGCCTCCCGGATTAGCTCCAGAAAGGCGCTAGCTTGGCCTACCATCACAAACGTGTTCCAGAGACAGCCTCGATCAAACAAGTCTTGGGCAATTCGAGGAGATGGCTTCTCCCAAAAGCGTTTGACAGGTCTGAGTCGAGTGCCGTCGCGGTTTATACCAGAATCGTCAGGCTCGATCCAGCCATATTCGACTTCGGGGCGTTCGGCCACCGCGCCCAGCAGAATTACAGAATTCGCAGCCGCATCAGCAGAGTCTAAGGCGGCTTCCACCCCTTTCGAAAATTTCTCTTCGTTCGTGTAGTAGTGATCGGATGGAAAGAAGGCAACGGAAGCATGCCTGTCGAGCTGAGCGATTCGCATCAGGCTCCAGAGAATGGCAGGGAGCGTTCCCCGATTCTCTGGCTGCACAATCATCCGGCTCATGGGTTCCGACGCGAGTTCAGAGCTGTAGAAGCATTCATGCTTGTTGGTCAGTACGTATAGGGTTCGGGCCGGGTCAACGATGGAGGCGATTCTGGTGCGCGTCTGGGCCAGTAATGTCTTCCCCCCCAGCAGCGGACAGAATTGCTTCGGCCGATCACACTCCGACATTGATTGGGTTAACGGTTTAAGGCGGGTTCCATCCCCTCCTGCCAAAACCAAGCCCCAGCGGTGAATCAGTTTGGCCTCCTGGTTCAAGTTTGAGCCAGTATTGAAAACGGCGCAATAAACCGACTATCACGCAGAATGAAACGGCTGTAACGCTTAGTGCCTCACGACTTTCGCCGATGGCGTCACAAACGCTCTATTGTCATCTTGCGGCCGCGGCTGGCTTGAGACGATGACACCAACCGATCAGTAATGAGGCCGGCGGTACAATCCGCTGGGGATCTTAAGCACCGCACCTAAAGTGGGGCAGTAGCGGCCTGGTGTTCCCGGTGTAAAGGCGGTGTCGTCTCGTGAGCATACGCCGGAAGAATCCCACGCACAATCATTGAAACACCGGAAGTTGTTGAGCAGGCGTTCTCAGCCGTCAGCTTGCCGAGCGAGGGCAACAAGTCCATATCTACTGCGCCACGCGAATTGCAATCGTCAAAGAGACAGACGTACTTGACCGGAATGCCAAGCGAATCCTCCCAGGAGACGAGATCGCGAACGGGCTTCCACGAACCGTATCAGACGGGTCCCAAAATGGTTCGGCAGCCGCCGGCACAATGGGCGCAAATTGTCCCGGTGTGCGTCATCTCCCACGTGCGGGGTCTTGTAGCGGTATTCACCGCTGGTGAGCGCTTATCTTTTCCAAAGAAGTATATTTGTCATCCCACTTGTGATGATGCGCTTATTGTGAAACACAGACCGCTTTGTCACATTAGAATTGGAGGTTGGGTGTATATGTTGGCATATGTGCAGAGCAACCCTGCGAATTTCCTCCTAAGACTTCACTAGGAGTTGCTGCTTGTGGGAGAGACTGCTTGGCTACTGCGGTGGTCGACTTCGCAGACCTGGAGTATGAACTCCGCCGAGCCGTTGGGCCACTCACCAAACTGTCAGTTCCTTGCGAAGTAACATCGGACCTAATCGAATGCCCGCAGTATTCTGGCTCCAAGCCCAACCACCTTTTCGGTTGGACCTAACTGCGTGGGCGATTCGCCGCCGCCCCGAAAACAAAATGGACCTTTGGGACGGAACAAGGTATCGCCGCGTTCTGGCGCTCCATGGCAAAGCGGCAGAGATCTCCGTAACTCAGAGGGCACCGGTAACTGCACGGCTTCGTGTCCGAGTTGTTGGAGCCGCTCTTGACGCTTCGGTAAGGGCTCAAGTCACTTCAGCACTAGATCGCCTACTCGGTAGGCGTATTGATTTGAGGCCCTTTTATGGCCACGCGAATCAAGATCCGCGCCTCTCGGATCTGGTGCACCGGTTTTACGGGTTGAAGCCGCCGCGGTTTCCAAGCGTTTTCGAGGCGCTGGTGAACGGAATCGCGTGCCAGCAGCTCAGCCTTGCGGTTGGAATTACGCTGCTCAACCGCCTATCCGAAGCGTATGGTGTTGGGTTTCGAGAAGCTGACCACGTGCAATACTCGTTTGCGACGCCCGAGTTGCTAGCGTGTGCAAGGCTGCGAGATTTACGGAAGCTTGGATTCAGCTCCAATAAGAGTCGCGCGCTCGTAGAACTGGCATCGGCAGTGGCTTCCGGCTGTCTGGATCTAGAGAGGCTGGCAACCATCGATAATGAAGAAGCTGTGGACCAGTTGCTGACTATTCGTGGCGTTGGGCGGTGGACGGCAGAATACGTCCTTTTACGCGGTTTGGGGAGAATCGCCGTTTTCCCGGGCGATGATGTCGGTGCCCGAAATAGTCTCTTTCATTGGCTCGGGCTGCGAAAGCCACTCGACTACCGTGGCGTTGGCCGAGCCTTGCGCAAATGGAGATCTTATGCAGGGCTTATTTATTTTCATTTACTGATGGACCGGTTGGACGCCGCGGGTTATGTGTAGTAGTCCGCGCCTCTGCTGCAAGATATCGTCAAGGAATGGCGCTGCCGCCATATAAAACTCATGAGATCTTGGTTCAGAGAAAGTTCGAACAACGGTGCCCGTTGGTGCTGCTGGAACCGGCGATTACGCATGGCCTTGTTTCGCGCCTGCGCTTCGCATGCCTGCACGAGACGTTCCGGAGTGCAGGGGAAATGCTGAACTCGCTCGGCATGCAGCAGGGCGGATCACAATACCGGCGTCTCCTTCCGGCTTTTCATTGGGTCTTCGGGGCCACGATATTTCGTAACCGACACGCCACGAGAAAAGGCGACGGTGATGCGGCTTGGCCGGTTCAACTTCATGGACGAGGCCCGGATTTGATATTTCCACCAAATGATCTTCTTCGCCGCGGCTTCGAAATCGATCATTCTGAATCGCGGTGGTGTTCCGTGTTGCGGTAATTGCTGGGAGATTCTGCATGTGTCCCTCTGTATATAAGGGATTGGCAGAGATGGTTCTCGACAGAACGCGCCAAACTTTTCCAGCGATTTGCAAACAGGTCGATATATCGGGCTACGTAAGATTTGAAAAGGAGAATCTCCAAATATCGGTATGGCCGTTGATCGCACAGAGTCCACGGCCCTTGTTGAGGAGGTCTTCCGCACGAAGTAAATTGTCCGTTGCGAATGTCTTTAGCACGAACTGTACAATAGTGACCCAAAACCCGAAAACTGTACCAGTGGAAAGTAGAGATATGGTAGGCGGTTGACGATCTTCGAATCGGAACGAGGAGCATCGACATGCCGAAAAAAGGACATACGGAAGAGCAGATCATTGCCGCGCTGAAACAACACGAGAGCGGCGAGAAGACGACCGAAATTTGCCGCCGGTCATCGATCAACCAGGCGACGTTTTACTTGTGGAAAAAACAATATGCCGGACTAGGCGTGCAGGAGTTGCGCGAGATGCGGCAGTTGCGAGAGGAGAATACTCGTTTGAAACGGCTGGTCGCGGACCTCTCGCTGGACCGGCAGATCCTGCAGGAGATCGTCTCAAAAAAGCTGTAAAGCCGCGCCAGCGATGCCGGCTGGCGCGGTGGGCAAGAGGCATACCAAATTAGCGAGCGGCATGCCGCGCGGCTGGTAGGAGTAGCCTGGAGTACTTTGCGCTACCGGAAGCGAAAGGGGCTGCAGGAAGCGCTCGGGAATCGTTTGCGCGAACTCGTCGCCACGCATGTACGCTACGGATATCGACGGCTCACCGTTTTGCTCCGTCGTGAAGGATGGATGGTGAACGCCAAACGCGTGTACCGGCTGTACGACGAAGAGAATCTCAAGGTGCGCAGCGTCGAGCGGAAGACACGAGCCGAGAACATACAGCAGCTTCGCGGAAGAATTGGCAAGAGAGTGGGCTGCAGCCTAAACCGCATCTCGAAACAACGTGAGTCGAGAGGAGGTACGCGAATGGATTTTGCAGTGCGAATAGATACGAGCGCTGTTTATCACCTTCCGGCGCGAACGCCTTCGAGGCCAGGAGTTGCACGCTGACGGTATCCAGCGGAAGCTTGGCGTCCGCCGGGCCAGAAAGCGAACATCCGTATTGGGTCGGCGCAGGACGCCGATCAGCGTACTGAAGCGTTGGAGAGCCTGCCCATCCCGCCGCTGATTACGCTTGAGCTAACTCATTCGGCGACTCATCCGCTCTTCGCCGAAACGGCTCGCCAAGGACAGGGAGCACGACGGCCATGTGAGTCCGGGGAGCAGTGGAAGAGTAGGGCTTTTGCTTCGCATTAGGTTCGCGAAAAAAGAGCAGCATTGGGTCCATGCAGCCTCCGAAATTGGACGAATAGACAAAAGGTTAGGACTCTAGAGCAGTTCTCGGCAAGCTGCAGATTTACGGCACGATCACGGGTCCGGACTTCGGCACTCCGGGCGGCCCCGTTGTACTGGCCGCTGGTCGATAGCATCGCCGCTGCGGACCAACGGCGAGCTCGAATCGGGCTGCCCTCCATCCAAGAGGAGCTGGAAAATTCCGCCATGGCGCCACTATTGGTCCGTACATGACGCCCATCACGAAGGGAATGCAGTGGATTCTCGCAGACGTCTACACCACACACTAGGTCCTTTCGATGCTATCGGTGCGGGCCCACTCTCCGAATCGAGAGGACGCCATTGATGATTTCTCTAACCCGTCGGCTAGTCGCGAAGTGTTTACCGTGTTGACCGAATCCGGCTGTCCGGAACAGGGCATATACCGAAGTTAACGACGTCGCGGCGCTACCTTCAGTGTGTTTCATGAAGCCGTTCAGGCGCCAACCATTCTCCAGCGAACCCTTTCGATACCCTGCCCAGGCAAAACATGAGTGCTCCGGCAGATAAACAAGTCGAATTAGATTGACGAATTTGCCTTATTCCTCGGAGCTGCGGTCGTATACGGGGCGTCGCGGCTACAACATCCGCGCGTTCTTCTGCGCGTTGAGAACCAGTTCTGTGGCCAACAGGGCGGCGCCCTGATTTTGCGCCATCTGCGTGCGGTTCACAATGTCCTCAACGAGCTGCGGCCCGAACGGCAACGCCAGATTCCTGCAATCAATATAGCGGGCCGACTTTCGGTCGACGATAAACAGGTGATCTCCACCCGGCCGTCCGGCAATGTCGATAGTCTTTCGCATTTCGATATACCCCTCGGTTCCCAGAATGAAGGTCCGTTCGTCGCCAAATGCTCCGAGGCCCTCCGGAGTTAACCAATCGACGCGAAAATACCCAAGACCGCCATTGCCATTGACCATCATGTCGCCGAAGTCCTGGAACTTTGGGCGATGCCTGTGATTCACATTTGCCACTTGCGAAGTCGTCACCTCCGCCACAGTGGACCCGGTGAAGGAAACGAACTCGTCTGCTTGGTGCGAGCCGAGGTCGCACAGAGTGCCGCCGTAGCGCACCGGATCCCAGAACCATTCGGGGCGGGTATTCTCATTGACTCGATGAGGAGCCAACTGGATCGTCTGCACTACGCGGCCAATAGCGCCATCCTTCAGTAACAGACTCGCGTGCGTTGCCGCCCTTGACTCCAGGCGTCCGTACATGATTGCGAAAATGCGGCCGGTTTCCTGGACGGCCCGCCGCACCTCGGCGAGCTGCTCCAGCGTCGTGATGGCAGGCTTATCGCTCAGGAAGTCTTTTCCGTGGCGCATCACGCGTACCCCGAGCGGTGCGCGAAGATCAGGGACGGCTGCGGAACACACGAGCTGGATGGACGAATCGTTCAGGATTTCATCCTCACTGTGGGCCACCCTCACGCCGCTATAACGCTTCTGAAATCCAGCGAGAGCCTGGGGATTCGTGCTTTGCACCGAGACCAGGGCGCCGCCGCTGCGTCGGATCGTATCCGTAATGCCATTGATGTGGTTATGGTCCAGTCCGATCACCGCGAACTGAATCGTGTGTTTGGGCCTGTGTTCCTGCAGGGGGCCTGTTGCCACCTCGTGTGTCACTTGGCCAGTCGTCTGGAAGGCCCACGCTTTCTCCGGCAATCCCGCCATGATCCCCGCGGATCCCGCGGCTTTCAGAAGGGAACGCCGACTTACGTTATCCATCGCCATGCCGGTAGTGTAGCTCGACATCGGCGTGGTTAATGGCGGATACGAGTTACTCATCGTTGGCTAAACTTCGCGATCATATCCACGCGCCGACTTGATGTGCCGTACTGTCACATGCCTGAAGCTGCCAGCGCCCTCCGATCGGCTATCCTCATACTTCATGCTGATCGAAAACAAACGAGGTAACTACTCTTTTCTGAAAGGCATCGCTCCCTATTCTGCCGGTGTCATCGCCGAGGCGGATTTCGAAATTGTCCACGTTCGGTTGTCGCGCTATTTCGCGCTGCGGTTAGGCTTGCCGTGGTCGAGACACACCTCCGGGAAGCTGGGCGTCCACTCCAGGCGCTGTGCGGAATGGAGTTACGGTCGCCGAAGCCATTCAGTTTTACCGGCTTTGATGAGTTCAACGTCGGCTATTTCGATGTACTTAAGAAATCCGACATGCTTTTGGACGGAATGAACCCTGCAGCGCGCACGAATGTTGTGCCCGCAGTGAATCCGCCGCC
>Ga0134125_10001152_pt1 | contig 33011 bp, 33 predicted proteins | sample KB31751_FD_96464 | JGI IMG/M metagenome (GOLD analysis project Ga0134125, IMG submission 96464) | Terrestrial soil microbial communities with excess Nitrogen fertilizer from Kellogg Biological Station, Michigan, USA - KB3-175-1 | ecosystem: Environmental > Terrestrial > Soil > Unclassified ...
ATGTTGCAAATCTTTTTTTATGGCCGCCGTGCCATGAATATTTTTGATGTTGTCAGCAATCTCGTGAGCAAAGTGATAATTTCTTTTTTTGGCGTTGAAGTAATAGGCATTGGTGACTTCCAGTGAGCTTTTAAGAACTCCAGCCATCTTGACGGAAAACCATTTATCGAAGCTGGAGTTGATATAAAACACCGACGTGCAAAATAGCAAAACCGTGGGCACTGTCGAGAAAGCCACAAACGCCGCGATCAGTTTGGCTTTTAAGGAACTGCCGAAAATTTTCCCACGTCTTTCGACAAAAACTTTGACGACATTTCGAAAAATCAGAAATAACAAAAGCAACAGCAGGATGATGTTGAAGTTGACTAGACCAAAGAAAAAAATCGAATGCACAAACGGCAACTGCTGACTGATTCCGAAAAGACGAACCTCGAACCAAGTCAGCAGCAAAAATAAAAATGCGACACAAAAGATAATGATGATTTCGCGGCGACGCTTGCGAGATTCATGCAACGGTGAATTTTCTGAGCTATTTGGCGCCGATGGATCTGAGTCAAAAAACTCAGCATCGGTGTTCTCTTGTTCAGAAACGGTGGGTCTGTCGGTTGGTCTGTCAGCCATCTATTTTTTTAATTCCTGTAACAGGCCGATCATTTCAAGCACAACTTCGGCGCACTCAGTTCCTTTGTTGCCATGTTTTCCACCGGCCCGGTCCATGGCTTGCTCATCATTCTCAGTGGTCAGGACGCCAAAGCCAATTGGTTTTTTGTATTCCAGCATCAAGGCTGTGATTCCACGCTCAACACTGTTGCAAACATAATCGTAGTGAGAGGTTTCACCGCGAATCACCGCACCCAATGCTACCACGCCGTCACAACCGCGCTCGAAAAGAGCTTGCACGGCCAGTGGAATTTCGACAGCTCCGGGAACGCGCACGGCATCAATCTCGATATGTGGTGTTTCAATGCTTTCAAGAAATTCAAGAGCTCCGCGCTCGAGAAAGTCAGTGACCTCGCTATTGAAGCGGGACGTGACCACGCCGATTTTGAGACTTTTTTGTTTTGTCGCCTTTACTGTCGTCGGCTTTTTCTTCGCTGCTTTTTTCATTGTCTTCCTCTCGGAGTGAAACCACTTCGACTATTTCAAGATCAAAGGCCTTCAGGCCCACACGCTTTTCAGTTTTTTGCGATTCATGTTCCGCTTTATTGGAAAGCAAACGAATTTTCGTGGCACCAACGGCCCGCAAAATTTGAGCGCCAATCCCGTAATCACGATTGTCCATCTCAGATGGCGCGGACTCGCCACACAGAGCTTTGATTTCAGCCACAAGCCCTGCCGGCTTATTCATCCCACGAAGCAGGACAAAGAGACCGGACTCAGACTCTTCAATTTTTTGCAGAGCATGCGCCAACGCGGACTCGCCTGATTGCAACTGCGCAAACACATCGCGAGTGTAACAATCCAAATGCATACGCACCAAAACCGGTTCGTCTTTTTTGACCTCACCTTTTTGGAGAACCAAGTGCTCGACGCCATCGTATTTACTTTTAAAGACGCGCGCTCGCAGACCATGAAATTCAGGAGGAAGTTCGACATTGACGACTTCTTCAACCAGTACGTCGCGAGAAAGGCGATATTCAATCAGATCAACGATGGTTCCAATTTTAAGACCGTGCTTTTGCGCGAATTTTTTTAAGTCCGGCACTCGCGCCATAGATCCATCGTGATTCATCACTTCGCAAATCACCGCTGCGGGATTAAGCCCTGCCAGCTGTGCTAAATCAACGCTGCCTTCAGTGTGCCCCGCCCGACGAAGGACACCACCTTGCTGAGCACGAATTGGAAAAATATGTCCCGGCATGTGCACGTCCGATGGTTTGGCTTCAGGATTCGAGGCAATTCTGACCGTGTGAGCACGATCGGCCGCAGAAATTCCCGTGGAAACTCCCCATGAAGCTTCGATGCTGACTGTGAACGCAGTTTTATTGGGAGAAAGATTTTCTTCTTCGCGAATCATCATCGGCAAACGCAGGCGATCAATTTGTTGTGAAGAGAGTGCTAAGCAAACCAGGCCGCGCGCCTCTGACGCCATAAAATTGATCGACTGCGCACTCACGTGATCAGCAGCCAGCACCAGATCGCCTTCGTTTTCACGATCCTCATCATCGACAAGAATGACAATTTTTCCCTGACGAACATCTTCGATCAGTTCTTCAATGGTATTAAATTGGTCTTTCATATTTCACCACACCCGTCTCGACTCCGCGAAGAACCGCCCTTGCCATATAATCTGGCTCGACGTTCACAGAATCGCCCCACTTCAAGAGTCCTAAATTCGTGCGCTTTAAAGTTTCAGGAATCAAACACACACTGACGATATTTTTTTGAATGTCATTTACTGTAAGACTGACTCCATTCAAAGTGATACTGCCCTTTTTCCAAACATAGGGAAGTACGGAGTCTTTGATCTCGACATCGAGAAACAAAGACTGACCTTCGACGTCCGCTTTTTTGACCACAGCCAAGCTATCCACATGACCTGTCACCAGATGCCCATGAATGCGATCACCGAAACACAGCGATCTTTCCAGATTCACTGGGCGGCCGATAAGCTCTGTCGCTTTGGATGTTTTCCAGTTGAGCACCCGCAAGGTTTCAGGCGCTAAAGCAAAAGTCATTTGTCGTAAGTCAAAACTTTCGACCGTCAAACATACGCCATCTGTGGCGATACTATCGCCCACTTTAATGTCTGCAAAAATCTCTGGTTTTTCGATTTTGATACGAATCACTCCGGGCGCTTCTTCAGCACTCAGAATGGGTTTCACAATTTCGACAATTCCAGAAAACATGCAGGGCGTCCTTTGAGGTGATCAGATGCGATCGGTGTACCACAGCGATTCCCCCATCTCAAGGCGAGACATCAAGGATCTAAATTCACGCATTCTTAAGTAGAGCCCTCGAAGCACCGCGCCGATAAGTTACAGACTCAGTTGAAGCTGAATCTGAAGCAATGAGGTGCCCGTGAGTTTTCAAACTCCTAAAGCGTTCCTAGATCAAAAACGAAAGCTCTATCTCCTCCCCGGCCAGATCGGCATTGCCGAGAAGGAGACCTTAATTTCGACCTTGCTGGGCTCTTGCGTGGCCGTCTGTCTGCATTGTCCGCTGACCAAAATCGGCGGCATGAACCATTATTTACTTCCCGAGGTGATTGGCGGAGAAAAGCCTTCGCCGCGATATGGAGCTATTGCCATTCCACAACTGATTGAACACATGGAAAAACAAGGTGCTGATCGGTATCAATTACAGGCTAAAATTTTCGGAGGCGCCGCTGTGCTGGCTGACAACCGCATTGGTTTAGCCATTGGTCAGCGCAATATTGCACTTGCCGAAAGCATGATGAAAGAAGCTGGCATTTGGATCGTTCGTAAAGACGTCGGCGGCGAACGCGGTCGCCGCATCACTTTTGACACCACAACTTTCGAAGTCATGGTTCAATACAATTTGTCTAACGAGAAAAAAACGGCTTAAGATTTTTACCACAAAGTCCTATCGCAGCTCTTTTTCCAAACGCTCTGCAATCCAAATTTTAAGTAGAGTTTGGTAGCCAATGTCGCCCTTTTTGCGAGCAATTTTTTTAAGCTGAGCGACCATTTCTTTGGGAAGTCGAATGCTGGTTGAAACTCCGGCCAAAACTCTTCGTTCCGGGGTTACTTTTTCAGATTTTGCCTCATCCCATTCTGAAGAATCATACTTATAATCTTTTGATTTTAGCTTTTTCACGAATCCCACCCCGTAATGACTCTGGCCTTACAGCTTCCCAAGTCTTGAAAGATCAATCTCAAACTCCGGCCAGCATTTGTCCTACCATCGATTCGATACCTTTTGGGTCCATGTTTTTTCTTATTGGGCGTAATGACATAGGAATTAAAGAAAATTTCTTCGGCCTCCCAATGCTCAATCCGATGTCGAAGAAGATGAAAAACATTCTCTTCGTCCCAATCAAAGAAAAACCACCGCTTCCCTTGAAGTCCTGACATTGTTGTACCTCATTTGTAGCTACAAATCAAAGTTCAATAAATGTGCAGATGTTTTGCCAGCTTGAAGACAAGATTCTTTGTGCGAAGAGGGTGAAGCCAGCTCAGCTTTCGGACAGAGAAGCAAAGACGATCGATCCTAGTCCAGAAAACCAATGTCCTGACTCAATGTTCCCCGCAAAAAGAACGGCGTACTTTTTATTGGTTCTAAAAATGCAAAAGCGGATCTCGCTCTCGCCAGATCCGCTTTAAAGTGAATTTCGGTCCGCCTTTAACAAAGGAGTTCCGAAATGCGTAAACAGAAGTATTTACGTTATCGGCGAATTTTAGAATTGATAAAGGCCCTGTTGATTGATGTGCTGTATTTCCTCTACATCACATTGATATTACTCAAGTTGTTGGGCCACTAATTTGTAAGAAACTTCGGCGTGTACAGTTTCTTTGGGTGACTCAGCCTACGGTTGGGCTGCCAAAACCGGCGGACTGCAAAACACAAGGAAAGAGTCTGGCGGGAGCACCTTGTGTTTTACCAATTCAACTTCTTACCGTCGGTTTTGACTTCGAGGCGATCACCGGATTTCACTTCTCCTGCGATCAAGGCCCGCGAGAGTGGATTGAGGAGTTCTGTCTGGATCACGCGCTTCAAAGGCCTTGCTCCATAAACCGGGTCATACCCACGCTTAGCCAACCAATTGATCGCTTCGTCACTGAATGAAATCGCAATTTTTTTATCTTTCAGACGCTTTTCGACGTCCTTGAGTTGCACTTTCACGATGCCGTGAATTTGTTTTTCACTGAGAGAATTATAAATCACCACTTCATCGACTCGATTCAAAAACTCAGGACGGAAGTGACCGCGCAGAGCTTCGGTGACGGCTTTTTCTCGAGCTTCTGACGACATTTTTGGATCGAGGATCAGTTGCGAGCCAATATTTGAAGTCATGATGAGCACTGTGTTTTTAAAATCCACCGTGCGACCTTGACCATCGGTCAAGCGGCCTTCATCCAAAACTTGCAACAAAATATTAAACACATCGGGATGTGCTTTTTCGATTTCATCTAACAGCACGACGCTGTAGGGACGACGACGAATGGCTTCAGTCAACTGACCGCCCTCTTCGTAGCCCACATATCCCGGAGGCGCTCCGACCAAGCGAGCGACCGCATGCTTTTCCATGTACTCACTCATATCGATACGGATCACGGCTTGCTCGTCGTCAAATAAAAATTCAGCGACGGCTTTCACGGTTTCAGTTTTTCCGACGCCGGTGGGACCTAAGAAAATAAAAGTGCCGATCGGGCGATTGGGGTCTGAGATTTCAGCTCGCGCTCGGCGAATGGCATCAGCGACGATTTTCAGAGCATGATCTTGACCGACAACTCGCTGAGATAACTTTTCTTCCATGGCCAAAAGTTTATGGGTTTCACTTTCCAACATTTTTTGCACCGGCACGCCAGTCCATTTAGCGACGACTTCAGCTACGTCTTCAGGGCCGACTTCTTCTTTTAACATCGCACCTGATTGAGAAGTCGATTTCTTTTCACTTTTGTCAGTGAAAGTTTTTAATTTTTTCTCAAGCTCTGGCAAGCGACCGTATTTTAGCTCGGCGGCTTTACCGAGATCTCCGGCCCGTTCCGCTTTTGCGACATCATTGCGAGTGCTTTCAATGGCTTCTTTGGTTTTTTTGATTTCTTCGATGCCACCTTTTTCAAATTCCCATTGCTCACGCAGCAATTGATTTTTAGCTTGCAGCTCGGAGAGTTCTTTATCGATCACGCTGAGACGATCTTTGGCACCTTCATCGCGCTCTTTTTTCAGTGCTTCTTTTTCTACGCGAAGCTGCATGAGTTTCCGCTCAATCTCATCGATCTCTTCTGGCACGCTGCCAATTTCAATCGCCATTTTGCTGGCCGCTTCATCGATCAAGTCGATGGCTTTATCTGGCAAGAATCTCGAGGTGATATAACGCTGAGAAAGTTTGACCGCAGCCACCAGTGCCGCATCGGTAATACGCACGCCATGGTGCACTTCATATTTTTCTTTCAGTCCTCGCAAAATCGTAATCGCATCTTCGGTTGAAGGCTCATCCACCAGCACGGTTTGGAATCGGCGCTCGAGAGCCGCATCTTTTTCAATATATTTGCGGTACTCATCCAAAGTTGTCGCACCAATGCAGCGAAGTTCCCCACGCGCTAGAGCTGGCTTTAACAATTGCCCGGCATCCATGGCTCCGTCCGTTTTTCCGGCACCGACGAGAGTGTGAAGCTCATCAATAAATAAAATAATTTGTCCATCACTGGAAGTGACTTCTTTGATCACAGCTTTGAGGCGATCTTCGAATTCACCACGATATTTCGCTCCCGCAACCAGAGCGCCTAAATCCAAAGCCATTAATTTTTTGCCAACCAGGCTTTCTGGCACATCTTGTTTTAAAATGCGCACCGCCAGACCTTCAGCAATCGCGGTTTTTCCGACACCGGGCTCGCCGATCAAGACTGGATTATTTTTGGTGCGACGAGAAAGCACCTGAATCACGCGACGAATTTCCTCATCACGACCGACCACAGGATCCAGTTTTCCTTCAGCGGCCAGAGCCGTGAGATCACGTCCATATTTTCTTAAAACTTCATATTTATTTTCAGGATCATCATCGGTCACTTTTTGATGGCCACGCACTTCTTCCAGAGCTTTTTCCACAGCCGCCAAAGTCACTCCGCTTTTTTTGAAAAAAGAGGCCATCTCGGCATCGCCGGATTGAAGCATTCCTAAAAGAAAATGTTCGGTGGAAATATAAGCATCGCCCATGTCCACAGCCAGTTCTTCTGACTTGTTAAAAATTTTGACAAGTCTTTGCGAGACTCCAGCTTTAGAGGCATTTCCCGACACGCGCGGTAATTTTTCAAGTTTTGTATCCAGATCAATCATCAGGGCTTTGTTCGACACGCCTGCTTTTTCAAGCAGCCTTGGAACAATTCCTTCGGATTGCTGAATTAAGACTAAGAGGAGATGCTCAGGTTCGACCGTTGGATTGCCACGACGTTCTGCCACCTGGGCTGCGGCCTGCATGGCTTCCTGGCTCTTTCTGGTCATTTTTTCGATATCATTCATAATAGATTTCGCCTTTCGGATCTGCTAGAACAACTCAGCTAATCATGTGTTCTCTATAAGGAATGTCAATGTCGGGACCGTCAAATAGACCTCAAAAAAGTCATCAAAGCGGCAAACCAAAAAGCCCCAAGTATATACCAACACCCAAGCGCCTCCGCACATCTATTCGATTTGATACGATCAACCCTTCCGATTATTTAAAATACGACTTCCGCATGGCCTGCGAGGATTGTTCTCATTTTGATGGCGAAGCTTGCTCTTTGGGCTACGCTTCCAAGTGGCACCGCCGAGATTTTCAAATAAAATCCTATGAGCTCAGTGGCAAAATTGCACTTTGTCGCTTTATGGAAATTGATTAAATCTAAAGATATTTGACTCTTTCCGGGGCAAAAAATTCCTCTCTGCAACATTTTTCCCATTCTATCGTCGAGGTCTTTCTCGCTCTGAGAGCCATTTTCCAGACCTCTGTCTGCATTTTCAGGATCCGTCAAAAGTCTAATTGTATGCAAATGCGGCAAATCAGGACTGCAGTCCTGTCAACTTTCTCACATCAGTGACGATGAGTTTCGTGAGACGCAAATGAGACGCGTCAGTAAGACACGGTTGCACTCCGAAAAAAGTGCAGGCTTGGAAGCCGCTCCAAAGTTCACATGTGGTGAACCTGGAATTATGAACAGACACAAGGAGGTTTTTTATGTGTAGCAAAAGTTAACAACGTTTAACGGAGGATAGAAAAATGGGAATGAGAGTAACAACGAACATGGCAGCGATTAACGCTCAGAGAAACTTGGTTGGTAGCCAACGCGCGATCAATCACTCAATGGCACAACTGTCTTCAGGAAGCCGCATCAACGTGGCAGCAGATGATGCTGCAGGTTTGGCGATTTCTGAAAGATTGAAAGCTGGAATCAGATCCGCTCGTCAGGCAAGTCGCAATGGTAACGATGGTATTTCGATGGTTCAAACTGCTGAAGGCGGACTGAACGAAATCGGCAATATCGTGACTCGTCTGCGTGAGTTGGGAATCCAAGCTTCTTCAGATACAGTTGGTCCGGTGGAGCGCGGCTTCGTCGATAAAGAGGTTCAACAGTTGAAATCAGAGATTCAACGTATTTCTTTGTCGACAAAATGGGGATCAACAAATCTTTTGGATGGATCGACTCCGAAGTTCGACTTCCAAATCGGTTTGTACAATAACCCAGAAGAAGACCGTATCTCTTTCAATGCGGGCGAAAATAACGCTCAGTTGGATGCACTGGGATTGACTGGTCTGGATTATACAACCAAAGAAGGCGCACAATCTGCTTTGAGCCAACTTGATAACGCTCAAAACAACGTGAATGGAATGCGCGCAAATCTAGGTGCTTTGCAAAATCGTCTGACTTCAACGGTCGACAATTTGGGAGTCTTGGAAGAGAACATGTCAGCGTCAAACTCACGCATCCGTGATACTGACGTAGCAGCAGCTTCTTCTGAAATGACTCGCAATAACATCTTGCTGCAAGCAGGAACTGCGACTTTGGCTCAAGCAAACCAAGTGAATCAGTTGGCTTTGAAACTGATTGCTTAAGATTGAGTTTACAGATTCTGAATAAAGGCCGGGTGAAAACTCGGCCCAAAGCCCCGGCGAAAGCTTGGGGCTTTTTCTTTTTTTGGCCTACAGTGTCCATGGGTCTTGTTCTGAATAAATTCATTTACACATTCACAGATTTACCGATAGGCTGAAATCGTCAAAATTCAACGACATTTCAGGAGTTTGATATGGCTAAGAAAAAACCAGCGAAGAAGAAAACAGCAAAAAAATCTGTAAAAAAAGTTGCCAAAAAATCGGCGAAAAAAGCCCCTAAAAAGGCAACAAAGAAAGCAGCAAAGAAGTCTGCGAAAAAAGTTACTAAAAAGTCGGCGAAAAAAGCCGCCCCTAAAAAAGCAGCGAAAAAATCTTCTGCAAAATCTAAAGTAACAAAAGCATTTGTTGCCACTGCCATTGTTGGCGAACCTTTGATGGAAGAGCTTGATGAGTTCGGCGAAGAAACCAGCAGTTTGGAAGATCTCGAAGCCGATGCTGATGAGCCCGCAAAAGCAGAAGGCTGGGAAGAAGCTGACGAGCAAGAAGACGAGCCTTTTGAAAAAGTCGAAGACGATGAAGATGACGACGACGAAGACCTCGACGGTGATGATGAAGGTTACTTCTAAGAGTTAGTTTTCAAATTTGAAAAAGAAAAAGGCGACTTTCAACAAGTCGCCTTTTTTATTTTAGTTATCGAATCTTTACTCAGTTTAAGCCTTCGGCTTCTGATGAACCGCAAAGCGATCGAACTCACCATACTCATGCAATTTATTATACAGAGTCTTGATGGTGATCCCCAGCGCCTGAGCCGCCTGAGTTTTATTGCCATCAAAGTGATTCAAGGCTTTCAGAATATAACGTTTTTCCAATTCGCCCAGCGTGATGGTCTGATCATATTCCATCGTTTCGTCTTTGACTTCAGGATTACGGATATTTTCTGGAACATCATTCAACATGATCATGTGACCATCACTGAGAATCGTCAGACGTTCGCAAACGTTTTGCAGTTCTCGGATATTTCCTGGCCACTCATAGTTGCTCATCACTTTCATGGCTTCTTCATCCATTTGTTTTCCACGGTTGATAAAACCGTGAGCATCGCCTGCTGCCAAAAAGTGAGTGATCAATGAAGGAATGTCTTCTTTACGACGACGCAGTGGCGGAACGGATGCCACGATCGTGTTGATACGATAATAAAGATCTTCTCTGAAGTTGCCGATTTGAACTTCTTTTTCCAAATCACGATTGGTCGCGCAAACAAGACGGATGTCGACTTTCACTGGATCTTTACCGCCGACTCGATAAATTTCACCTTCTTGGATGAAACGCAAAAGTTTGGCTTGAATGGCTTGTGACAACTCACCAATTTCATCGAGGAACAAAGTTCCACCGCTGGCAGCTTCAGCAAGACCGATTTTCTTTTGATAAGCGCCGGTGAACGAGCCTTTTTCGTGACCGAAGAGTTCGCTTTCAAGCAAAGTCTCACGAAGAGCTCCGCAGTTGATAGCGACGAAAGGCTTGTTCTTACGAGTCGATTTGTCATGCAGTGTGTGAGCAATCAGTTCTTTACCTGTGCCCGACTCACCGAGAATCAAAATGTTGGCGTTGGAAGAAGCCACACGCTCAATCATCTTCATGAGCTGGGTCATGATATCGGACTTGAAGATGATCTGCTTTTGCTCGATGATTTTTTGTGTGGGCGTTTGCCACACCATCTGACGAGAATTTTGCGAAGCTGGGAGAATGGGGGAATTCATATCATTCGACATACGTACTACCTTTCGTGTTGTGGATCAGTGCGTTCACTGAATAACCGATGTCGCACCCCCCATTTGGGCGAGACCTGGAACTCAGTAGACGCGTTGCAATATATGAAATTCCTACCCGCTTTGCAAGAAAAATTTTGCAAAGCGTTAACAAAAACTTCACGGTGAGGACCATTTAAATGAAATCTAGGGTCAAAGCCAAAGCTAGCCTGGCCTCTCTGAATCTTCAGGAAACAGTTTCTAAGTTCATAAAATACTTAGTTAATGTTGAATCTTGTTCACCTTTAACGATCAAAGCCTACCGCCTGGACCTCTCCCAAGCCTTCCCTGAGCTCAAAGGTCAGGAAAAATTTACAGGGTGGTCTGAAACCGAGCTTCTGAGTCGAGCCCGACGAGCACTGACTCGTTGGGGAACTTTGAGCCCCGCCAGTCGCAACCGCAAATCTGCCACTTTAAAATCCTATTTTGGATACCTCTATAAAGAAGGCCTGATCGAACGAGATTTGGCAGGACAAATTCCTTCGCCAAAGGTCCCCCGAAAAATTCCTCATTTTTTGTCAGTGGATGAAGTGCTTTCCGTTTTGCAATCTTTTGAACGAGACCCATCGCCGGAAGCTGTCGGTGAAAAACTTTTGTTTCTTCTTTTGTATGGCGGCGGACTTCGCGTTAGTGAAGCTTGTGAACTGCGCTGGGGTGATGTGGATTTTTACTCGCACATTTTACGTGTCACTGGAAAAGGAAATAAAGAGCGCATCGTCGCTTTGCCGAAAAGCCTGATCCCGCTTTTGAAAAAAACCAAACGCCAAACCAAAGGTGAATTTGTCTGGGGCCGAGAGGCTTTGAATCCTCGTGTGGCTTATGATTGGGTTCGTCGGCGAGGAGCGAAGGCCGGGCTCTTGCGCCCCGTCCATCCGCACGCTTTGAGACATAGCTTTGCGACTCATCTCCTGTCGAGTGGGGCGAATCTTCGCACTCTGCAAGAGCTTCTTGGTCACGAAAGCTTACAGGCCACCGAAAAATACACTCACCTTGGTGTTGATCAGTTGGCAAGAACCCTGGAACAGCACCATCCGATGGGTGAAAAACATCTTCAGAAAAAGTAGCGGATTCAACAATTGCCAAAGCAATTCTTGCCTCGTCTCAACTTGAGAACACGATTCTGAGACAATGACGGGATCAAATTGGATCGACAAACCTGAATCTCTGTAAAGATCACCCAAGACCATCAAGAGAGTGTGTAAAAAAGCCGATTTATTCAATGATATGAGGTGGGTTATGCGTTTGAAAAATAAACTCTTTGCCAGTTTTTTCATTTTTGGCATGAGCTCACTGCTTTGCTCTGTAGCTTTTGCCGATGTCGTCGGTGGCGTGTTTATGGTCGTCAAAGGTGATATCAAAATTTCATCGAAAGCCGGAAAAACAGAACCTGCCAAAGTCGGCACCAAAGTCACTGAAGGTGATACCGTTCAAGCCGGTCATGATTCACGAGCAAAAATCGTGATGGCTGATAAAAACGTTTTTAATATTTCTCCTGATACAAAAATGGTCATCGAAAAAAGTCAGAGCAATGGCAATTCGAAAAATGTCGAGCTTAAAGTGGAGTTCGGTAAAGTGCGCGCCAGTGTCGAGCAAAAATATGATGGCGATAAATCAAATTTCAATATCCGCACTCCCACAGCTGTTGCCGGAGTTCGCGGAACTGATTTCATGATGGGTTATGATTCGAAAACTCGCATCTCACAGATCGTGACTTTCTCGGGGATGGTGGCTGTTGGGCAACCCGGTCCCGGTGGGACCATTGCAAGCCCCGTGTATGTTCCTCCGGGTCATATGACTCAGGTGAGCGACGTGACCAAACCACCTGAGGCTCCGAAACCAGTTCCAGCTTCTGACTTAAAACAAATGAATCAAGATACAAAAACAGATGCGAAGCTGACGACGCCCGCAGCGACCACTTCAACCGCTGCAAAAACGCCAGTGACGGCACCTGCGGCTGTCGCGGCATCATCTTCTGCGCCACCTTCAATGATTTCTTCCAGCGATTTAGGTCCCGACTTAAGCAACACTGTGAATGTGCGTGGTCCAGCTTCAGTTCCAGGTGTTTCACCCGTGACCGCCATCATCCCGCCTTCAGCCATTCAACCGCCGCCGCCGCAAAGTACATTTCTGAACAATGCAATTAAGAGCCAAAATGCGATTCTGTCAGTGACGATCAAACCGCAATAATCTGGTCCTTCACGATATTTGACCACGCTCGCCTGATTCCCTATACTTGACCAAACGGCTTCAAAGGGAATCATGTGCTTTTTCATCGAGTTTTTTTCTTCGCACTTTGCTTGAGTTCTTTGGCGTGGGCGCAAAACCAAAACATCAAAATTGATCCACGAAAGCCTCTGAAAATTGAATATCGTTCACAGGCCTGGAACAAAAATCCTCATGAAATTGATCACGACGCCATCGTGCTTCGTGATTCAGCCACTGGCAAAGTGGTCCGTATTGAGCTTGCTGAAACCGGCGAGGACACCAGTGTTTTTATCGGCGATTATTTTGTCACTTGGGGTGGAGAAAGCTTTCATCCTGAGATCTATCTCGTGCCGCGAGAGATGTTGCAGTCTGCGGAGCAAATGAAAAAAATCAATGAGTTGATTCAAGATGGAACCTTGGTCAAAAAGCCGATCTTTTTTCAAACTGGCATTCACCTTCAGAAAATTTCTGTTTTCGATACTCGTGAGCAAGCGATTGCTGCCTATGAAGAATTCCGTAGAACTCGAATGCAAAGCCAAGTGCCCGTGACACGTGAAGCGTTGGAAGCTCAGGCAAAAGCTGAAAAAATGGCCACTGAAAAAAGCCTGCAAGACGCTGCGGCGGCTCAAGACCTGACTCGCCAAAGCATGGAGGCTCAGGAAAAAGCGAAGCAAGAAACTCTGCGTGCCGAGCAAGACAAAATGGCAAGCCACGAGCGAGAGCATCGCTCTGAAAAAGCGAAGGAACTTGCCGCCCAAGCCATGGATCTTTACCAAAAGGGAAATTATGCCGAAGCTGAAAAACTTTTTAATCAAGCTGTGGATCTAGATCCGTCGAATGATACTTTTTATTATCAGTACGGTGTGGCTCTGTACAAGGCTGATAATTACAACAAGTCGCTAGTGATTTTGGGTCTCGCCACAGGCCCCGGAGTGAATGAAACCGAGAAGCAATATTATCAAGCGCTGAATCATATGAAACTGAATGAGTATGACTCCGCTCTGACAATGCTCGATCAAGTGAAAACAAAAAATGATAAAGTCCTGGCTCCATCAGCCGCGTTTTATGCCGGCGTGATTCGTTATCAAAAAGAAGATTTTGAAACTGCAAAAAATAATTTCGAATATGTTCTCGATAACTCGCAAGATCCGCGCCTGGATAAGCAGGCTGAAAGTTATGTCGAGCAAATCGCCAACGTCATGGCATTTCAGCGCGAGGCTTCGAAAAAATTTATCGTCACTCTGAATGGCGGTCTTGAATATGACTCAAATATTTTGTTGGTTTCAAACTCAACTGGAAGCTCTGGCGCGCCCACAAATCTTGAGGGCTATCGATGGGCCTACGGAACATCGCTGGAGTACCGCCCGATTTACACTCAGACCAATGAACTTTCTGCGGTGTTGAATTACAGCGATATGTATTCTGAAAATACTCAATTCCAGCCGAACAGTTATTTTCAGAATACGGATCCTCTCTTTCTTTCCGTGGCGCTTCCCTACCGTTACAAAGGACAAGCATTTGGCCGCGGTTATCAGATGGGGCTGACTCCCTCGTTTGAAACAATTCACATGAATCTTGACGGCTCTGGCGAACGGGAAACAATTGTTGAGTCTCAAGTTCTGAGAAACGACAACACCTTTGTGATGACTGAAAATTGGTTCGCCACTTACATGATCGAACTTCGTCATGATCAGTCCTACATCAGTGCCGCTACAGCTGATAATCAGACAGAGAATCGAATCACGCTGACATCTTTACAGACTTTTTTTATGGATAGCAGAAAAACGCAAGCCTGGATCGGCGATGTGGCTGTCAGCCAGAATAATGCCGAGGGTGATGATCAGACCTACACTCGCTTTGATCTTGGAGCGACTTATTTTGCGCCGATGTGGTGGAACATGACTTGGACAGGCGGATTGCTTTACTACAACGCCAACTACACGAAACATGAAACCGGACGCAAAGACAATGATTTCAATTTCATGCTGGGTCTTAAAAAATCCATCACAGAAAATTTATCCCTCAATCTCACCAGCAACTACATCATCAACAGCTCAACAGACAGCCCCTCAGATTACAACAAGTACACCATTCTCGGCGGCTTCACTTGGTCGAAAGCTTTTTAGACATTTTAATTCAGGTATTCGCGGAGTTGGGATTCGACCCAGGCCCAGTGGTGGATTTTGTTGGGATCGATGCCTTCTGGGAGGCTGGCGTGTTGAGCGAGTGGAGTTTTGAAAAAGATTTGCATCCAAGGTTCGGGTTCGAGCATTCCTTGCTGATGTAAAATTTTAAGACCGAAATGCAGTTGGAAGATTTTTAAATCTTTGGCTTCTTGCAAAGATCTCAGTGCGTGGCCTGCTAAATCAAAAAGGCCGTCGGAGAGCGAGTCGCCTTCTTGGCTGATTCGGATCAGTGTTTCAAGAATAAAAAAAGCGACTTCGAGACGGTCATAGTCTTGTCTGATTTTTTTAAAATCTTCGAGCAACGTTGCTTCTTCGAGGATCGATAAGCGATCTTGTGAAGTGGCTCGGTGGATAGAAATCTCAACATAGTGAGTGGGCTCAAGAACTCCGCCACCGAATCTTTTTTTGGACCTGAGAGCACCGCGAGCAAGCAGGGATAACCGCTCACCTGATATCGTCAGCACCTGCACGATCAGATCTGACTCGGAATATTTAGTGGCGCGCAAAATGATGGCTTTGGTTTTTTCGAAATTCGCCATTTCAATCTTTGAATCAGGTTTGGTTTCAATTTAAATGCGGCAGTGCTCGAGAGACAATTCCAGTATCGCGCGAACGTCGGTTTTGGCAAGAAAATCAGCGCCGATAATCATCATGCCTCGCAAAATATCGTCACTGGGACGCGGCACCCACCAGTCTTCATAGGATCTGGTTCCACCCCAACGGCAAAGACACGTGGTCTCGACATTTTCTTCCCAGCCGGGTTCTTTCTGAGACATCTTCACTTGCGCCATTAAAAACTGGCGAAGAGCATCGCCGTTTATTTCTGGAGTGTAAAAAACAGTGCGATCAAAACTGCGCTGCTCGTGAGTAAAAAATGGTTTGAAAGTGGCTGGCAAATCTTTTTCAAAATCTAAAATGAGTTTTTTATCTTCCTTGTGGTGGCGAAGAGAAAATTGCAAACCTTCAAAAAAAGCATCTCGCCGCCAGCTGAGAGATTGAGTCATCAATGGTGGCGCTTTAAATTTACTCCCCAAAATTGCAATCGCCACGTCGGGGCCATACGAGCGCACTTGCACACTATAAGGTCTGATCACCGAGCTTTGATAGAAATGCCGATGATGCGAAATTCTCACGGAATAAATTTTTTTCTCATTCAGTCTTTGATCAATTTCGTCCCAATCAAAATTTTCGCCGGTGATCGGATGATCTTCGGCTAAAAAAACAAAGTTGGTGTCTTTCTTGAGAGACTCGACCCACGCGTTGATATCAGAACTAGCTGTGGAGCTACCGCGATTTATTTTGTGCGGCTCTAAAAATTGAACTTGATAACCTTCTTTGTACAAGTACGGCAGCACATTCTGGAAAACGTGAGTGTGACCTGAAACCATGCCGACACTGCGTTTGTGCGAATAAAATTGGGTCGCGCCCATGGCCACTTCATAAGCTGCAGCCGAGACTCCAGGATAACAACGCAACTGATTGTCGCCGGGAATCTGCAGGAATTTATGAACTTTTTCGTTCATGGACTCCCAAGCTTCGGCGGGCAGAAAATCGACTTTCATTCTTGAAAGTTTACCTTGATTGCAGAAGAGGGTCATTGCCGCGACCATGGATTTTCCAGACACCTTGACCTTGGTCTAAGTTTCCTTTCAAGGCTTCGCCTTAAAGCGAGAATTCCCACAGTTTTCCGATGATTTGCCGATAAAAAAATAGGAGTTTTAATGACCCGATCGTCTGCTGCAAAATTTTTGCGACTAAGCCTCGCTTTCCTTTTAGGAAGCGTGGGTTTTGCGGCGATGACTGCTCCGCAAGCCGATGACTTGGTGGAAATTCGTTCGTGGTTGAATACTCGCAGCGAAGCAAGCTTTCGTCCGTCTGATAATGACAAAATTTCCGTTCTTAAACCTGGCACACGGGCCGAGGTCGTTGAAACAAAATATTTCCCGCACACAAAAAATTATGGCGTGTGCTTGAAAACTTTGGACTCATCCTCTGGAGATCGCTGCGTTTGGGTTTACTACAACACCAAAAATCCAAATATGAATCTCTATGCCGTCCATGGCGATGTCGACGCCAGAAAAGCACTCTTGAATCGCTGGATGAGTTCGCCGAAATCAAAAGCTGCTGACTTCTCAAAAAAGACGGCAGCGGTGACTTCTCCCGAAGATGCGCAAGCAGCACAAACCACTCGCGAAGCTTCCGGAATCAGCGAGCGCGAGCCAAGCTCGACACCACAGACAACCGCCGGAGCCGCGACCGCTGGCGTGGATGGCAAAGGTATCGACTCCAAGACTTTGATAAAAGGCACCTTGAATGCCATTTCATCGATCAACGAAGACATTCAAAAAGTTTTACATCCAGGTCCCATCTGCAAAGAGTGTTCGACCAAAATTTTAACTTATGAAACCTGCAACTCGAAAAATGATTACATGGAATCCGCTTTACAGAATTTGAAAAACAATCCGGTGATGTCTCAGGTTCTCTCTGCTCCCAATGACCAAGACCTTGGCGCCATTCGTCCGGAGTGCTTTCAAAAAGGCATGGAAACTTTCAATGCCAGCGGAGCCTATCGTCAGTGCAGCTCAGACAACGATGCTCGAAATGCTCCTCATCTGAAGAAAGCTTGCGTCTCGGAAGATTATGTCAATGTGACGACTCAATCCTTCAATGCCGTTGCTAGTTGCCTTTCAGGTTATGTCTCAGGAAGCTCAGATCCAGAAATCAACCGGATCACCGCGCTTTCCATTTTTACTATGATCAATACAGAATCTGGATTTCATGTGAATGCATTAAGCCCCACTGGCGCCGGCGGACCTGGCCAATTCACTCAGCCAGCTATTGATGGCGTGAATAAAAACATGGAAGATTTGAGAGAGTATCTGGCTAAGTCCAACAATTCCCTTTGCAAAAATACACTGATGAAGGCGCTCGAGCCTCCGATGAATGGACGTCCTTCCCAATCATGCGAGCGGATTAACTTGAACGACAACAATCCTCTGCGTAATTTTATTTATACTTTCGCTTATCAAGCCGGCAACCGTCGCTACCTCAATGGTATTTTTGAAAATCCAGCTTATCAAAATGTGATCGCTGGATTCTCACCGAAGTATCGTGAGGCATTTTTATCGGGGTTGATGACTTGGTCTCACAACACGGGTTCTGCCGGAATGGAAACTCCGCTGCGAAAATTACTTCGCACCGCTGTCCAACAAAACTGGCATCTTTCTTCAAAAGATGATCTGGCCAAGTTTATGACGGCTCTTTCAAAAGAGATGCGGTTATACCCAAATCCAGGAAACAGCAGCGATGCCCGAAGGCGTGAGACGTCAATCTATTATCCCTCAATCGTAGATCGTATGGCGACCATAGGCAAACAAGTGCCAGGAGGAGTCCGCGGATGCTTCATTCACCATTAAAATTTATTTTTATATTTTTGATTGGCTTTTCGCTGAGTGCTTCAGCTGACACAACGACGACAGCGCAAAAAGACAAGACGACTCATGCTGCAGCGAAAGCGGCGGCAATGAAATATCTGAAAGAGCGCAAGCCTGCGCAAGAGGGACAAATCACTTCGATTGAAGACATGCGTGTGGAAATGAATGGTTTGCTTTCGTATCTTGATTCCGAGGCGACCAACCGAGATAAGTTTCAAGCGATTCAGAACACTCGCTATCGCATGGGACTTGGCTTGAAAGTGTTATTGAAAAATACTTCGGTCACCGACAACAAACTGCAAGAAGCTTATCGATATGACGACACGATGATTTATTTAACTCAGCTAACACTGGATTCAAAAGCTCGTTGGACACCAACAGGTTGTAGCCACGCGATCACTATGGTTGAGCAACACGGATATAATCCTGCGACTGACACCACCAACACCGAGAGCAGCGATCAAAACGCTCTCGATGTTTTAAAAAGAATTTGTCGACAATAAAGATTTGCGCGACGCTTCCGCGTGCACTAAAAGTGCACCTTCGGTGCAACGTACGGCGTACCCGTTAGATCCCGTATTTGTGGCGTTCTTCGTCGTCAACTAAAGACATCATTCCGCCTTTGAGTTGCGGGCGATAGGCCAGTTGCTCGATGCCATAATTGAAGTTGGCACCGTTCACGCCGGGAGTTTGCCACTCAGGGCCCATGCGAACGGCGTCCACAGGGCAAGCCTCTTCGCAAAATCCGCAGAACACACAGCGAAGCATATCGATCTCATACTTGATTGGATATTTTTCGACGCTGGGATCTTCGTGCTCGGAAGCCACGATGGTGATGCATTCGGCGGGACAGTTGGTCGCGCACAACATACAAGCTGTGCAACGAAGTGATCCATCTTTTTTCACGGTCAGAATGTGATTGCCCTTAAATCGCGGCGAGTATTCATACTTCTGCTCGGGATAATTGAGGGTCATCATTTTCTTTTGGTTCAGCAAGTTCTTCGCTAAGTGCTTGAAAGTGATTCCGAGACCGACAAGAATTCCCGGTAAAAACCATTTCGTGGTTTCGGATGTATTTTTCTGAACGACGCTCATAATTCACCTCGACGAAAAACAAATTCATTTTTCTTACGATTTTCCAGCATCACACGATCTTCCGGACGTTCGGCTTCCACCAAAGTATTCAGTGCCGGCTTGATCAACAAATGATGACCTGCGAGCAAATCCCCAGCTTCAGTCAAAGTCAGTGCTTCAGAAACCACCGTGGTCACGCGTTTGAACTTTTGCTCAAGACCTGCGTGATTGATGAAGGTGCCGTCTTTTTCGACGTAAGATTTCATCGGAATGATCCACACATTGTTTTTCAACTCATCAAGGCCTGCAAAACGTGGCGACTGCAACCAAATCACATTTTGTGCTTTTGACAGAGTTTTCACTTTGTCTGCCATGTCTGGGAAAAATTGCAAGTTCTCAGGACCCGCAACCACCACGGATTTGATCGAACCATTGCCAAGACCGGCTTCAAGTTCTGACCACGATGTTTTCACACCATGTTTTTCCAAAACTTTGAACAGACCTTTGGTATTTGGATTTTTATCTCCACGAATCAAGAGTCCATCAAAATCATTTTCAGTTTTTGGATTGTTGTTCCAATGATAAATCTTTTTTGATTTAAACTCGTTCACGAAATTGCCGACGATGCTTTCATACTCTTCAACTGTGTATTGACCGGTCAGTACTAAGGCCACAGCATCACCTGAAGATTTTAGCACTCCGGCAGCGTCTTTAGCACCTGCACCTGGGAGCATCTCATCCCAAGCACCACCGCTGATACGTCTGCGAGCTTTCAGATAACGATTTTCACGATTGACGAATTTGTAAAGATCGCGACCTTCATCACACATCCAGTAACCGTTCACTTCTTCGTTGTAAACGGGCTTCACGCGGAAAAATCCTTCTTTGTTGAAGTACGCACGAACGTTGCAACCTGCGCTGCAGCCGTTACAAACTGTCTCGGCATCTTTGAGATACCAAACTCGTTGACGGAAACGGAAATCTTTTGAAGTCAACGCACCCACCGGGCAAATGTCCACGGTGTTCAGAGAATATTTGTTATCTAATTTTTTATCGTCAAAAGTACCAATTTCGGAGCGATCGCCGCGATTGAAAATTCCAAGCTCGTTGGTTTTAGAAACTTCTTCCGTGAAGCGCACACAGCGCGAGCACAAAATACAGCGTTCTGAATCGAGCACCACCGTAGGTCCTAGATCAACAACCTTGTGTTTTTTTACTTTTTTCTCGGCCATCTCGGGATTGTATTTTCCGAACTCCATGTACTGCTCTTGCAAGCCGCACTCACCGGCTTGGTCACAAATCGGACAATCGAGAGGATGATTGATCAAATGAAAATCAAGTCCCCACTTTGCCGAGTCTTTCACCTTTTGCGAAGTGTTGTTGATTTTCATGCCTTCGGTCACCACCGTGTTGCAAGCGATTTGCAGACGTGGATTTCCTTCAATCTCAACGAAACATAAACGACAAACACCAGCGACAGATAGTCCCGGATGCCAGCAGTAATGCGCGACTTTACCTTCGGCCCATTGCTTTTTTTCGCCTGGTTTTTGCGGCTCGTCCGACGTTTCGTAAGCGCCTCCGCCATGCATTGCTTCGATGATGGTGGCGCCGTCTTTCACGACCACTTCTTTGCCATTAATGGTGCATTTCGGCATACGCAGTCCCTTTTACTTTTGAGCGACCTTCACGAACATAAAATTCAAATTCGTCACGAAATTTTGCAATAAAACTTAAGACCGGCAATGCCGCCGCATCTGAAAGGGCGCAGATCGTGCGGCCTTTCATATTGTCAGCGACTTTTTCCAAAAGATCGATATCTTGCAGACGACCACGACCTTCCAAAATCGAATGCACAATTTTATCCAGCCAGCCCGTGCCCTCACGACAAGGGGTGCATTGGCCGCAGGATTCATGATGATAAAAGTGCATCAGCACTCCCAGCATATCCACCATGCATTGAGAATCATCGATCACAATGATAGCGCCGGAACCAAGCATTGTCCCCATTTGCGCCAAACATTCATAATCTAAAGTCGCTTTTTCCACTTCGGCAGCATTCATCACCGGAGCCGAGCTTCCTCCTGGAATCACGGCTTTGAGGGTGCGACCCGGCTTCATACCGCCGCCCAAAACATTGATCATATCTTTGAGGGGATAACCGAGCGGAACCTCATAATTCCCAGGGCGCATCACATTTCCGGACAGTGAAAATAATTTCGTGCCCGGAGATTTTTCAGTCCCAAATTTTTTATAAGCAGCTGCACCGTCTTTAATGATCGGAACAACGGCGGCTAAAGTTTCAACATTATTCACGATGGTTGGTTTTCGCAGATAGCCTTGTACCGCCGGAAATGGAGGCTTCAACTTTGGTTGACCTTTGAGGCCCTCAAGAGAAGAAATCATTCCAGTTTCTTCGCCACAAATGTAAGCACCGGCTCCGGCATAAACATCGAGATCGAAATCAACACCGCTGCCAAGGATGTTTTTACCTAAGAAACCAGCATCGTAAGCTTCTTTGAGAGCTTTTTCGACAACACTGATCGGATAAAAATATTCACCGCGAATGTAGATGTAACCTTTTTTTGAATGAATCGCGTGACCCGAGATAATCATACCTTCGATCAATTGATGAGGAGCGCGCTCCATCATCATGCGATCTTTGAAAGTGCCGGGCTCGCCCTCATCCGCATTGCAAAGAAGGTAGCGAGGCTCATTATTTTTCGGCAAGAAGCTCCATTTGGTTCCCGTCGGAAAACCGGCGCCACCACGGCCGCGAAGGCCCGAGGCTTTGACTTCATCGATGATTTGCTGAGGCTGCATTTTCAAAGCTTTTTTCAAAGTTTCATAGCCACCCATTTTTTGGTAGCCATTGATCCCACGAAATTCATCCTTGTTGTAAAACTCAGTGAGTAATTTTATTTCACTCATTTCAGACCTCGCAAAATGTTCATCGCTGATTCCGGCGTCAGATTTTCGTAATAGGTCTCATTCACTTGCATCATAGGGGCCGTTCCACATGAGCCCAGACATTCCACTTTTGAAATCGTAAATTTTCCGTCTTCAGTGACTTGATCGAAACCGATTTTCATCTCTTTGCAGATGTGCGAAGCCAGTTCGCGAGCTCCATTCAATGCGCAGGAAATATTGGCACACACTTGCACATGAAATTTACCCACCGGCTTTTGATTGAACATGGTGTAAAATTTAAAAACCTCGTTGATATGAGCTTTGGGAATTTCCATCACTTCGGAAAGATGATGAATCACTTCCTCATTCACCCAGCCGTTGTTTTCTTTTTGTGCCACATACAATGCCGGAATGATCGCCGATTGTTTGACTTCATAGCGAGCCATCTCGCTTTTGACTGTTTTTAAACCTTCTGGTGACAGTTGAAACATCTCTTCTCCTTCGGCTTATCTGTCGAGTTCGCCAGCAATCAAATTCATCGATGCAATCGTCGCCACGGCGTCTGCCACTTGCCAACCCTTAATGATTGTCGGGAAAGATTGGTAGATCGCAAAACATGGTGGACGCACTTTCAAACGATACGGATTGGCCGAGCCATCGCTGACCAGATAAAATCCGAGCTCGCCATTGGCCGCTTCGGTCGCGTCATAGGTCTCGCCCACTGGCGGGCGAAGTCCTTTGATGATCAACATAAAGTGATTCATCAAACCTTCGATATTTCCATAAACGTCTTTTTTCTCAGGCAGCACAATGCCTTTGTCACGAATAGTGTAATCGCCATCCGGAACATTTCGGCAGACTTGCTCAACGATACGAATGGATTGGCGCATTTCCTCAACACGCACTTGATAGCGATCGTAAATATCTCCTGAAGTTCCCACGGGAATATCAAAATTCAAACCATCGTAACCATAGTAAGGCTGAGCTTTGCGCAAATCCAAGCCGATGCCCGTGGCTCGAAGCATGGGACCTGTGTAACCCCATTGAATGGCGTCAGCCGGTTTCACCGGAGCCACACCTTGAGTTCGTTTGATAAAAATTTTGTTGTCGAGCATGAGTTTTGAAATCTCATCAACGCCCGCGCTCATCTCTTTACAAAATGCCATGACGTCGTCGAACCAACCTTCGGGCGCATCTTGAGCCATCCCACCGACTCGAGTCATCGAGACAGTCAAACGAGCGCCGCAAAGTTTTTCAAACAAGGTGTAAACTTTTTCACGATAGGTGAACAAATAAAAGAAAGCGGTCAGCGCTCCCAAATCCACGCCGCCGGTTCCGACCGCGATCACGTGATCGATGATGCGCGAAAGTTCGGCCAAGATCACGCGCATCGCTTGCGCGCGCGGAGGGATTTCAACACCCAAAACTTTTTCCACAGCTTTGCAGTAACCGATGTTGTTCATCGGAGCTGAGCAATAATTCAAACGATCCGTGTAAGGAATGACTTGGTTGTAGGGATGAGTCTCCGCCATTTTTTCAAAGCAGCGGTGCAAGTAACCGATCTCGGTGTTGGCGCGCACAATGGTCTCGCCATCAAGCTCGGCCATGATTCGCAAAGTTCCGTGCATCGCTGGATGCGAAGGTCCGATATTGATCGGCACAAAGCGATCATCCAAAACATCACCGGGTTGGCCGGGCTCATTGTTGAAATGAATCGGCAAAGTCTGCGTGCAATGTTGTTGATGGTCAGCTTCATAATCTTTGCGCAGAGGATGACCCACGAATTGATGATGAGTGAGAATTCGGCGCAAATTCGGATGACCGCGAAAGATCACTCCGAACATGTCATAGGCTTCACGCTCGAACCAGTCGGCACCTTTCCAGATGCTGGTGACCGAATCCATTTGTTCGCCTTCATTGAGCGGCACTTTCACGCGCAGGCGGGAAAAATCTTTCGAAGAGAAAAAATGATAAACCACTTCCAAAGGTTTTTGGCGATCAGGATAGTGCGCTCCGCAAATGTCCATCAGGAAATCAAAGCGATCGGTTTTGCGAAAGTGTGCGAGCAAAGGCACGATGTCGTCTTTTTCTTTCACCACCACGATGTCGTCGCCGAACATGGTTGAGAATTCAAAATGCTCGAGAGAAAATTTCTGACCAAGATCCTGTTTGAGATTTTCAAGAATGGATTGACGATTACTCATAAGTGGGAGCCTTCCAGTTGTCGCGCCATGGACGAGGCTGATGAGTTCCGATCATTCGTTGCAAGGCCATCACTCCATCAAGCACGGCTTCTGGAGTGGGAGGACAACCCGGAACGTAAACATCAACCGGAACCACACGATCGGCTCCTTGCAAAACATGATACGCGCGATAGAAACCACCCGAGCTGGCACAAGCTCCCATCGAAATCACATATTTGGGTTCGAGCATCTGACGATAAATGCGCACCAACACGGGTGCCATTTTTTCAGTGATCGTTCCAGCAATCAAAAGCAAATCAGATTGACGTGGAGAAAAGCGCACCACTTCGGCTCCGAAACGAGCCAAGTCGTAACGAGGCCCCATCACCGACATCAATTCGATACCGCAACAAGCAGTGCCGTAAGGAAGCGGCCATAAAGAATTTTTTCGTCCCCACGCCACAATCGCATCAAGGCGTGTTGTCATCGCAAACGAGCGTGACAGATCCTCTTCAGCAGCCATTTCGGTCTCCTATTTTCTCAACGATGATCAGTGCTTATTCAGTCACTTGTTTTATCAATTGCTTCTCAATTTGTCGCAGAGATTCAGCGCCAAGTAAATATTGAGTCATCTCAACGCGCTTGCTCTGATTTGAGAGTCTTTTTCGCGACAAATGCGATTTCAATTTGCGCATCTGATTTTTATCTCTCTAGAATCTTATCTCGACCATTGTCGGAGGGGAAAATCATGAAAAATATTATTTTCGGCTTGCTACTGAGCGTAAGTGCAACCGCGTTCGCCGCGGGTTCCGCGCCACAACCAGCTGCTCAGGATCTCCTGATCAAGCTTGTTCCGGGCGCCATCCAAAGTTTTCAGCCGTCCTTATCAGCCTTAGGCGCACAAGGCGCCAAAGTGGAAGTCCTCACTGACACTTGGATTCATGTGAAAAGCCCTGCGTCTGCTCAATTTCTAAACAAATTAGAAGCTTTGAAAAGCGACCCATCAGTTGAGTTCGTGCAACCGAATTACAAAATCCATTTGTTGGAAAGTTATAAAGTTCAAGATCCTCTTCGTCGCGCAGCGCTGCTTCGCTTCATGAAGAAACATCCTAAAACAACAGATGCTCCAACCGGTGGCAATGGCGATGGCTTGTTGTCAGCTGACAATCCGCCAATTCCAGCAATCCCAACTCAAGGCACAGGAGCTGATCCTTTGGCTGCCAAACAATGGGGCATGATCGACATCGGCGTCAAAGATGGTTGGAAAGTGACTATGGGAAGTCCCAATATGATCGTGGCTGTCATCGATACGGGTGTTGATTACACTCATGAAGATCTGCTGCCCAATCTGTGGAGAAATCCAAAAGAAATTCCTGACAACGGGATTGATGACGACGGCAATGGTTATATCGATGACGTGATTGGTTGGGATTTTTCTTCCAACGACAACAAACCTTTTGATCTTGCTTATGATCAATTTCACTTGATCATGGGTGAAGGCAATCCCGGTCACGGCACTCACTGCGCCGGAAATATTGCAGCCAAAGCTGACAACGGACTTGGAGTCGCTGGCGTTGCACCGAACGTGAAAATCATGGCACTGCGTTTTATGTCTGAAAAAGGCGAAGGCGACACTGCTGGAGCCGTGAAAGCAATTAAATACGCCGTCGATAATGGCGCCAAAGTTCTGTCGAACTCTTGGGGCTCCGAGGGTGATGATCCCAGCGAAGGTGCCAGCAACCAAGCTTTGAAGGACATCATCAAATACGCACAAGACCACAACGTGCTTTTCATCGCGGCGGCTGGTAACGGTCACCAAGGTATCGGTTACGACAATGACACCGATCCAAAACCAGGAGTTCCTGCCAGCTACGACATCGAAAATATTATCAGTGTCGCGGCTGTTGATTCGAAAGATCAATTGGCGGGCTTTTCAAACTGGGGCGCAAAAACAGTTCACTTAGCAGCACCTGGTGTTGCGATCTTTTCAACCACTGTGAACAACCACTACACTGACACTGTCGTTGATGTTGGTGGCTTTACCGCGACTTGGGATGGAACTTCAATGGCGACTCCGCATGTGGCAGGAGCAGCGGCTCTTTACTGGTCCGCTCATCCAGAAAAAAATTGGAAAGACGTGAAACAAGCTTTGCTTTCAAGCGTTACAAAAATTCCAGCAGTTGATGGCAAAACCGTCAGCGGCGGAAAACTGAACGTGAAAGCTTTAATGGCTTATTAAGTTTTTCTTTACAATTCGATTTTTGAAAAAGCCGGGAAGGATTCTCGGCTTTTTTGTTTGAATAGCTTTGTGCGTTTCTTTTATGCTCTTCAATCAGTCACTCTTTAAGGAGATTTTATGTTTAAAAAAATTCTGATGCTGGCGCTGACTCTCACTGCCACCACGTCACTTGCAAAAATTAAAACTGAAACTGTCGAGTACAAACAAGGCGATCAAGTGCTTGAGGGTTATTTGGCTTATAATCCAGCCTTGAAAGGTGCACGTCCCGGAGTTCTGATCGTGCATGCATGGATGGGTCTTGATGAGTACACCAAGCGCCGCGCTCGCGAGCTTGCAGGACTTGGCTATGTGGCTTTTGCGGCTGACATCTATGGCAAAGGCATTCGCCCTAAAAATGCGGATGAGGCCGGAAAACTGGCGACCGAATATCGCAGCGGCGATCGCAAACTTTTGCGCGGTCGTGCTGAAGCTGGGCTTGATGAACTCCAAAAAAATAAAATGGTCGACAAAAATCATCTCTACGCCATTGGTTACTGCTTCGGCGGCAATGCCGTGATGGAGCTCGCAATGACGGGAGCACCGCTGAAAGCAGTTGTCACTTTTCATGGCGGCATGGATTTTTCAAAAACAATTGCTGACGTGAAAAATATCAAAGCCCACGTTTTAATTTTGCACGGCGCTTTGGATCCGTACTCGCCGATGGAGCAAGTGCAAACTTTAGAAAAAGCCATGAACGACAACAAACTGGATTATCAAGTCGTGTTTTACTCGGGCACCGTTCACTCATTCACCGATCCCAGTGCTGGCAACGACCCCAGCAAAGGTGCCGCGTACAATCCGGTTTCAGACAAACGCTCATTCTTAGCAATGACGGATTTCCTGCAAGAAATGTCGAAGTAATCTCTGCATGTCTAAAATGCGAGCCGCGTTTATTTCTAAGTATGGTCATACCGAAAAACTTGCTTTCGGTGACTTTGACGTTCCCACTCCGAATGAGTCGGAGATCCTCGTTGAGATTTTTGCTGCGAGCTTAAATCCAATTGATTTTAAAATTCGCGATGGGAAAATTAAATTTTTGCGGTCCTACTCATTCCCTTTGATTCTTGGTCATGATCTGGCAGGTGTTGTTTCTGCGGTGGGAAGCAAAGTGACGCGATTTAAAAAAGGCGACAAAGTTTTTTCGCGACCTCGCAATGGGAGTACGGGAAGTTTAGCTCAATACATTGCCATTGATGAAAACGATCTTGCTCTTATGCCAAAAAATCTATCTTACAGCGAAGCCGCAAGCATACCCCTTGTCGGCTTAACAAGTTGGCAGGCCTTACTTGATGTTGCAGGCATGAAGCAAGGCGATCGCGTGTTTATTCAAGCGGGCTCGGGCGGAGTTGGAACATTTGCGATCCAGCTGGCCAAACACTTCGGCGCCCATGTCATCACATCGACGAGCAGTCGAAATATTGATTTCGTACGAAGCCTCGGCGCCATTGATGTCATCGATTATAAGAATCAAAAATTTGAAGAGGTTCTTAGCAATGTAGATATTGTTTTTGATACATTGGGCGGCGAAGCTCTTTATAAATCATTTCAAGTTATTCGCCCCGGTGGTTGGGTCGTATCGATTTCCGGAGATCCAGATCAGCGCCTTGCCAAAGATATGAATTTAAATTTCTTGAAAAGCTTGGTGTTGCGAATGGTGGGACGCAAAGCAAATCATCTTGCCAGCAAAGCTCACGCAAATTACCGATTTATTTTTATGAAATCTTCTGGTGATCAATTAGCCCAGATCGCAAGTTTGGTTGAAGAAGGACAAATAAAGCCCGTGATTGACAGAGAGTTCTCTTTCAGTGAATCCCAGCAAGCAATGGATTATTTAGAGGCAGGACACTCTCGCGGAAAAGTCGTGATAAGAATTCGTGAATTCTAAGCAATCGAAATTATGAGAAGAATTTGCAGTGTTGAATATGGAAGTATTCTTTCTGTGTCCCAATTTGCATGTTGCATGAATTAACTTGTTAATGACAAAACGATCCTAAATCACTGGTTTGAAAACCAAGCTTTGATTCGAAAAGCGCTGACCAAATTCAGCGCATTTTATTTGACTCGTTGAGTCCCTAAAATGAACACGGCACCTTTTAAGCGGCTTTTTTGTCGGTGAATTTTTTGATGGCTTTTTGGACGGATTGGCTGATGTTGACGAATTTGAGGCCGTAGCGGAATTGGCCTTTGTCGAGGTTGTGGCGGCTGACCACTTCGCAAGTGGCGTTGAATGGAGGGACGCCGTCGCCGGCCTTGAAATGAAGAAATATTTTTTGGCCGGGTTCGAAGTTTCCGGCTTCCATCACTACGCCGGCACCGCCAGCGCTGATTTCGAGAGTTTGGCCTTTGAAAATTTCTTTGTTGTTGTGCATGACAATGGATGAGCCGAAGTTGGCTCGGGCGTAACGTCTGCGGAAAAAAACTTTGGAAATTTTTGAAAGACCGGTTTCTCGCAAAGAGCGAATTTGTTCTGCTTTGAATTCGGGAACGTCGGCGACTCGTAGCCAGCCTTCTAATTTTAAATTCCAGACATAGTCGTACTCGAAAAGTTTTTTATCTTGCAACATGTGCACGAGATCTAAGTACAAGAAGGGTCCGTACTTGGTTTCACCTTTGAGCACAAACCATTCTTCAGGATTGATGTGCGGAGAACTGACTTCAGGAGGCTCCGTCGGAGCTGGCATCAATCGACCGCTGGGAGCGACTTCAAAAACCATCGGGCGACCGGAAGCATTTTGACTACGATAAAGTTTCGCGAGCGGTGGGTACTCCATGACGACGACCCAATCTTTTTTCAGATCGTCGTACAGATAATCGGTCCATGCGCATTCGCGCGCTTCGAGCTTTCTGTGAATTTCTTCCACAGACCATGGTCCGCACTGTTTTCCGTTGTGATGGAGGTAGTACTTGCTCATGACCTTTCTTCGGTTCATTCCAGACGTTCCTCAAGGGCTTTTTCAATGTTGTGAAAAGCGAAAAACTTTTCGACAGGACTTTTCTAAAAACCACAAAACAGCGAAAGATTTCGCTGCAAAACACTGGAAATTAGAGCCAAAAAACCGAAGAGCTTTTGGTGAAACAGTTGTGGACGTTTTTGTTTATTTTCATTGGGTTACAAGCCCTCGCCTTGCCGATGGCTGATGCTCAATCGCCGGGGATTTCCTATGTCTATACTGAGACAGCTTCGCTGTGGAACGAACCCGGATATTCTTGGAAAGTCTGCGATCAATTAAGCCACAAAGATGCTTCCAATGACTCGAGCGCATTTTTTAAAACGGTCGAGAACTGCAACATCAATCGCAAGTACATGCAGGGTGGCGATGAAGTGATGGTGCTGCTGGATAAAAATAAAAAATTAGACAGCGTTGAAAAAAATGTGACCATCAACGGTCAGACTCAAAAAATAAAATTTTATCATGTCGAAGTCACTGTTACCGACGAAAATGGTCACCCCATACGCAAGCAAGGCTGGATGTCCGCTGATCAAATCACTGAGCCTGAGCAAGATCACACGGCTGACCAAGTTGTCGTTCCTGAAAAAAAACCGATTTGCCCTCCGCACCGAAAAAATCCAGTGAAAGAAGCGCAAAAAAATATCAAAGATATCCAAGATCATTTGGCCAATCAGATCGCCCTTGGCCGTCTGAAGTCGGACCAGGAGATCGATCACTTCGTTTGTTTGTACAGGAAAAGCAACATCAGCGACGCTCAGCTGAATCAAATGCTGCCGCAATTTCAGCAGGCAGCTAAAAAAGCTGAGGCCGCTTTTAAAATTCCTTATGGCATAACGATGTGCACGATGCTGATTGAATCGGGATTGAATTTCAACGCCAAGGAAAATAAAGAGTACCGAGGCCTGGGGCAATTTGGCTCAGCCATTGTTGATGATCTTTCCAAACTTTCAAATAACACAAAGTCGCCTTACAGCAAAATGTGGGACAATTACACCAATGAACCGCTCACGGATCGCGGTGTGCGAACCTCCAACAATCCTGAAGTCGCAACCGGAGCCGTTGCCATGATGCTGCGCTGGATTTATCAAGATCGCCTGCCTGCCTCAAAATGCAAAGAGTGTTCGAGCAACGAACAATTCAATCGCCGCGATCTCTATTTGATGGTGGCTGGATATAATTACAGTCCCTACGCGATTCAAAAAATTGCCAATCGATCTTTGGCGCAAATGCATCAATCATTTCCGCCACCTCGAGAAACCAGAAATTATATGACTCAGATGGATCGATGTCTTGAAAAAGGCCAAGAAAAGAAATTTCGTGTCGGTCGGGATGACAAGCACGAAGAGATCAGTCATGAATATAAAGATCGCAAAAAAACTTGCGATCGCGAACACCCAAGCTAATTTTTTAAGGATTTTTATGACCGCCTACGATTACAAATTACTCATTCGCGAATCGCATCTTGATACTTTTGGACACGTGAACAACGCTGTCTATCTCACTTTGTTTGAAGAGGCGCGCTGGGAATTTATCTCGCAAAATGGTTATGGACTTAAAAAAATTCAGACCAGCAAGCAGGGGCCTGTGATTTTGGATGTGACGATCAAATTCTTAAAAGAGCTTCGTTTGCGTGAAGAGATCATCATTCGTAGCGAAACCGTCAATTATCAAGGCAAAGCTGGACAAATCAAACAAGTGATGCTGAAGCCCGATGGCAGCATGGCTTGTGAAGCTCTGTTCACCTTCGGGCTTTTTGATCTCGTGGCCCGACGATTGATCGATCCCACGGACGAATGGAAAAAAGCCGTGGGCATTGCTTAAGGAATAAAATGTCAGAGCTAAAACCAAATCCTTATTTGCAAACTCTGCTTGAAAAAGCTCGCGAGCTGACTCGCAAAGGTCAAAAAGGTCTTGCGGTCTTTGATTTGGATTCAACTTTATTTGATGTCAGTCCCCGTCTCACCAAAATTCTTCATGACTTCGCTGATCATCCGCAATTTCAAAAACAATTTCCAGAAAGTGTTCAAATTTTAAAAACATTAAGCACTTTGCGCAGTGACTGGGGAATCAAACAGGCGTTGATTCGCGCGGGCCTTGATCAACACCACCCCGAGTTTCACGAAGCCATTCGCGATTTTTGGCGTCAACATTTTTTTAGCGATGCCTATCTTCACTACGACACTCCGTACAGTGGAGCTGTCGAGTATGTGCAAGCGCTGACTCGTGAAAATATCGATATTGTTTATCTCACCGGCCGCGATATTCCGCGCATGGGAAAAGGGTCTCGCGAAGTTCTTTTAAAATGGAAATTTCCACTGGATGACAAGCAATCGACGTTGGCTCTCAAACCTGAAAAAGGCATGGACGATGCTCAGTTCAAATCAGACTGGTTCACCGAGCAGAAACTTGGAAAGTATGCGAAAGTTTGGTTTTTTGAAAATGAACCCGTCAATATTGAAAAGATTCGTGAAGATCATCCCGAAATCGAAGTCGTTTTTTTCTCAAGCACGCATTCGGGTCGCGCTGAGCCCCCCGCCGATTTACCGCATATTTTTGATTTTTTACTGCGTCACTGAGACTGAAAACTTACTGTGCTGCCGACGCGCAACCCACATTAAGAATATGATCCGGCGTTAATTGGTAGGTCGCAAAGGCGTTATTCTCACCCGTCGTCGTAAAGTCGACTTTGCGAACCTGATCGATGACTTGCAATGAAATGGTCGCTTGATTTTGAATGGCATGAATATCAACCAATCCGTAATTCATTTTCAGATCGCCAGTGCCGTTGCTAATAATGTTTGCACTGTTGGTCGAAGATTCAATTTCTTGAGAATTCGAATCGCTAATCATCAACTGACATTTCAGAACACCTGCAGCTTGAGCTGAAATTGCAATCACTGACAACAAACTGACGATAAAGACACGAATTAAAGTCATGAGGGCCCCCAATACTGAGGACTCCTCATCAATTTTTATGCCGCCTCTTTATCGCCTTTATGTCGGTTGTCAGCGCTGCCGCCGAAAACTTCGTTGTGCAAATTTTCGACAGTCCTGAAATTTCTGCCAATTGTGGTTTGGGGTTAAACCAGGTACTCTGCATGGATGGCTCTGACATTAGTGGCAACTCCAATTGGAAATCCGCAGGACATGGGACTGCACGCTCTCGCTGTTTTGAAAGCGGCGGATCTTATTATTTTGGAAGAATTCAAAGAGTCCACCGTGATCCTTCGCGCTCACGCCATCAGCGGTAAAACATACGAGCAGCTCAATGAACATTC
>Ga0134125_10001155_pt1 | contig 32976 bp, 32 predicted proteins | sample KB31751_FD_96464 | JGI IMG/M metagenome (GOLD analysis project Ga0134125, IMG submission 96464) | Terrestrial soil microbial communities with excess Nitrogen fertilizer from Kellogg Biological Station, Michigan, USA - KB3-175-1 | ecosystem: Environmental > Terrestrial > Soil > Unclassified ...
GCAAAGGGCCGCTGGCCGCGAACTCTTCGGCAAATCGCGAATCACCGCGGATCGGCCCCGGCAGCGGCGCCTCGTCCGCGAAGGTCAGCGCGGCAGCAAGCTCATCGACATTCTCCGGATGCGCGATCAGATTCATGACTCGCACCTGATGGGTGAAAACAAGGAGCGCCACGATGTCGCTTGTGGGCCGCAGCGCCATATTGGCGGAATTCGGCAGATCGCGGTAGTAAACGGTTCCACCCGCACCGGGATAATAGGCGCGCGTTCCGAGCGCAAGCGCGGGTCCGGAAGGCGGAGTCCAATCGGCATTCGCGGGTGCCGTGTAATCGGAAGTCAGCGTGTAAAGCGCGGCGCCGTTGGAACCCTGGAAAGCCCTGAGCTGATAGCTGCCGTCCGCCGCGGTGACTGGAACCAGGATCGTGCTGCCGGCTGTGATCACCGGAGAGCCGTAATGTACGAACAGCGGACCGCCGCCGGACGGATTGAGATCCACCGGCGTCTGCCAGTGCCTGGCGACCAGCGGCTGCGCCGCGAGGTGTCCGGAAATGGCGCGATGAAGACAGAAACCTTCATGAAGATCCGATCTTAACGCGGCTTCGAATCTCCGGGCTTTGCATCTCCAGGCTTTGAATCCCCCGGCTTTGCATCCCCAAAGCTGACGCTGGAACTGGCCTCGAACTTTCGATAATTGGTGTACTGGGTGCGCTCCCGCGTGCAATCGGTGGAGTTGCGGGTGCAGCTCAGTCCGTCGGCATCCACGGGAAGCAGTACTTCCTGTCCGGCAATCGTGACAAAGCCATAGTCTACGGACGATTCCGCGGTGTCGAGAGCGAAATCCTTCGCCAAGTCCCGCGCCGCCATTTCGAGGCGCAGAACGCGGTAGGTCGCCTTATCGATCCAGACGGCGCCGACGTACGCAGGCTTCGTGTCCTTTCCGTCGGCGTGCAGCGTCCACGTGGAATTTTCCTTCGCCACCGAATATTCGTAGCGCCAGGCCGGGCGGTCGCGGATGACGACGTTCTTCTGATCGGTGAATTCGGCGTGGGTAGGGAGCGAGAACACAGCGAGAAGCATGTTGCCAAACTCGCCTTCTGACCACGATCCCGTGTGCTGCACGTATTCAGTCGGTTTGCCGTTCACCATCGTGTTCGTGTAACGTTCCTGGCCGTTTTCGTAAACAAGATCAGCCGTGACGACGTCAAGCGCCTGCCACGCATAAGCCTTGTGCGTATCGGGGACGGTGGAATAGCGATTCGTCACCTGTTTGACAATGTAGTTCGGCAGGGTTTCCGAGTACGAGAACGCGACGTCACGGGCTTTGGTGATGACGTCGTCATCGATGTGCGCCGGGGCGGAGCGAACGGCCAAAGCCGGCTGCGCTGCGGTGAGAGCCGGTGGGGGAGCCGCCGCCGATGGGGCCGGCGCGGGAATGGGCGCAGAAGTGGCCGCCGCCACCGGAGCTGCAGGCGGAACCGCAGGCGGCGCCTTCCGGACCTCGGCTTTGTCTTCAGCCGTGCCCTTCTTATTCAGCGTGATCGACCGGCAGGTGTACTGGCCGTTCGCATCGCGGGTTGCCTCCACAGTGACATGATCGCCGGGCTCAAAATCGGACGGCTTTACCTTCCCCATGGTGGAAAGGTACTTCGTGCCTCTGGGAATAGCGAACGTGTCACCGGTGTCGAGCGTCAGGCTGGAAGTGGAAATCTCGCGCACCATGCCGGCGACATATTCCACGCCGGCGGCGGAAGACGTAAGCGCCGCCAGAATCAATGCAAGACATCCGATAAGAAAGCTACGGGCCATTCGGCAAGTGGACGCGCCCGCAGCGGACGCGGTTGCCTGAATTATCTCGCACGCCTCTCCATCAATCCGGCAATCAGCCCAGATTCTTGAGCAATGAGAGCACCGCTTGCGGAGCCGCATTCGCCTGCGCCAGCGCCGCCAGCGAGGTCTGCTGGAGTACCTGCGCCTTTGTCAGATTGGCCGCGGCGGCCGCCACATCCGCATCGCGAATCCCGGCCTCGGCCGCGGAATCATTCGTGATCTGCGACTGCGCGAGGTTTGTCGCATACTGCAGTTTGTTTTCACCCGCGCCCACCAGACCCTGCACGAGCCCGAGCTTCAGAATCGCCGCCGACAGCAGATCGAGCGCCGCCAGCGCATTACCGGTGGAGGTCGCGCTCGCCGAAGCCGCCGTGACCGCCTGCCCGCCGAGCGCCGGGAACAGCCCCGTGCCCGCCGTTGGCAGACCGGTCTCGCTCACGCTGAATGCCGTGGCGCTTTCGAGCGTAATTGCCGTGCCCGCGGCATCCTTCACCGCGGAGATTCCGCTTCCCGCCAGCGCCGTATTGAGCGCCAGAAGCGCGTCCGCCTGATTGTCGCCGGTTACCGAAGAGAGCGAGACGTTATACGAACCAGTCGCATTCTGGACGGTGAACGTTTCATTGCCACTGGTGATGGCGGGCGCCGCCGCATGAATCGAATAGTTGGAGTTATTCACGGCGGTCCCGGTCAGCGACACCGGTCCCGTGCCCGCCGCCGTTGTTGAAACGGTGAAAACCGTGGACCCGCCAAACTCCAGCGTTCCATCGCTGCCAATCGACGCATTGATCCCATAAGCCTGCAACTGCATGTTCAGGCTCGCAATCACCTGCGCGCCGCTCAGTCCCGAACTGCCCCCCGCTACCGTGATCACCACATCCTGATTGCCGGACCCGGTGTTCAGATGGAACGTGAAGCTCTGGTTCGTGCCGGTGAGAAAAACCGACGCCGCATCGCTGAGCTTGATGGTGTTGCCGGTGATGCCGGTCCCGCCGCCCGCCACGCTGGTGTTGGTAATTCCGAGCGCCGCCGAATCCACAGCATTGTTCGCACCGCTCAGATCCACCGAGATCTGCGAATTCGCCTGGCTGGACCCGCCGCCGGTATAGACAGTGAGGTTGGTGTTGTTGATACCGCCCGAGTCCAATCCGATATTGGTCGCCTGCCGGTCGAGTTCCCCCAGTAGCCCCTGATATTCGCTATCGACCGTGGCGCGGCTGCCCTGGAACGTGCCGGAGGCCGACTCCGATGCGAGCGTCTGGAGCCGTCCCAGAATCTGCGAAATGTTGGCGAGACCGCCGTCGGCGATTTGCAGCGCGCTGATCCCGTCGGTCGCGTTCTGCACGCCCGCCGTGAGCTGCGTGATCCGGCCCGCATACTGGTTCGCCACGGCGAGCCCGGCCGGGTCGTCCGCCGAGGAATTGATCTTGTACCCGGAGGACAACTCCTCGATCGCAGTGTTCTGCGTCTTATTGTTCTGCCCGATGTAATACTCCGCGTTGAGAGCGGCGACGTTGGTTTGAATCGAAATCGGCATAAAGCATCCTTCGCCGGATCGCTCCGGCCGTGCGGTGAGAAAGCAGCCCGCGTGCCAGGCCCCGGCCCCGCAGGCTCAGCAGTTTGCGTGAGAAGGCTCCGCCAGGATTTCGTCACTCGCCCGCAGAAAGCCAGGATTTTGGCGGCCGGACTAAAATGGTGGTCGATGGCCGGGCTGTGGAAGGCTTACGCCGCGGGAGTCGCCCTGCTTTGCGCGGGTGTGCTGGCCGCACAACAGCAGCAATCGTTCGATTACTACATCCTTTCGCTCTCCTGGGCTCCCGAATTCTGCGCCGATGCGCGCCAGGCGGCAGCCAATCCGCGCGAATGCAGCGCATCGAAGCCAATGAATTTCGTGGTCCATGGACTATGGCCCGAAGTCGAGCATGGCCGGAGTCCGGAATCCTGCGGCAAGGCGGAGAGGGTTTCGAGGGGGCTGGTCCACGATCTGCTTCCTTACATGCCGAGCGAGGCTCTGATCAATCACGAGTGGGCGACGCACGGCTCCTGCACCGGCCTTTCCCAAAAGGATTTCTTTACGCGCCTGATGCTGGCGCGCGCCTCCGTGCAACTGCCTGTACAGATCACTTCGATTGGCCAGACAGAAAAGGATGAGGTGTTCCGGATTGAGTCGCAATTCGCGGGCGCGAATCCGTCCTTCCCGGGAGGCGCGTTTCGCGTGGCCTGCCGGAATAATACCTTGACCGAAGTGCGGGTCTGCCTCGATAAAAATCTCAAAGGTCGCGCCTGCCCGGCTTCGGTGAGCGACTGCAAGGCGGGGACCATCACGATTCGCCGGTAACCGCCGCCGGGATCAATGCGTCATCGCGTATTCGATATAGTTCACGCCGATCCGAATTCCCAGTCGCGAATAATATTCGGGATAATACGGCGCGTCCGCCCATTCCCACGAATCGCCAATATCGGACTGGAACGTGATCGCGACGACAATTCGCCCTTTGTCATCACGAATGCCGAGCCAGTGCGCCGGGCAGTCGTTGCACTTCTCGCTGACGCCGCGCTGTGCCGATCCCTCGCTCGCCACCTGATAGCGCTCGCTCAGATCGTAGACCACGTGAAAGATCGGGTCATCGCTCGAGAGCTCGACCGGATCATGTCCCGGGAAGACGCGGCGCATGGTTTGCATGAAGATCTCCCATTCGTCCTCGCCCCAGAAATCGTCCGCCATGAAGAAGCCGCCGCGCAGCAAATATTCCCGCATCGTTGCGATCTGCGAATCGGTGAGCTGCCAGTGCCCGGCCTGCACGGCGTAAAGCCAGGGCCAGTCGTATACAGCCTTGTCGTCAAGATTGATCGGCTGCTCTACGGACCGCGCCTGAATTCGCGTGAGGCGCCGGACCGCTTCCGCGAAATGCCGGTCGGCGCGCGGATAATCCTGAGTCCACATGGAATTGCCCTCGTACCAGACGCCGTTCCCGCGCCGGCCTCCGAAGCCTCGCCGCGAATAGGGCGAAAGCGGATACATAAGGCGCGCGAATGTCCATTCGCTCTTTTCCCGATAGTCCGGCGGCAGCGGAATATCGCCCAGGCGGTATTCCACGCCGGGATATTCGCGGAAAGGCGGAAGCTGGAAGGCGAACAACGTGCCGGTGAGTAAAACGAGCGCGATTCCGGTCAGGCACATCGCCAATCCGGATTTCGCGCGGGAGAACATCGCGGTCTGCTGATTGAGCATAGCAATCCGTACCGGTACGGAGTCTCTTGCGGCGGCTTCGCTCGCGGACGATGATGAATGGCGTGATTGCCGCCCTGCGGACACGCTCGCTCGCACTTCCGATCTTCGCCGGACTTCAGTGTCTCGACGTCCTGACCACCCTGATCTTTCTCAGTAGAGGCATTGGCGAAGGGAACGCTCTCGTGGCCTGGATGCTGCCGCATGTGCGGGCGCCGTTGGTGTGCCTCGCGCTGGCCAAGGTGCCGGCGATGACAATCGGCTACTACTGGTATCGCCGCGGACGCGTGAACGTGATGCAGCTCGCGAATCTTGGCTACGCCGCGATCGTGTTATGGAACGTGGCCGCAATCGCGGCGGTCTGACCTTCTCAGATGTGCGCGGCGCGCGCAAGCAGCGCGGCAAGCGCACCTCCAATCAGCGGTCCCAGAATCGGAATCGGCGCGTAGCCCCAGTCCGAACTGCCCTTCGCCGGTATCGGCAGAAATGCGTGTGCGATGCGCGGGCCCAGATCGCGCGCCGGATTGATCGCATAGCCCGTCGTACCGCCGAGCCCCAGACCGATCGCCCACACCACCCCGCCTACCAGCCACGGTCCAACTCCCGGCGCAAGGCCGCTCGGCGCTACCAACTTTGAACCGATCGCATCCGCCACCAGCACCAGCACGAATGTGCCGATAATTTCGCTCATCAGATTGGAGAATGGGCTGCGGATCGCGGGCGAGGTCGCGAAACACGCGAATTTGAGATCGGCTTCCGGCGTCTCGCGCCAGTGCGGCAGATAGTGGATCCAGACGAGAACCGCGCCCACCATCGCCCCCGCAATCTGCGCCAGAATGTAACCCGGCACATTCGTGAAGTCACCCGAAACGATGCCCACCGCGACCGTGACCGCCGGATTCAGATGGCCATCGCCGCCCAGCGCAACCGCCGTGAAGACGCCGCACATCACCGCCATCGCCCAGCCGGTGGTGATGACAATCCAGCCGCTCGATTCGCCTTTCGACTTCTTCAGCAGCACATTCGCCACCACGCCGTTGCCGAGAAGGATCAGCACCAGCGTGCCCATGAATTCTCCGAAAACTCCGTGCGGCATTATTCCTCCAGCCAATCGAAGGTCCGGGTGACGGCCTTCTTCCAGAACCTGTAGGTCCTCGCGCGCTCTTCTTCAGACATGGCCGGATTCCAGGTCCGTTCCACCGACCATTGCGCGCGCAGATCGTCAATGCTGCTGTAGAAACTCGTCGCCAGTCCCGCCGCGTAGGCCGCGCCGAGCGCTGTCGTTTCGCGCACCGCGGGACGCACCACCGCGCGGCCCAGAATGTCGGCCTGAAATTGCATCAGAAGTTCGTTTTCGACCATCCCGCCATCGGTGCGCAGCACGGTCAGCGGAACACCGGAATCCTTTTCCATGGCATCGACGACTTCGCGCGTCTGGAAAGCGGCGGCCTCGAGCACTGCGCGGGCCAGGTGGTGTTTGTTCGAGAACCGCGTCAGCCCGGCGATCACACCGCGCGCGTTGTGCTTCCAGTACGGCGCATAGAGTCCCGAAAACGCGGGCACGAAATAAACACCGCCGTTGTTGGGAACACCCGCCGCGAGCGCTTCCACTTCCGCGCTTTTGGAAATCAGCCCCAGGTTATCGCGCAGCCACTGCACCAGCGCGCCGGTGATCGCGATGCTGCCTTCAAGCGCATAGGTTGCCGGCTGGCCCGCCATCTGGAACGCGACCGTGGTCAGCAGGCCGTGGCGGGACTGCACCAGATCGGTGCCGGTATTCATCAGCAGAAAGCAGCCGGTGCCATACGTGTTCTTTGCTTCGCCCGGCCGGAAGCACGTCTGCCCCGCAAGCGCCGCCTGCTGATCGCCGAGAATACCAGCGACCGGAACATCGCGAATGGCATCGAGCGTAGCCGCACCGTACACTTCCGCGCTCGATCGGATCTCCGGCAGAATCGCGCGTGGAATCCCGAACGCCGAGAGCAGCTCCGGGTCCCACTCGAGCGTTTTCAGATTCATGAGCTGCGTGCGGCTCGCGTTGGTGCAGTCGGTTACGTGGCGGCCGGTCAGATGCCACACGAGGAAGGTGTCGATGGTTCCGAACAGCAGGTCACCCGCCTCCGCCTGCCTGCGCGCGTTCGGCACATGGTCGAGAATCCAGCGGATTTTGAGCGCGCTGAAATAGGTGGCCAGCGGCAGGCCGGTCTTTTCGCGAAAACGGTCCGGTCCGCCGTCGCGCGAATATTCGGGAATGTACTCGGCGACGCGCGTATCCTGCCATACAAGCGCGTTACTGACAGGCTTGCCGGTAGTCCTGTTCCACAGCAGCGTGGTTTCGCGCTGGTTCGTGATGCCGATGGCGGCCAGATCGCCGGGCCGCAGCTCGCGCTGGGCCATGGCATCCGCGATCACTTCGCGCGTGCGCAGCCAGATCTCTTCGGGATCGTGCTCCACCCAGCCGGCTTCCGGCATGATCTGCTCGTGCTCTTTTTGAGCGCACGCCACAATGCGCCCCGCGCGATCGAAAATGAGAAATCGCGTGCTGGTAGTGCCCTGATCGATCGCCCCGATGTAATCCGCCATGCCGCCCCTCGCGTTTTGGATTCTCCAGTCTATCTCGATCAGGTTCCCCGCCGGTAGTATGATGACTGTGGTTTTGGAGGGCAGAACCGTGAAAATTTCCGTAATTACCGCCATTTTTCTGGGAGCGGCAGTGGCCGTGTCCGTGGCGCAGCAGCCGGTCAGGTTTTCCGGCAACCTGAAGCACTATCTCTATGTGGCGAGCCCCGGCACGCGCAATTATGTGGAGTACGGCGGCGTCGGAATTCTGGTTTACGACATCGATCAGGGCTATAAGTTCGTCAAACGCATTCCGACCTGGAAGGTGCCCGAAGGCAAGGAGCCCGAAAACGTTAAAGGCATCGCGGCGAGCGCGAAGACGGGCCGCGTTTATGTGACGTCGCTCAATCGAATGATGGCGCTCGATGCGGTGACCGGCAGGATTCTTTGGGACAAAACCTACGAAGGCGGCTGCGATCGCATGGCGATCTCACCGGACGGCAAGACGCTTTACGTGCCGCAGCTCGAAGGTCCTTCGTGGCATGTGGTGGATGCGATGACCGGCAACGTGATCGCGACCATCGAGACAAAATCCGGCTCGCACAATACGATCTATTCACCGAAGGGCGATCACGTTTATCTCGCCGGCCTGAAGTCGCCGGTACTGAGCATTGCGGATACGAAGACGCACACCATTTCGAGCACCGTGGGCCCGTTTGCCAATGTGATCCGGCCATTCACGATCAATGCCGCGGAATCGCTGGTGTTCGTGAACGTGAACGGTCTGCTCGGTTTCGAAGTCGGCGATATCAAGACCGGCAAGAAGCTGTATCACGTGGAAGTGCAGGGCTACGAGAAGGGCGACGTCAAGCGGCACGGCTGCCCGGCGCATGGCATCGCGCTCACGCACGATGAAAAGGAGCTGTGGCTGGCGGATTGCCACAACAGCGCCATCCACATCTTCGACGCCACCGTAATGCCGCCGAAACAGACCACCAGCCTCAAGATGCGCGATTGCGTCGGCTGGATCAGCATGAGCATGGACGGGAAGTACGCTTACTCTTCGACCGGCGAAGTGATTGACGTCGCAACGAAGAAGATCGTCGCCGCGCTGACCGATGAGATGGGGCGCCAGGTGCAAAGCGAAAAGATGCTGGACGTGACGATCGGCAATGGCAAGGTGATGGCGGTCAGCGATCAGTTCGGCATCGGCATGAAGCCGTAATGCGGCGCTACGCCGCGCTGCTGCTCGCCGTGCTTCCCGCGTTCGGAGCGCCACGAGATGGTGCCCGTTTCTTCGATGAGCGCGTCGCGCCGATTCTCGAGAAGCGATGCCTGCCCTGTCACAACGATCAACTGAACAACGGCAATATTTCGTTTCTCAATCGGGAGAGCCTGCTGCATGGCGGCGCGCACGGGCCGGCGATTGTGCCGGGACATCCGGAGAGCAGCCTTCTGATGATTGCGCTGCGTCACGAAGGCGAGATCCAGATGCCACCGGGTCCGAAGCTGCCATCGAAAGAGATTTCCGTGCTGCGTGAGTGGATCAGGCGGGGCGCGATTTGGGGTTCGCGCATGCGAAAGCCACCACCAGAAGAATCACCGCGAAGATCCCGTTAGCCGCGGCATCCATCCCCATCAGGCCCCGAGCGCCCCGGTGCTTGTAGCCAATACCGTCGAGCCAGGTCATGTACGAAATCGATGCGTTGCCGCTCGCGTTCAGGGCGGAATACGCGAACGCCGCCGCGTGCTCGCGCTTCCCGATGATGTCGAGCAGCAGCGCGGTGTAGACCGCGTAGGCGAACCCGGTGGCAATGGAATAGCCCGCATAACCTACGCCATAGGTCAAACCCGAGAGCGGACCGAGCGCCATCCACGCGGCGGGGATCGCCGTGAGAATTCCCGCCAGCGCGTAGGCCGTCATGCGGTTCATTCGATCCGCCACGACGCCGCCGAGAAAGCAGGCCACCGACGAAAGCAGCCCGCCCGCCACGCCGGTAACCAGCGCGACTTCGTTGCCGGATGCGTGATAATCCGGCCCCACGCTCGAGATCAGATTGGTTACCGCGGCTGTCCCGACAGGCGAAAGAAAAAACGCCAGTCCGAGCCACGTCCGCCGCGAGCGCAGGAGATCGCGCAGGTCGTGCGCCATGCCCGCGAGCAGCGGACCGATCGCGCGCCACAGCGGCGGCGGTTCCTTCACCAGCAGCGCGGCGAGCGAAGGCAGAATCATCGCGGCGGCAACCGCGGCCGCTACCACGCCGAGCGAAGCATGATCGGCCAGCCAGATCACTGAACCGCCCGCGGCCGCACCGCCGCCCACGTTGCCCGCCTGATACCAGCCCGATGCGCGTCCCTTCATGCCTTCCGGCATGGCCGTGAGCAGCGCCCCGCAGGCCGAGCTCAGCAGCCCGGTGAGCGCATTCGAGAGAAACAGCAAGGCGGTCAGCAATGCCGGGGCGCCATGAACATCAAGAACGGCGATCGCCGAGGCCACCGCCGCCGTCACCGACGAAACAATGATCCAGGATCGCCGCCGCAATCCGGTATCGGCCAGCGGCGACCAGAGAAATGACCAGATCGCCGGCAGAATCGCGATGGCGCTGATCTCCGCGATCCGATCCACCGGCATGCCGTACTTGCGCAGCAGATATGGCATCAGCAGCACGGTTACGGCGGTCGTGAAGCCGTAGGGAAGTACCACAACCCCAAACAGCCACGGCGAATTGTGGGACTTCGGGGGAGCCGCGGTCATCGGTGGGCCGGCGGCTCGCTCGAAAGAATCTCGAGCGCCGTCAGAATTTCCGCGCGGCGCGCCGGGTCGAGCCGCAGATACTGCCGGTCTCCCGAGCCCGCCGTGAATCTCGTAGCGCCCTTCGGCTCGACCGTGACGCTTCCATTTTCCGAGTGGCCGAAATAGCCGGGCCGCACCGCTTCGAGCACGGCCGTCAGATCCCACGTGGGCCGGTCATACGGCATTTTCTTGTACGCGCGATACGATTCCGCAACCGGATTCGGATTCGCCCATCCGAAATCGTGGTCGATGGATTTAGCCGGGAAGAGCAGATCGCGGCCGATTTCAAAGCCGCTGAAGACCAGCGGCGTGGGCCAGTGCTCGAATACCGCCTTCGCCGAATCCGCATCGATTTTAACGTTGTACTCCGGCGCGCCATCGGCGAAATTACCCGCCATGATCGAAACAAACGCAACCTTCTCCCGCACGAGCGCGGCATCGGACTGAAGCAGTGCCGCCAAATTCGTGCTGAAACCGGTCTGAACGATGATGACCTTCTCCTTCGCGTTTGTCAGCAATCGTCGCAGCACAGCCGGCGCGGGTTCGGCGGTGGAGTTCGTATCGGCGTGCATCGCCCGCAGCGCGGCTGACATGTAGCCATCCTGTGCCCCATCTTTCAGGTTTTTGATCGCCGCCCCCACTGGCAGATCGGGACGTCCGTAAAACCGGTTGACCATCCGGATATAAGGCACAGCCGCCGGATTCCTGTTCGTCAGCGTGACACCGATCAGCTCGCATTCACCGCGATCCGTAAAGGCGTGCAACATGGCAAGCGCGAGCGCGTCGTCCACGTCATTCCCCATATCGGTATCGAAGATGACCGGACGCGCCGCATAAAGACCATTCGCGGCCAGCAGAGCCAGAATCGCAATCGTGCGCATAGCGGCAGGATATCGCGAGCCGTTGGAATCTGGCGCCCGGCGACGTTTATGGAGCGAGGTTTCTTCTATGACATGCACAGAAACGATGGCGCAGCAACCGAGCGTAAAACTTGTTAACGCCCTGTTAGATTTTCCGCCCGGGCGACGTCTGACAGGTGTGCGGCGAGCGCCGGTGATGAGCGAGGAAAGCGCGGTGGATTCTCCCACCACGGATTTCGAGCAGCTCTTTCTCGAACACTATCCGCGTCTGGTACGAGTTCTGATCCGCCTGGTAGGCAATTCCGGCCAGGCCGAGGAACTCGCGGCGGACGCGTTTTACCGGTATCACGGGCATCGGGCGGAGGAGGGCATCGGGGGCAATCCCGCCGGCTGGCTCTACCGCACCGCGATGAATCTGGGGCTGGATGCGCTGCGCGCGAATTCGCGGCGATGCCGCCGTGAGGAAAAAGCACAACGGGAAGCCGTAGCGACCGCATCGGCCGGCAATCCACTTTATGAGTTGCTCGCCGAAGAGCAGAGGGAGCGCGTGCGAGCAGTACTTTCCCTGCTGAAACCGGTGGAAGGTCAGGTCCTCCTGATGGGAAGCAGTGGGTTCACCTGCAAGGAGATGGCCGGCCTTCTCGGGATGCGCGCCGATTCTCTTTACGTGCTGATCTCGCGCGCAAGGGCGCGCTTCGAAAAGGAATATGTGAGTCTTTACGGAGGTCAGGCATGACCTGTTTGAATGAATCTGACTTTCAGGGTTATCTCGAAGAATCCGGCGCCACGCCGCTGCGGCAGATGGTGGAGAGCCATCTCGTTTCCTGCGCGGAATGCCGCTGCATGTTCGATCGCGTGGTGGAAACACACAGCCGCGTGAACGGCTGGCTTGCGGAACTCGGATCGCCGCTCGACGAAACGGCAATCGACGCGGTAGCCGCCCTGCACGGTGTGATGGCTCGCATCGCGGTCCAGCCAGTGACGGCCGCCGAAGATCATCTGGCGCGCCTGCTTGTGCCCGATACTGAGATTCCGTGGTATCGGACGATTGCCGCGAACGTTCGCGATTTCATCCGCCCGGAAAAGCTGCCGCCGCTTGAGCTGACGTCGAAGCCGGTGGCCGTGAAAGACATCTGGGGCGCGCGCACCAGCCGGATGGCGCTGGTGTCTTCGGCGCTGCTGCAGGGCGCGGTCGTCGCTTCGCTGTTGCTGGTTGGAACGAATCCCCGGGTGCAGAAGGCGATCAAAGATGTGGTGCTGATCGCGCCACCCCCGGTTTTGAAGCCAGTCGCCGAGGTCAAACCTGCCGGCGGCGGAGGCGAGCGTTCGCCACTGCCCACACTCAAAGCGGAGCTTCCGAAACCCGCGCCGCGCGCATTTACGCCTCCTCTGGTCACCATCGAGCATCCTCTGCTGACGATGGATCCGTCGCTCGTGGCCGCGCCCGATGCCTGGGCGGCCCCTACCGGGGCGATCGGCAATCCACTCGGCGCGATTGGCGGTGGAGGCGGGCTCGGTAGCCGCGGTGGTCTCGGCAACGGCGTCGGCACTGGAATCGGCAACAGTGGCGGCCCGGGCTTCGGCGGCGCGGGCGTCTACAGCGTCGGCAATGGCGTGACCGCGCCGGAGCTGGTCAGTAAGGTCGAGCCGGAGTATTCCGAAGAAGCCCGCAAGGCCAAATTCAGCGGCCTGGTTCTGCTCTCCATCATCGTCAATACAGACGGCAAAGCCGAGGACATCCACGTCGTCAGGAGCCTCGGGATGGGTCTCGATGAGAAAGCCATCGAAGCGGTCCAGAAGTGGCGTTTCAAACCCGGCAAAAACAAAGGTGTTCCGGTGAAGGTGCGGGCGCAGATTGAAGTGAACTTCCGTCTGCTCTGATATTCACGGTGAAAGCCTCAGAGGGAGCCGGTGCGCATCTGTTCCGCCATGTATTCCGATGCCCGCATCGAAAGCGCGAGGATGGTGAGGGTCGGGTTCTGCGACCCTCCCACCACGAAGCTGCTTCCATCCATCACGAACAGATTTTTAACGTCGTGGCTCTGATTCCATTTGTTCAGCACGCTGGTCTTCGGGTCATCGCCCATCCGGCACGTGCCGAGCTCATGAATACTTTCGCCTGGCGGAACCATGCGGTCGTGCTTTTCGAGCAGCTCGAAGCCAGCGTCATGGCAAAGCTCGGCGAGCGTGTTCATGGCGTCGCGCGCCATGTTGAATTCGTTATCGGTGTAGCGCGCCTGGATGCGAAGCGCCGGAATCCCCCAGGCATCCTTCACCACCGGATCAATCGAGACGTGATTTTCAAAGCGCGGCAGAACCGAGCCCATTGTCGTTGCGTTGAAGCCGGTGTTTTGATGCGATACCAGCGCCTTCTGCAGCGCTTCGCCGTATAAGGGGAAGTACTTTGGATTCGGCGTCCCGCCGCTTCCGAAATCGACCGAGTAGCCGCGGATGAAGTCCTTCTCCTTCGTATCGAGATTGCGAAACCGCGGGATGTAACCGGCGCCGCCCATCATCCCTTCACCGCCTTTGCCGTCGCGCGCCTCGGGTACGATCGCCTGGATCGTGTTCTTCACGTAAAACTGATCGAACAGATAGTGGCCCAGCACGCCGCTTGAATTCGCAATTCCGGAATTCAGCAGTAGTCGTGTGCTCTCCAGACATCCCGCGCCCACCACCACGATTCGCGCGCTGGCGTGCAACTCCTGGTGGGAATGCCGATCCACGAAATCCGCGCCATTCACGAGTCCGGTGCTTTTATCCACTGTGAGCCGGCGGACGATCGCGTTCGGAACCAGCGTCAGGTTGCCGGTCGCAAGCGCATCGGGCAGCAGGAGGTTGAGCGAACTCGCCAGAGCGCCGGTAGCGCGGCGCGGCTTCGTCGTCGGAACGCCACGCGTCTTCGCCGCCGCGAGGAACCGCTTCATACTCTGGCTGTCGATCGAAGTGTCTTCGATGAAGACGCCATCCGGAAGCTGCGCAAAACCTTCCTTGCGGCCGGAGACGTGGAAGATCGGCTCAACCCGGTCATAGAACGGCGCGAGATCGGCGTACGAGATCGGCCAGTTGTCGCCGAAACCGTCGTGATCTTTGGCTTTGAATTCGTAATCGCTGAGCCGCCAGGATGCGCGACCCCACATGAGAGTCCTGCCGCCGATGCGGCGTACACGAACCCAATAGTAGGGATCGGCCGGCGGATACGAATACGGATTTTCCTTTTCGTCAGCCCAGACGTTGGCGTTGAACTCATCGGCCTGCGTGACGTGCGGGAAACGCCCGGGCTGCCCGAATCCACGATACGGCAGATCGCAGACGCGGCGGGTGACGCGATCGTGCTCGTAATCGGTCGGCGGGCCGGCATCGAGCATCAGGCACTTGATCCCCTTCGCCGTCAGGATGCGCGCCGTCATGCCGCCGGAGGCGCCGGAGCCAATTATCAGAACGTCATGCGTGGGAGCAGCCATAGCGGTTTATTCCGGAGGGAGCCAGTACGCGCCGTTGCCGCTGCGCTTTGTCGCGGCGAGCCATTCGCGTGAGTTCAGGGTGGCCGTCAGAACATCGGCCTTGGCGTGGCGGAGGAATTGGGCGAATGGATCGCGCGGTTCTTCGTAAGTCCAGGCATCCCGCAGCGGCGCGAGCAGCTCATCGGCCTGCTCCGGGCTGATCGCCGCGAACGCCTTGCCGTATTTCGCCGAGGCGCGCGCGTTGAGGGTATCGAGGCCGGTCCGGTAAAGATTCTTCGTGGGCGTCGGCGATTGACTCACGAGAAAATCCAGAAATTCCGGAGCGCCCGCCTCGAGCGCGCCTGGCGCCCCACCGATCGCAGGCACAACGATGTCGCTCAAATGCCGCAGCGCCGCCAGTTGCGGCGGCGTGAAAAATCCGGGAATCTGCTGGATGTTCCCGATCGCCTGACCGAACAGCTCAGGCGTGGCGAAAAGAAACGGAATCGACCCGACGAAATGCCGGCGCTTCATTGTGCCGCTATTTTATCCCGAATCGCCTTCGGCTGGCGAGCGTTCCGTATCCAGCGAATGACCTCGAACACACTTCCGATCACGCAGCTGCCGATAAAAATCCACATGAACCACAGGAAACCCGGTGTTTTCGTGATGGCAATGATTTGCCTGCCCCAGTGAAGTGCCGCCCATCCGACCAGGGCGAAACGAACAATCCGCGTGGCGAAGACGAGGGAGAGCAGCCGAATTCGCGGATACTGAAGGGCGCTGGCCACCGCGATCGCGGCGCCAAAGGGAAAGGGCGGCGGAGCAATGGAGGTAATGACGATTCCGACCGCCGCATGCTTCTCCATCTTGCGCTTCAGATAGTCATGCATGCGCGGCTTCACCATCCGGTTCAGCCCCTCTTCGCCGCCCTTGCGGCAAACGAAATCGAGCATTGCGACTCCGATGGCCGAGCCGACGGCACCGGCCACAATGCACGGGATGAAGTGAGAGTGATCCCGCGCGATCAGAAGCACGGTCAACAGATCGCAGCCGATTGGCAGGAAAAGGAAGGAATCATCGGCGACCGTCAGGATGAACAATCCCCACACACCGTAGTGGAGAAAGAAATTCAGCAAGGCGGCCCCACCCGGCCGACGGTGCATTTGCCGGGCCAAAGACGTCCTTGACAAAAGGCGAACAAAAGACGAATATCAGATTGTGCTGTGCGGCGATTCTCCCCCCTCGGGTCTGGTCGGGATCGCGAAACTGGCCGCCGAAAGCGAGGTTCTGGAAGCAAAGCGCCTCGTCCAGTATTTCGAGATCGGCTGCCGGAGCGTTCTGAACCGGACCAGACCCGGATTGCCGTTTGAATGGTCCATCAACCCCTACCGTGGCTGTGAATTCGGCTGCCGCTACTGCTACGCGCGCTACACCCATGAGTTCATGGAACTGCGCGAGAGCCAGGATTTCGAAGACCACATCTATGCCAAGTCGCACGTCGCGGAAATTCTGCAGAAGGAAATCCGCCATCTCGCCCGCGGCGCTGGCATCGCCATCGGCACCGCGACCGACCCCTACCAACCCGCCGAACGGCGCTTCAGGCGAACGCGCTCCATCCTCGAAGTCTTCACCCGGTGCTCCGAGTTTTCGATCCACGTCACCACGAAGTCCGACCTGGCGCCTCGGGATATCGACCTGTTCCAGGAAATCAGCCGCCACAACCAGTTCAACGTCAATATCACGATTACGACACTGGACCGCGAACTCGCCCGCAAACTCGAACCGCGCGCCCCGCGCCCGGACTTGCGACTGAAGGCTGTCCGGAAACTCGCGGATGCGGGAATCGGCGTGGGCGTTTTCCCGAACCCGATCATGCCGCTGATCACCGACCAGGAACAACGGCTCGACCGCCTCGCGAAAGCCGCCCGCGACCACGGCGCGTCGTATTTCGGCGGTGGCGTGCTGTTTCTGCAGCCCTGCTCGCGCCGCGTCTTCCTGCCGTTTGTCGAGAAGAATTTCCCACACCTGCTGCGGCGGTATCAGGAGCGTTACGAATCGTCGGCTTATCTGAAAGGCGCTTACCCGGAGATGATCCGCGAACGAATTGGGGCCATTCGCGATCGCTACGGGCTCGACAACTACCCAGGACGCCCCCAGGTTCCGAGCGACCAGCCGCCGTTATTTAATTATTGATTTCCGCGGCATTTCTGTGGCAAAACGACACACATCGCTACGCATTTCTATGGATTTAGACGCATTTTCAGCGGTGCCCGGCGTGCCCGGTCTTCGTCCATACATGCCCCGATCAGCATTGGTGTGCTTCCTCCTCCTGAACTGTGCGGCTCTCGCACCGGCGGCCGATTTCCGTCTCGGTCTCGACCACACTCAATGGGGGCCGGCAATCGCTGCTAACGAACAGATCGCGGCGGACAACGCCGGCGCGCTCTACATTCTTGACATTTCCGCCTCAAGCCTGACGAAGCTGGCCGCAGACGGTACGACGATTCTCTGGCAGCAAAATCTGGCGTCTCCGGTCAGCGCAATGGCTGTCGATCCGAATGGTGGCGTCTACCTGATCGCCGATGCAACCGTCCCCAGCGCCGTCGTCGAGAAGCTTAGCGCCAATAGCGCCACGGTCATGTGGAAAACGGCGATCGAGGGCTCCGTGAGCCTGGCGGTCGACGACAGCGGGCGCGCGTTCGTCGCCACCAACAACGGACTAGTGATCCGGCTGAACGCTTCCGGCGCGATCGACGCTACGTTCCCGATCGCAGCGCGGCCAATATCGCTCGCCGTCAGCCCGAGCGGCTCGGATATCGCTGTCGGCACTTATGTCGCGCACAATCCTTATGATTCACTTTTTGTTCAGACATACGCTTTCCTTCGGCTCGGGCCCGACCAGACGAACTGGATCACCGTCCGCCCCCCACTGGCGCCGGTTAACCCCGGCCTTTCGGTTGCCGCTAACGGCGATGCGATCGTCTATGGCAGCGATGCCCCCGGTCACTGGTCTCTGCAGCGCTTCGACCGGACCGGCAATGTCGTCTTCTCGAAATCCGTTCCGTCAAATGGGCAGGCGCCTGGAAACCTGGCGCTCAATGCGGCCGGCAACGCGTACATCACCGGCTATACGGGAGTCTTCGGGATCCCCACGAAAGACACGCTCGCGCCCTGCGGCTCGACCTGGATGAGCGTGTATGCTCCGGGCGGCACGGTTCTGCAAACAACTTTTCTTCCTGGCGCGACGAGTACCACGCAGGCTTACCCGTTCATTGCCGTTGGGCAGGGCGGGGCCGTATTTGTCCTGAGTCAGGCGGACACGACCTTCACCCCGACCCAGAACGGCGCGTTCCCGCAGTCCGCGACCGCGCTGTTTAATCTCTCGCAGAACGCTGACGCGAAAATTCTGCCGCTTGGCTGCGTTGCCAATGCCTATTCGTTCAATACCGGCCCTGTCGCTGGCGGTGAAATGGTGGCGTTATACGGCAACGATCTCGGACCCGCCCAGGGTGTTCAAACCACCGCCACGGCTGGTGTGCAGGTGACCTTCGACGGCGTGCCCGCGCCTCTCCAGTGGGTACAGGATTCCCAGGTCAACGCCGCAGTACCCTTCTCCGTTGCCGACCCAGCCACGCAGATTTGTGTCACATACAACAGCGCAAACTCCAACTGCCTGACCTGGCCGGTGGCCGCCGCAGCGCCGGGTGTTTTGACCTGGGACGGCACTAACGCCGTTGCAGTTAACCAGGACGGCACTCTGAATTCGGCATCAAACCCGGCCCCACAGGATTCCATCGTTGCGATCTTCGCGACCGGCCTCGGACCCATCAACGCCCCGCTCCCCGACGGATCGCTCGTGCCCGTCTCACCACTACCCGTGAATGCGTATCCCGTGACGATTGGAGTCCCGTTCCATATCGGCTTCGTGCCAGCCATGTCGTATCTGCCTGCCGACTACGCCGGTCCCGCCCCTCTTCAGATCGCCGGCACGAGCCAGATCAATTTCCATGCGAGCTACATGCCGGCCACCGGAACCGATTCGTTGTATGTGGAGGTGAAGACATCGACGGGCACAATACAAAGCAACGGTTTTCGAATCTACGTCGCCGGAACGGCCAGTCATTGAGGCATTCTTCCGCGGCCGCCAGTTACAATCAAAGCCTGAATGGACCGCGTTCTTTCTTCCCACGTCATTGTGAATCACAGGCTGACTACTTCATGGCTGGGTAAGGTGGAGCGCGCCAGGATCAACGGCGTCGAAATCTTCTGCGCCAAACAGCACCTCGACTGGCGCAATTCCTCGCAGGTAACCGAGCTTGGCCACTGGTTCCGCGATTCCGAGCTCAGGCTCCATTCCCTGCACTCGCCGATGTACACCGATGAACGCTGGGGCAAATCGGGGCCGGACACCCACATCAACATCACGGAACATAAGAAGGCCGAACGTATCAAGTGGGTGGATGAGATCAAGCGCGCCATCGAGATTGCGGAGACCGTGCCGTTCAAATATTTGGTCCAGCACCTCGGGGTTAACGATCAGGAATTCTCCGAGCGCACGGTAGACGCCGCGTTTTCGTCGCTCGACGAACTGGGCGTGTTCGCCCGCCAGCGCGGCGTCGAAATCCTGCTCGAAAACATCCGCAACGATCTCGCCTCCGCGGAACGCCTGCGCCAGTTCAACGAGCTCACTCACCTGAAGATGAATTTCGTTTTCGACGCGGGTCACGCGCACATCATGGGCGGCGTCGAACAGGAGTTCGAAATCATGGGCCCGCGCGTCCGCTCCCTGCATCTGCACGATAACAACGGCGTGGAGGACATGCACCTCTACCCGCGAAAGCCGGCCGGCACCATCGACTGGAAGCGCACGATGGAGCTGTTGCGCGCATATCCCGGCCAGTATCCGCTCCTGCTCGAGCTCCGCGAAGTCCCGGAGATGGAAAACCCCATTGGCGAAGCGGTCAACGTTTTCGATACGCTGGAATCGTTATGAGCGCGCCGAACACGATCGTCCCCCGGCGGATCACCATCAGCGAAGCCGCGAAGCACGTCGATCAAACGGTCGAAATCCCCGGCTGGCTTTACAACATCCGAAAATCGGGCAAGATCGTCTTCCCGATTCTGCGCGACGGCACCGGCCTCATGCAGTGCGTGGCGCTCAAGAGTTCCCTGCCGGAAGACGTTTTCGAAAATCTGAAGCACCTCACGCAGGAATCGTCACTGATTGTGCGCGGCCGTATTCGCGCCGAAGCGCGCGCGCCGGGCGGCTACGAAATGGATGTGGAAGCCGCCGACATCCTGCAGAAGGTCTCCGAAGCCGACCCCTACCCGATCACACCGAAGGAGCACGGCACCGAGTTCCTGATGGATCACCGCCATCTCTGGCTGCGCTCGCAGCGCCAGCACGCCATCATCCGGGTGCGCCACGAGATTATCCGCGCGGTACGCGACTATTTCGATAATCACGGCTTCACGCTGGTCGATACCCCCATCTTCACCCCCGCCGCGTGCGAAGGCACCACCACGCTGTTCGAAGTGAATTACTTCGATGACGAGAAGGCTTATCTTTCGCAGTCCGGCCAGCTCTACAGCGAAGCCACCGCCATGGCGTTCGGCAAGGTCTACTGCTTCGGCCCCACCTTCCGCGCCGAAAAATCGAAAACCCGCCGGCACCTCACCGAATTCTGGATGGTCGAGCCTGAGATGGCCTGGGCCGATCTCGAAGACGTGAAGCGCGTGGCCGAGGAGATGGTCATCTACGTCGTGGGCCGCGTGCTCGAAGGCCGGCGCGAAGAGCTGAAGGTACTGGAACGCGACACCTCGAAGCTCGAACAGGTGCAGTCGCCCTTCCCGCGCCTCAGCTATGACGAAGCCGTGAAGAATCTTCAGGAGCACGGCTCGGAAATCCAGTGGGGCAGCGATTTCGGCGGCGGCGACGAAACCATCCTGACTCAGCAGTTCGACCGCCCCATCATGGTCGATCGCTTCCCGACCGCCATCAAAGCCTTCTACATGCAGCCCGATCCGGAGCGTCCGGAAGTCGCGATGGGCGTCGATGTCCTCGCCCCTGAAGGCTACGGCGAAATTATCGGCGGCGGCCAGCGCATTCACGATCCCGAACTGCTGCTGCGCCGCATCGACGAACACGGCCTCCCCCGCGAAGCCTTCAACTGGTACATTGACCTGCGCAAATACGGCACCGTGCCGCACGGTGGCTTTGGCATGGGCATTGAGCGCTGCGTCTCCTGGATCTGCGGCCTCGAACACGTGCGCGAAACCATCGCATTCCCGCGCATGCTCAACCGGCTGCGGCCCTGATCCCGTGAGAGCGGCATCCGGCAGAAAGAGAATCGCCATCATCGGCGCCCCGCTCGATCTCGGGCAGGGACGGCGCGGCGTCGATATGGGCCCCAGCGCCGTGCGCGTGGCTGGTCTGGGCCGGCGAATCGGCGCGCTCGGCTATGACGTGCGCGATCTCGGCAATGTTGACGTAACCCAGGCGGAGAGCACGGCGGATCGTGGTCCCTCGAACGCGCATTACCTCGCGCAGATCGCGGAGTCCTGCGAGAAGCTCGCCCGCATCGTGGAAGATTCGCTCGATGGCGGCAACATTCCGGTCGTGCTGGGCGGCGATCATTCCATCGCCGCGGGAACCATGGCGGGCGTTGCGAGCCACTTTCGCCGCGGCAATCAAAAAGCCGGACTCCTCTGGATCGACGCCCACGCCGACATGAACACGCCCGCCACCAGCCCCAGCGGCAACGTTCACGGCATGCCGCTCGCCTGCTGCGTGGGCCGCGGCCCGGCGGAGCTGGTCAACCTCCTTGGTTTCGCTCCCAAAGTCGACGCGGCCAACGTCGCCCTCGTCGGGATTCGCGATGTCGATCTCCCCGAACGCGCGCAGCTCAAAGAAACCGGCGTCACCGCCTTCACGATGCGCGAAATCGATGAGCGCGGCATGCGCGACGTTCTGCGTGACGCTATCCGCATCGCCTGCGATGGCACGGCGGGCTTCCATCTCTCGCTCGATCTCGATTTCGTCGACCCCGCCTACGCCCCCGGCGTCGGCACGCCCGTGCGCGGCGGCGCCACCTACCGCGAAGCGCATCTTGCCATGGAAATGATCTGCGACTCCCAGCGGATGCTTTCGATGGAAGTGGTGGAAGTGAATCCCGTGATCGACGAATTCAACCGGACAGCGGAGCTCGCGGTGGAATTGATTTTATCGGCGCTTGGAAAGAAGATTCTCTGATGAAGAAAACGCGTGTGGCATTGGTGTATGGCGGCAGGAGCGGCGAGCATGAGATCTCGCTGCGCTCGGCCGATTCGGTGACGGCGGCGATGGATCCGGAGCGCTATGAAGTTACGCGCTTCCTGATCGACCGCGCGGGGAACTGGTCGCCGAAGCCAATCGTCCCGCAGCCCGGCGCGCATCCCGAAATCGACGTCGTATTTCCCATCCTTCACGGAACCTTCGGCGAAGACGGCACCATGCAGGGCCTGTTCGAGCTCGCCGATCTCCCCTATGTCGGCGGCAACGTCCTCGCCTCCGCGCTTTCCATGGACAAAGACATGATGAAGCGCGTGTGCCGCGAGCGCGGGCTGCCGATTGTGGACTGGATCGTTCTGGAGCGCGACTCGAGTGCTGAAGCCGCGGCGGCATTCGCCGAGCGCTTCGGATTCCCGCTGTTCGTCAAACCGGCGAATCTCGGGTCTTCCGTCGGCATTTCAAAAGCCCACAACGCAAGAGAGCTCCATGCCGCCGTGAAGATGGCGGCGGAGTTCGACCGCAAGATCGTCATCGAGCGAGGCATTCAGGGCCGCGAATTCGAATGCGCCGTGCTGGGCAACGAACATCCCGCCGCGTCCGTCCCCTGCGAGATCCTGCCCTCGCGCGAATTCTACGATTACGAAGACAAATACGAGCTGAATCTCGCCCGCACCGAACTGCCGCCGAATCTGCCTCCGGCCGAGATCGCCGAAATGCGCCGGCTGGCGGTCGAATGCTTCCGCGCCGTGGGCTGCGAAGGGATGGGCCGCGTCGATTTCCTCCGCGAAGACGCAACCGGCAAACTCTACATCAACGAGATCAATACCATCCCCGGCTTCACGTCGATCAGCATGTATCCGAAGATGTGGGAATACACCGGGATCCCCTACGGACAGCTCATTGACCGGCTGATCGAGCTGGCCATGGAACGCCACGAACAGAAAAAGGCCACCCGCTTCACCCGCTGAGACTCACAGGACCTCAGTCCACGTCGGCGAAGCCGAAAACGCGGCGTGAATTAATCCCAAATGTGAATACGTCTGCGTGAAGTTTCCCCCCATCCGCAGCCTCACCGGATCGTAGTCCTCAGACAGCAGCCCCAGTGGCGAAAGCGCGCCGTGAATCTCATCGAACATCCTGCGCGCCTCCTTCCGCCGCCCCGCCGTGGCCAGCGCCTCAATCAGCCAGAACGTGCAGATGATAAATGCCACACTCGGCTTCCCGAAGCCATCGTTCAGGCTGTACCGGTGCAGCCCCCGTGGCTCGCCAGGTTCTTGTAAATCGCATCGATCGCGCTGCCGATCCGCGGATCACTGAGCGGCAGAAGCGCAGCCGCATCATATTGAATGAAGCGCGGAGCGAAATCAATAATCCGGAACGAACCCGTCGACGTCTCGAATGTGGTCTCAAGAATATTGGTATGCGGCAAATACCGCTGCCGGCCGATTTCGCCGTTCGCCGCCATAATTCGAAAACGGCCGCCGTTCTCGCGGTCGAGCAGCGTGGAAAAAACAGGATCGGAATCGAGCCGCGGCAGGCAACACCACATAATCTCGCCGCTGTTGTGAATCAGCGCCGAGTACTGGCAGTTCCCGATGACGCCCAGTGCCTCCAGGTCAATGTTTCGGTTTTCCGGCACAGGGGCGGCGTCCGCTCGCCACGTTCCGTTTTGGCCTACGCCAGTGGTCTGCGTCAAGCAGAATGCCGATTATCCAGCGAGCGTCGAGCGCGCTTAACGTTTTCGGATGTCGGAAGCCCTTAGCAGTCCAGATGAAAGGACTCACGTCCAGACGGGTCGCAGTGCGTTAGAATCCGGGGGAGGTCTTCTTGCGATATTTTCTAATTATTCTCCTCCTGACGTCCTTTTCGCCTGCGTTCGCGGATACGCTTTGGGCAGTCGATGGCATTGGCGGCGTAATGGGCCATCTATGGACCATCGATACGACGACCGGAGCGGCGACCCAAGGCCCAGCTGTTTCCACACAGACCACGGGAGACATCTCCTGGCTCAACGGAACGCTATATGGGGGCTCGCACAGCGGTGCCAGCAATAAAGGATTTTACACGATCGACCCGACCACGGGTGTGGCTACGGCACTTAACAGCAGCATCTCGATACAATCCCTCGCCGCCATCCCCAGCCTTTCGGAGTTTTACGATGTTGGGAGCACCGTATCACGCGTGGATATCATAACTCCCACTGGTTCAATCGCACAACACCTCGCCGGAGGCGGGAACGACGACTTTGTGCAGGACCTTGCCTATGACTCGCTTAATGGAGTTCTTTACTCAACGGGTGCTCTCGGTTCATTAGATACCATCGATTTGAGCACGGGCATTGGAACCTACGTGGGACAATTGCTTGGCCCTATGGGTCGTCGAAACGGGCCGATCGCCTACGATTGGAACACCAACACGCTCTATATGCTCTTTCTTGACGACTTCAATAGTGACAATCTCTATTCGGTCAACACCGATACTGGTGCTGCCACGCTGATAGGCCCCACTGGACTTACCGGCGTGTACTTTACTGGATTCGCTGATCTCCCCGTATCAGCAGCGCCCGAGCCATCCACCGCCGCACTGATCGCGATGGGAGTCGTTGGATTCGTGTTTTGCCGCTCACGTTTACGTTAACCCAAGGCCGCCAGGGTTAAGCGTTTTCAAGCTGAACCACTACCCAAACTTGCGTTGGACCTGACACGTCATCCCAACTTGGACCATAACTCCATTAAACGCTATTAACCCTTCAATATAATCGTTACTATTTATGGCGCACTACACTAGCGCATTCTTACAATACTCGACCAGACTTCGAATCTCCGCGACTTTATCCATCTCCGGTTTCAGGGGATAGATCCGCTCGATGACTGGAACAAATCGCATCTTCTCGCTCTGAATCATGAGAAGGATCTCCTTCACCGGTGCCTGGCCCTGCCCGAAGGGAACGCTGTCGTGCGTGTGCAGAGCGGTAAGCCTGTCCCGCATTTCGCGAAGGAAGGCGAGCGGGTCCGGTCCCCAGTTCGCGCGCCCAGCAAGATCGGGACAGACGCCGAAATTCGGCGACATCGCCACAATCTTTCGCCAACTGTCGCCCGTGCCGATATAGTTTTCGTCGCGCCGCCCCGCGGTCGGATGAAAGCCGACGCGCATCTTGTATTTCGCCGCGGGTGCGGCCAGCCGTTCCGCCAGCGGCAGCGTCGTCACCACGTTGATGACCTCAACGCCGAGTGCCTGCGCCATTGGAAACACGCGATCAACTTCTTCATCCGTGAACGAAGCGTCTATCGGAATGTTATAGGCATAAACGTGAATGCCGGCGTCATCGAACCTCTTCTTCACCGCGCGGAGCTCGTCGACCGACGGGCCCAGCCGCCACTGGCGCAGCGCTTCCCGCTGTTCCGGCGGGAGTCCGCCGCGGCCCGCTGACATCATGCCGGGTTCCACGAATCGCGACTCCAGCTCCAGCGTGCCCAGCGGCACCTGCGGCAGTCCCGCAATAATGTCATCCAGCTTGAATTCACGGAAGCTGTAGGACCCAATCCCCAGCCGCACACCATGAAACACCGAGGGCAGTTCCGGCGCGCCGCGCACCGCGGACACCGCGGGAATGGCGGCGAGCGCCAGCTTTCCGAAATCTCTTCTGGTCTGAAGGGCGTGAGCCATCAGATGACAGAATACGATGAAAGCCAGTGAAAGAAAACACAGCGCAGTCACTTGAGATCGCGGTTCTGCCGGGCGACGGCATTGGAGTGGAGGTGACCGATGCCTCGCTCGAACTGCTGGCGGCGGTGCAGGCTGCATGCGGCGGGCCCCGGCTGCACTTCACGAAATACGATGCGGGCGCGCAGTATTTCCTGCGGAGCGGCACCGCGCTGCCGGCCGGAACGATGGAGGCATGCGCGAAATCGGATGCCATGCTGTTCGGCGCGATGGGCTGGCCGGACGTCCGCCAGCCGGATGGCACCGAGATCATGCCGCAACTCGAGCTGAGGATGACGTTTGAACTCTACGCCGGTGTGCGGCCGATTCGCTGGTTTCCCGGACTGCTGCCTGTTCTTACGGACGAGCGCGCCCGCGACATGGATTTCGTCGTGATCCGTGAGCAGACCGAAGGCCTGTTCTACGCGCGCGGACGCGGACGGATCGAGAACGATTCCGAAGCGTACGACACCATGCAGATCACGCGCGCCGGAACTTCGCGCGTCTGCGAGTTTGCGTTCCGGCTGGCCGGGCAACGGAAAGCCCGGCGGGGCGCCCACGCTTCGCGCGTCACATGCGTGGACAAGGCGAACGTGTTTACGTCGATGGCATTCTTTCGCAGGATTTTCGACGAAGTCGCGGCGCGGCACCCGGATATCGAGCGCGATCACTGGTATGTGGATGCCATGGCGATGATGATGGTGAAGAGACCGTGGGATCTCGATGTTCTGGTGATGGAGAACATGTACGGCGATATTTTGTCCGATCTCGGCGCAGGCCTGATCGGCGGTCTTGGGATGGCGCCTTCGGGCGATGTCGGCGACCGCCACGGCCTCTTCCAGCCGGTCCATGGTTCAGCGCCCGATATCGCCGGCCAGGGAAAAGCGAATCCCTGCGCGATGTTTCTCTCCGCCGCCATGATGCTGGACTGGCTGGCGGACCGCCACCACGAGCCGGCGCTCGAAGTCAGCGCGCGAGTCATCGAAAAGGCAATCGAACTGGCCCTGACCTCCGGCAACGTGAAGCCAATGGAATATGGCGGAAACTCCGGCACCGCAGCACTGACCAAAGCCGTGATCGCCGCGATCCCCTCGGCCTTCAACCGAATCACTTAATTCAAGGCCCCCGCGAGGGTTTTCGGCATCACGCGGCGTACGCAAGCCCCTGCAGGATATCTTCCCGCTCCAGATACGGATACGCGGCCAGGATCTCGTCGTACCCGTGCCCTGGCGCCACCAAACCGACAATCGTCCCGACCGTCATACGCATCCCACGCACGCAGGGCTTGCCCCCATAATCCGTGGATCCCGCGTAATCCGGTCGAGCATCATCACACTACGATCTATTCCGCTCAGGAAGTGTGAGCCTTATCTCTCAATTGATGTCTCCTTTAGGGCGCTTCCGCCGTCTCTAAGTTACAATCACGGGAAGTCCCTTCGTACGATGAAATTATGAAAATTCTGGTTCTTGGCGGTGATGGTTATTGCGGGTGGGCCACGGCGCTCTATCTCTCGAAGAAAGGGCACACCGTCTCCATCCTCGATAACTACGTTCGCCGCTCGTGGGACCACGAACTCGGCGCGCAGACCCTGACCCCTATCCAGCCCATGCCCCAAAGGCTCCGCACCTGGAGCGAGCACGGCGGCAACGATATCAAACTCCACGTCGGCGACATCACCGATCACGATTTCCTCGCTTCCGTTCTCTGCAACGACCGTCCGGACGCAGTCGTGCACTTCGCCGAGCAGCGTTCCGCTCCCTATTCGATGATCGACCGCAAGCACGCGGTTTTTACCCAGGTCAACAACGTCGTCGGCACCCTCAACCTGCTGTTCGCCATCCAGCAGTACGCGCCCGATTGTCACCTGGTGAAGCTCGGCACCATGGGCGAGTACGGTACCCCGAACATCGATATCGAAGAAGGCTACATCACCATTGAGCACAACGGCCGCAAGGACGTGATGCCTTATCCGAAGCAGCCGGGCTCCTTCTATCACCTCTCGAAAGTTCACGACAGCCACAACATCGCCTTCGCCTGCCGCATCTGGGGCCTTCGCGCCACCGATCTTCATCAGGGCGTCGTCTACGGCACGCTGACGGACGAGACCTCCGTCGATGAAGCCCTGATCAACCGCTTCGATTACGACGAAGTCTTCGGCACCGTGCTGAATCGTTTCTGCGTGCAGGCCGCGGTCGAGCATCCGCTCACCGTCTACGGCAAGGGCGGCCAGACGCGCGGCTACATCGATATTCGCGATACCGTGCGCTGCATCGAGATCGCCTGTCTCAATCCCGCCGGGCGCGGCGAATGCCGGGTCTTCAATCAGTTCACCGAACAGTTCACGGTCCTGCAGCTCGCCCACATGGTGCAGTCCGTGGCGAAAAACGTCGGCTTGAGAGTTCAGATCGATCACCTGCCGGATCCGCGCGTGGAGCTCGAAGAGCACTATTACAACGCGAAGCATTCGAAGCTGCAGGACCTCGGCCTGAGGCCCCACCTGCTCTCCGATTCGCTGCTCGATTCGCTGTTGAATATTTCCGTGCAGTACCGCGACCGCATCGATCCGGCACTGTTCCTGCCGCAGGTCAACTGGCGCCAGTTCCGCAACGAACGCCGGCAGAGCGCCCCCACAGTAGCCGCCGTCTCAGGCTAAAACGCTTTTCGGGCTGTCCTTTCCGGAAACAACAGGGAACTTTCGACAGGGTTCCCTGCGTTTCTCTGACAGGACGCCATGCTCGAAATCCTTAATCTTCGCAAAACCTATGGCGCAACCGTCGCCGTTGACGGCGTCAGCTTTCGCATCGAAAAGGGCGAAACCCTGGGGCTGCTGGGCCCGAACGGCGCCGGCAAGACCACGACCGTTTCCATCATTTCCGGCCTGACCACCGCGGATTCCGGCGAAGTTCTCATTGAGGGCCGCGCGCTCGGCAGCGATACGGACCCGGTTAAACGTAGAATCGGTCTGGTTCCCCAGGACCTCGCGCTCTACGATGAGCTGAGCGCGGAGGCGAATCTCGAATTCTTCGGCGCGCTCTATGAGCTCAGTGGAGCCTCGCTCGCCAAAGCCGCCGGTGCCGCGCTGGAGCTGGTGGGGCTCACCGACAAGGTCCGCGAAAAAGTCAAGAACTTCAGCGGCGGCATGAAGCGGCGCCTGAATCTGGCCGTCGCGCTGCTGCACGATCCCGACCTTCTTCTGCTGGACGAACCCACTGTGGGCGTTGACCCGCAAAGCCGCAACGCCATCTTCGAAAATCTGGAAACGCTCAAACAGCGCGGCAAGACCCTGCTCTACACCACGCATTACATGGAAGAGGCGGAACGCCTCTGCGATCGGCTCGTCGTTATGGATCACGGGCGCGTGATAGCGAATGACACGCTGCATGGCCTCTACAAAATGCTGCCGGCGAGCAACATTCTCTCCGTCGAGCTCGAAAACGCAGGCGAGCATTTCCCCCTCGACGATCTGCGTTCACTTGCCGAAGTGCAATCCGCCGAAATCGCCAATGGAGCGCTTCGCATCGGCGTCGGCAATCTTGCCGCCGATACGCCGCGCGTTCTCGAATGGCTGAACGTCCGCGGCCGGAACTTTACGCATCTGGTCACGGAACGTCCGGACCTCGAAACCGTTTTTCTCAACCTCACTGGAAGGAAACTGCGCGACTCATGATCACTCCCCTTCGTGCCCTGGTCCGCAAGGATATCCGGTTGTTTTTTACGGACCGCCGCGCCGTCATCATGGGTTTTATCGCCCCCATCGCGATCGCCTCTTTCTTCGGCTTCATCTTCGGTAATAACAGCGATAGCGGTAGCAATAGCCCGCTTGCGGTGCTCTATGTGGATCAGGACGCCGGCACGATTTCGAACGCGATTCTGGCGGACCTGCAGAAACAAAAGCCGCTGAGCGTGAAAGTTTCCACTGTTGACGCCGCGCGGGAAGCCGTGCGCAAGGGTTCGGCAACGGTGGCGATTGTAGTGCCGAAGAATTTCGGAACAGAAGCCGGCCGTGCCTTCTTCGGACCCGAAAAGAAGCCTGAAATCGAGGTCCTCTACGATCCGTCGCATACCGCGGAACAGAGTATGGTGCAGGGCATGCTGAGCGGTTCGGTAATGGAGGTGGTAAGCCGCGAAATGTTCGGCGGCCAGACCGGCCAGACACTGGTGAAGCAATCGCTCGACGAACTGGACGGGAACAGTTCGGCAACATTGCGCAATCTCCTGGAGAGCGTAAAGCAGTGGAACGATAGCCAGGGCGGCGGCTCCGTGCTGCGGCGGGGCATCACGATGCCGTATACCGTGAACCCCGAAGCTGTCACCGCGCGCACCGGAACGCCCTACAACGGCTATGCTCATTCCTTCGCCGGCATGAGTGTGCAGTTCATTCTGTTCATGGGCGTCGAGGTCGGAATCGGCATGCTCCTGCAGCGCGAGCGCGGTTTGTGGAAGCGGCTGCGCGCGGCCCCGCTTTCGCGAAGCCTCCTGCTCGGCAGCCGCGCGCTGAGCGCCGCCATCACCTCGATGATGATTCTGCTGGTCGTGTTCGGCTTCGCGCGCGTCGTGTTTCACGTGCGGATTGAAGGAAGCGTCGCGGGCTTCCTCGGCATCTGCGTGGCGTTTTCGCTGATGACGGCGTCATTCGGCCTGTTGATCGCAGGTCTGGGCAAAACGGCAGAAGCTACGCGCGGCCTCGCCATCCTCGCCACCCTGATGCTGGTGATGCTCGGCGGCGCCTGGGTCCCGGCGTTTCTCTTCCCGAAATGGCTCCAGACTCTGACGATGTTCATCCCCACCCGCTGGGCCATGGATGGTCTCGATGCAATGACGTGGCGCGGCCTCGGTCTTTCGGCCGCATTGCAGCCGATCGGCCTGTTGTTGTTGAGTTCCGCGATCTTCACCGGCCTCGCCATCAGCCGTTTCCGCTGGGAACCGGAAGGCTGACAGTCGCGCCTGGATGAGATGCAGAAGACACGACTGAAAACTGATACTGGCGGATCCGCTCGCCCTCCAAAAACAAGGCGCTCCGCGCGAGCCGGGCTCATTCCGAGCCCGTTCAGATCGGTTCGACGCGTGTAAACATTCCAGAGTTCCCTCACGTTCTGAGGCACAACGTACAGCCGGTGACCCTTCCGGTGCAGACTCTTCAGCGCCCTCCGCGCGGCGGGTGAAAGGGAATTCTCCCGCTGAATAGGGCGAAGCAGAACGTTGGTGTCAACGAATATGGGAATTCGCCGAGGCGTTACTACCGGTCGGGATACCAGTTCTCGCGTCTCAGTGCTTCGTCACTGAGAACGGGGTGCTGAGCGAAGCTGTCGAGCCACTCATCCAATTCGTTGTCCCACTGCTCAGACCCATCGGCGGGCGCTTCCGGCAGTTGGGCCGGCGCAGTTGAAGCAATTGCCTCCAGTTCCCGGGTCACGAATTGCGCCCGAGAAAGACCCGCGGCCTCGGCTCGCGCCTTCAGGCGGGCTTCGATTTCGGGTTTGAGGTCCAGTGTGATAGTCACGGTTATCCCCAGTTCTTTCAGTTTGCGCGAACTAGCTGGGACGAGGAGATGCCCACATTGAGAAGCCAGACGCCAATTAGGCTGCCTGACGAAAGCGGAGCCCGGCCGGCGTATATACTCTGATGCGATGAAATTATCGCTTCCAATCTGCGCCTTCGCCCTCCTTCTAACCCCCGCCCTCAGCCACGCCGCCACCTGCGAAAGCCTGACGTCCCTCACCCTCCCCGGCGGCACGATCACCTCCGCCATTGCTATCCCCGCGGGCGATCTCGCGACCACTAACGCACGCGGCGCCGCCGCCCTCGCCAATCTCCCCGCCTTCTGCCGCGTATCCGCCACTCTGCGTCCATCCACCGACTCCGATATCAAAATGGAGCTCTGGCTCCCCGCCTCCGGCTGGAACGGCAAATACGAAGCCAACGGCAACGGCGGCTGGACCGGCTCCATCAGCGCCACCACGCTCGCCGCCGGCCTCCGCCGCGGCTACGCCGCCTCCATGAGCGATCTCGGCCACGAGGGCAGCAGCGCCGAGTTCGCCGTCGGTCATCCCGAAAAGCTCATCGACTACGGCTACCGCGCCGCCCACGAAATGACCGTCGCCTCGAAAACCATCACCGCCGCCTTCTACGGACGCGCCCCGAAATATTCCTACTGGACTGGCTGCTCCGCCGGCGGGCGCTCCGCCATGATGGAAGCCCAACGGTATCCCGACGATTTCGACGGCATTGTCGCCGGCGCTCCCGGTCTCAACTGGACCGGCCGCGCCACGCAATCCATGTGGATCGAGCAGGCCGCCCATAAAGACGAAGCCAGCTACATCCCGCCCGCGAAATATGCCGTGGTCCACGAAGCTGTGCTCGCCGCCTGCGACGCCAAAGACGGCGCGAAGGACGGTGTTCTTGAAGACCCCACGCGCTGCAAATTCGATCCCGGCGAGCTCCTCTGCAAAGGCGCCGATGATGGCAACTGCCTGACCGCTGCGCAGGTGGAAACTGCCCGCGCAATTTATGCGGCCGTGATCAATCCCCGCACGAAGCAGGTTTTCTCGCCGGGCTCAGAGCGCGGCAGCGAGCTGGGCTGGGCGACCATGGCCGGTCCGCGGCCCTTCCAGATCGGCTGGGACTTTTTCCGCTACGTGGTCTTCCGTGACCCCGAGTGGATACCCGGCCACCTGAACTTCGACTCCGATATGGAACGGTACGCCGCCGACACCGGCACCCTGAACGCCATGGATCCGAATCTGCGGAAGTATCTCTCTCACGGTAAGCTGATCCAGTATCACGGCTGGTCTGATCCGCAGATCGCGCCCTCCAACAGCACGCTTTACTACCAGAGCGTCGTGAAAGAAATGGGCGGCGCGGCCAGGATCGACGGCTCTTACCGCCTCTTCATGGTGCCCGGCATGGCGCACTGCGGCGGCGGCGAAGGCGTTTCCACCTTTGACATGATGGCCGCGCTCGAGCAGTGGGTCGAAGCCGGCAAAGCGCCGGATCAGATTCCGGCAGCGCGCGTCCGCAACGGGAAAACCGAGCGCACCCGCCCGCTCTGCCCCTGGCCCCGGCTCGCTACATACAAAGGAAGCGGCAGCATCGACGACGCAGCCAACTTCAGCTGCAAATAGCCGCTGACATGCCACAAGGTTTTGGTTGTGGAAATTCGTGATAAACTTCGGGCTGTGCGAACCTGGCGCGTGATTAGTCGGCGTGTGTTCGCGGGCACCGCTCTTGCCGCTCTGTGCATTCCAGCCGCTGTTCCGCAGCAAACCGCTCAACCCCAAACCGCTTTCACCAATCA
>Ga0134125_10001156_pt1 | contig 32962 bp, 27 predicted proteins | sample KB31751_FD_96464 | JGI IMG/M metagenome (GOLD analysis project Ga0134125, IMG submission 96464) | Terrestrial soil microbial communities with excess Nitrogen fertilizer from Kellogg Biological Station, Michigan, USA - KB3-175-1 | ecosystem: Environmental > Terrestrial > Soil > Unclassified ...
CCCGGCCCTCTTCTCCCGCCCCCTCCCAACCCCCCTCACCGGGAGAAGAGGGAGGGCAATGCGAAACCGCCTCGCATGCCTTCCCCCTCTCCCGGGGCGGGAGAGGGGGTTAGGGGGTGAGGGTTCTGGGCGGGGGACCTCTGAACCCGCAGAGTCTGCACCTATAGGGGGGGCGGGGTCAGCCCAGCGACTCCCCCGCCCCCAGCATCCACGCCGAGCCGTGCTTCGTGAAGCCGATCTTCGGGTAGTAGCCCACCGCGGCGGGGGCCGCCAGCAGGACGATCGACGACCGCGGACCCATCGCCTCCCGGGTGTGGCGGATGAGCTCGACGCCGATCCCCATCCTCTGGTGCGACTCGCGCACCGCCAGGTCGGCGAGGTAGGTCACGTAACTGAAATCCGTGAGGCTGCGGGAGATCCCCACCAGCAGCTCGCCGTCCCACGCCGTGATCACCAGATTGGCGTGGCGGATCATGTCCGCCAGGATATTGAGGTCGTCGATCGGCCGGCGGGCTCCGAGCGTCGAGGCACGGTAGAGGTCGAGGACCTCGTCGAGCGGCAGATCGTTGCCGCGGCGGTAGGTGATGGAGGTCGTGTCGGTCATGGAGAAGATCGTACCAGGATGCTAGAGTCGGCACCCCAAAGTCTCAAGCCCACCACGGAGGTTCATCTCTCATGCAAGACTCGAAGCCCAAGTTCCGGGCGCAAACCCTCGGGAAGCCAATTCTCGCCTGCGGCCTTCTCCTCCTCGCGCTTCTCCTCACGATACCGGCGGCGCTGGGCGCCGCCTCCACGAAAGTCGGAAATGGGAAAACGGCGGCTCCGGCGGGGTTGTTCCTCCCTGCAAGCGCCGCCAAGGCGGCCCAGGCCATCGACCGCGGCTCCCTCGAGGCGCCCCTGCGCTTCCTCTCGGACGACCTGCTGGAGGGCCGAGGTGTCGCCAGCCGGGGCGACCAGACGGCCCGCCTCTATCTCGCCTCCGCTCTGGAATTGCTGGGCTACAAGCCGGGCGCGCCCGGCAACTCGTGGCAGCAGCCGGTCGACATGGTGGGCATCAAGTCCCACGCTCCCAAGACCTGGGACTTCAAGGCCGGCGGCCAGTCGGTCGAGCTCAAGTGGTGGGACGACTTCATCGCCTTCGGCAAGGTCCAGGAGCCCACCGCCAGCATCAAGAACGCCGAGCTGGTGTTCGTGGGCTATGGCATCCAGGCGCCCGAGTACCAGTAGGACGACTTCAAGGGCATGGACCTCAAGGGCAAGGTCCTGGTGATGATGAACAACGATCCGGACTGGGACGCGAAGCTCTTCGAGGGCAACCGCCGGCTGTTCTACGGCCGCTGGGTCTACAAGTACGAGAGCGCCGCGCGCCAGGGGGCGGCCGGGGCCATCATCATCCACACGACGCCCTCCGCCGGCTATCCCTGGCAGGTCGTGCAGACCTCCTGGAGCGGCGAGCAGTTCGAGCTGCCCACCGAGGGCGAGCCGCGCATCCAGGTGGCGGGCTGGGCCACCGAGGACGCCACCCGCCGGCTTTTCCAGGCCGCCGGCCAGGATCTCGCCAAGCTCATCCAGCAGGCGAGATCCCGCGACTTCAAGCCGGTGCCCCTGGGGATTTTCACCTCCCTGGAGCTGACCAACGACATCGACAAGGTGAAGACCGCCAACGTCCTCGGACTGCTACCGGGGAGCGATCCGAAGCTCAAGGACGAAGTGGTGATCCTCAGCGCCCATCACGACCATTTTGGAATCGGCACGCCGGACAAGACCGGCGACAAGATCTACAACGGCGCCGTGGACAACGCCTCCGGCTGCGCCATGGTAATGGGGATCGCCAAGGCCCTCGCCGCGCTGCCGGAGCGGCCGAAGCGGTCGATCCTCATCGCCTTCGTGGCCGCCGAGGAGCAGGGCCTGCTGGGCTCCGAGTACCTGGCGAAGCACCCGACCTTCCCGCCGGGAAAAATCGCCGCGAACATCAACTACGACAGCGCCAACCTCCTCGGCCGCACAAGAGACCTCTCCTACATCGGCCTGGGCAAGTCGAGCCTGGACAAGCTGGTGGGAGCGCTCGCGGCACAGCAGGGTCGCGCGCTCAAAGGCGAGCAGTTCCCGGATCGCGGCTTCTTCTACCGCTCCGATCAATTCAACTTCGCCAAGATCGGCGTCCCGGCGCTCTACCTCAAATCCGGCACCGACTACATCGGCAAGCCCGCCGGCTGGGGCAAAGAGCAGGCAGACGACTACGAGGCTCATCGCTACCACCAGCCGAGCGATCAATTCAATCCCAACTGGATCTACGACGGCATGATCGAAGACACCCGCCTCGGCTTCTACGCCACCCTTTCGATCGCGAACAATCCCACCCTCCCCACGTGGAACCCGGGGGATGAGTTCGAGGCGGCGCGGAAGAAGGCGTTGGGGAAGTAGGGGGGCGCCACGTAAACCTTCCCAACGTAGAGACGCCCCGTGGGGAACCCCGCGGGGCGTCTCCGGCGCGGCGATGACGGTCCAATCTGAGACAAAACCGCCGACGGCAGAAGACGGACCGGATCTGAGCCCTTCAATCCAAAACATAAGATCCGGAACATCGATCTGCTCGCGCATGGGTCTTGAACATCTGGGATGACCTCCCCGCCTCGGAGAGTTGACGTGAATCGGTAAGGCGGCGCCCGTAGGAAGTGTTTCACAGGAGAAGATCTCACCCGATCCGTGTGGACCATTCCAATCTACGGATCATCCAATCCGCCCGGACCGCCCGCCCCTGCCAAACCGCCCGATCCGCGGAAACGGTCCCAACGTAGAGACGCCCCGTGGGGAACCCCGCGGGGCGTCTCCGGCGCGGAGATGGCGGTCCTCCCCATCATGACATGCTGGCGGGGCGTTCTCCCGTAGAGGCGGCTCGACCGACCGCCCACCCGAGCCACGATCCCACGAAGGTCAGCCGCGTTCCCGCGGTGTTCGGGCTCACGCCCGGAGACGAAAGGACCGTCGGTAAAGGCGCGCACCCAAGGAGAAAAGGCGTTCACCCGGGCGACAAAGGATCGCACCCGAGCCGCAAAGGAGCTCGCGAAAGCCTTTCCGCCGTTCGCCCAGACCTTCGCGCAAAGCAACGTCGCCTGCCCGGGGATGGTCATTGCCCTCCGGGAGGCTCTCCCCGCCTCGGAGACGCCCCGCGGGGTTTCCCCACGGGGCGTCTCTACATTGGCTGGCGCTTTCGAGGATTCATTGGAGTTTTGTTTCATGGCTCGACGTCGCGGACGATGCGGAAGCCGACATCGGTCCTGGCCTTATTCGGCTTCATCTTGTTGCGTTTGGCCACAATACAGTTCTTGCCGAGAATTGAGAAGCTTCCGCCGCGTCGGACCCTGTGAGCTCCCCGCTCCGGGCCAGTAGGATCTGTCTGCGGCGCCATCTCATAGGGTTCATACCAGTCCGCGACCCACTCAGAGACGTTGCCTTGCATATCGAAGAGGCCCCATTTGTTAGGAGCAAAAGTACCTACTGGAGCGGGAACGTCGAAGTGGTCGTCGCTTCCTCCGCAATTCCCGTATTTGGAAAGCTCTTCGGGATCGTTCCCAAAGCTATAGAGCGTCGTAGACCCCGCCCGCGCCGCGTACTCCCACTGCGCCTCCGTCGGAAGACGGAATGTCGCTTTGGGAGCCCATGACTTAAGCGCTTGGAGAAAATCCTGAATTCGGGTCCAGGACACTGACTCAACAGGCTGTTCCCACCACTTCTTGAATTTGCTCGGCCTCTCATTCAGAACTCTCCACCACTGCATGATGGTGATCTCCGTATCGCTCATGCAGAAAGGCCGAGTGATCGTCACCTCATGAGGTTTGGCATCCGCCATCCCTTGACCGTGGCCGCCCATGACGAAGGTGCCGGGCTCGATCCTCTTGAAGACGATGTCCAGATCCTTGATAGGCGGGCAGCCTTCACTGGAGCCGATGGACTTACGGGGCGGACCGACGAAGGGTGGGATACCGAGATCAGATGTATTCGGAGAGCTCCAGTGGCTGGAGGAATATATACCGGCGCTCAGCGCAACGAGGAGAAGAACGCCACCGACAGCCGCAATCCTATGAGGAATCCTTGGACGTTTCTCGGGAACCTCGAAAATCCTTCCTTGCGAGCCACGAAGATAGAGCACCGGATTTCCCCAGTCCAAGGCACCCTTCGTATGCAGAGCGAGCCGCGCTTCGTAGACAGCATGGTCCACCGTATCCCCCGAAGTCAGGGCCTTGTAAAACTCTTTCGAGAAAGTCAGAGCCGCCTCGTCGGTGACTCGAAACTGCATCGCCACCACAGCCGACGTTCCGTTCCTCAACAGCGCCTGCGCCACTCCGCCGAATGGATCGGTCTTCGACGCGCGTCCCCCCTCGCAGGCGTTGAGGACGATCAAGGCAGGTGGAGACTGGCGGCCGAGAACCCGGGCCAGATCCACTCCGGTCACGGGATCGGGTTCCCCGTCCGGTTTCTCGAACTGCAAAAACGCCTGCTCCAGGCTCTGGTCGAACCCGCCGTGGCCGATGAAATGCAAGACGTGGATCGGCGTATCGAGATCCTGCCGGAGGGTCGCGAGGCTTGCGGACTCCACCTGGGTCAGCTTGACGTGGCCCGATCTTTCGAGACCTTCCAGGCTCTTCTTCAGCTCTCGGAGCTCCGCCTCGGAATCGAGATCGGCAGATCCGCCGGGCTGAGCGATCACGACGAGGACGCGAAGCGGGAGCTTGATCTGAAGAGGCGGAACGATCTCCGAGAACCCCGGGGAGCGAGCGATCGAGATGTCCCGAGAAAAGATCAGGAAGTCATGACCCGGCTCGCGGAGGTATTCCCACGGCCATTCCCAAAGCTCCGGGCTTTCCAGAATAAGGCGGAGACGCAGCCCGTGCCCGGCGTGGCGAGCCCCCGCGAGCGCCGAAACCCACAGCTTCCAGACGCTTCCGGAAAAGACCCTCTCGAAGAGCCTCTGCCCCACTTCCCGGGCTCGCGACCGCGCCGTCTTCTTCGGCGGATCGAGATCGCGGGAGCCGCACCCCCGGAACACCCGGAGATCCTCGATCTCGCCCTCTTCGAAGGGGCTCGCGAAAGGCTCCCCCGTCCCCTCCTCGGAAGGACCGGAGGGGATGGCGAGATATCCCGCCCGATCTTCGCGGATCCGGAGGACGAAGTCTTCGTAGTCCTTCTTCTCCACGGAGGGAAAGACACTGACCGCCCTAGGTTTGGTTAACCGAGGGCGTATCAGCATAGAATGGGGCACGAGGAGGCCCAGCCATGGAACCAATTACGATCCGCGACCTTCCTACTGAGATCTTAGAGGCCCTCGAACGTGAGAGCCTGCGACTGCACAAGCCCTTGGAGAACACCGTGATCGACCTGCTTCGCCAAGCTCTCAGCGTCAAACCTGTGGGCGCGAAGAGAAACGGGCTCGCTCGTCTTGCGGGGACTTGGACTGAGGAGGAGTATCGGAGCTTCGAAGCCTCCATCGCCATGACCGAACAGATTGACGAGGAGCTCTGGCGTTGAGCCGGTACTGCCTCGACACTTCCGCCTACAGCAATTTCAGGAGAGGCGACCCACAGATCGTGGATCTCTTTGACCGCGCCGAATGGCTGGGGATACCCTCGATTGCGCTGGGTGAGCTTTGGATCGGCTTCCTCCAAGGTGGGCGCCTGGAAAAGAATCGTGCCGAGTTGGACGAGTTCCTGTCCTGGCCACAGGTCGAAGAGCTCTACATCGACCAGGAGGTCTCCCGAATCTACGCCAAATGGCAGTCTCCCTTCGCCGAGCCGGCACTCCCATACCCACAAATGACATCTGGATCGCCGCGGCGGGCGTCCGAGTTGGCGCGCCGGTACTGACCTACGATGATCACTTCGAATCCATTCAGGAAGGCCGATCCATCATTCTTTCTCCCCGTTCTTGAGAGTGATCCTGTAGCCTCGGCCACGTCCCAAGATTCCGTTGCGCCCCTCAGAACACCTTCACCTCGCGGGCAGCCTCCAACTCGACCAGCACGTCGCGAGCATCGCCGAGGTCCTCGGCCGGAACGAGAACATCGATCTTGTACAGCGGCCCGAGGAAGTAATAGAGCGAACGCAGCACGTGGCCTCGTGCCAGGGCGTCGATCCCCTCATCCGTGAGACGCTCCACAAGACGGTAGGAAAAGTGGACGTTATCGAGTTGGACCAGGCGCGTCGTGTGGCCGTTCCGCTTCATGAATCGATACTGCTCCTTAAGGTCGAAGCCGGTGGCGATCAGGACCACGAGACTCAGGAATCCGCTCGTCGCCAGAAAAGAGAGCGGCCGGGCTCGTTGCCAAATCATGAAGGTCAAGACTCCGGCGGTGAGGAGAGCCGTGGCGAGCGGCAGGCGACTGCGCAGAAGGCCGGCAAGACGGTCCAGCACCTCCGCTGGCTCAGGAACATTGGCCTCCAACCGGGGACGACTGCTGAACAGGTGGAAACAGATCCACGAGAAGAGCACGACCATGATCGCGAGAACGGCCCAGCGCAGCACCTCCGCGTGCAGGAGGACGTACAGGGCACTGATGATCATTGGAAGGAGCGAGGCCGTCCACGCGACGGCCAGGACACCCTGGGGAAAGGCAGGTGTGTACGTGATCTCGGATCTCTGGACAAAGCGGACCAGCAGGAAGGTCAGGACGGCGAGCCCAAGCAACCAGATGCCCATCTCCGGCGACCCCGCGCCTTCTCGCGTGGCCGCCGCCGCCACGGACCGGATGAGACCCGGACCAAACTGGACAAGATTCAAGAGGGCGAACCCATTGCCGATCCCATAGTCGGAGAGTAGGTTCGCGAGAACAAACACCGCCGCCGTCGAGGCAGTGACCGTTGTTATCGTGATCAGCACGAAGCCCATTCCGGGATTAGGCACGAAAGGTTCGCCGCCCGGATTGGGAGTCGCCTCCAAAAACAACGCGATTCCCAGTGCCTGGATTGCGGCGAGCACCAGACTGATGCCGAGAGCCGCCTGGTTGAGCCGAGCCCGCCCGGCACTCCCGGCCTTTCGCAGCCGGCGGCCCGGGGAGGTGGCCACAGAGAACAGCTCGACCAGGATGAAACCCGAGGACAGTGCCATAAAGCCCAGACTCAGAAGCTCGAAGCGCGAATAGAGGTTTGCGAAAATATGCCGGGTGCCGCGCACCGCGCTCGCCGCGTTGACGAACGGCAGCTTCAGCCGGTGCCCAAAGTAATAGAGCGCCAGCAGGGCGAGCGTCAAAAGGAGGCGCCCTTCCCAGGGGAGCGCGGCCTTGGGCCGGACCTCCCCTTCCGAGACATCGGTCGCATCCGCGGTCGCCATGCCCAAGCTCTCCAGTTCAGGAATTCGTTGCGGCCAGCTTATCAGGTGAATGGGACTGCCGCCTGTCGTGCTGCTACCATCCCCTCATGCCCACCCGCTATCTCGACGACTCAACCCCCGTCGTTCAGTTCGATCCCCAGCTCGAGGTGTCGCCGTTCGTGCTCTTCCGGCGGCTGAAGGAGAATCAGGGGCCGTTGCTCGTAGACGTGCGGCCGGGACCGGGAACTCTCACGCTGGCGGGGGCCATCCCCTACCCCGGTCCGGATTGGTCGCCGCCCGCGGACCGCGACGTGGTGCTGTTCGACGAAGACGGCACCGTCGCGCTGGACGGTGCCCGCCACATGCAGGCCGCCGGGTGGCCGAAGGTCAAGGCCCTGTTCGGCGGCCTGGAGCTTTATGAGTTCTCGCTCGATCCCCAGGTGGTGGGCGAGGAGACCTTTCTGATCCGCCTCGGGCCGGAGACCGTCATCCCGCCGGAGTGAGCACCGAGAACAGCTCGGTCGGCCCGAGCCCCAGCCAGGGATCGGTGCCGGGCGTCAGGAAGAGCTGCGAGTAGACCCGCTCGTCGAACTTCTTCAGGTCCGGAGCTTCGTTGATTCTGGCCAGCCAGGAGTGGATTTGATTGTGGAAAAGATATTCGTTCCTCACGGTGTCCGCGGCGATCAGCTCCTCGAAACGATCGATGGCGCCGAGGTCGCCCTTCACCCCGGCGGCTCCTCCCTTGGCCAGCAAAAGGAGCCGGCTCGCCGTGTCGAGCCGGGAGTCCCGTAGATGCAGTGCGGAAAGAGAGGCGAGCCTCGCCGCTCGCATCTCACGAAGGTCCGGCAGCAGGGCCTTCAGCAGGGGAACCTCCACCGCCATTTTGCTGACGGTGCGCTCCGAGGCCACCATCGCATTGGGGCTGCCGGACCCCATCAAGTCTCCCTCGGCCGTGGGCGCTTCCAGGCCCACCTGCCGGAGATCCGCCGCCAGCTCCAGGGATTGAAAGGTGAGGCGCTCCACGTGATACGCACGCAGTCTCTCCATGAACGCCTTGCCGGACATCGCGTCCAGAGCTCTCGCCTCCTCCCCGGCGGTGCCCAGAAGCCGCAGGAACGCCCCCGGCCCATAGAGCCCAGGCAGGGCGTCCACCAGCCGGCCGTTCGAGTCGAGGATGTAATGGATGCTGTTGCCGGTGACCGTCCCCACCAGGCGGCGGCCGTCGCCGAAATCCACCGTCACCTTGGGCACCGGCCGCTCGGACTGCCAGTGCAACACGAAGCGCTCGCGCAGCTCTTGGGAGACGCTCCCGTTGGCGTAGAGCACCATGCGGAAAAAGCGGCTGTTGGCGCAGCTCAGCTCTTCGTCCAGCCGGCCCAGCAGTCGCAGGGACAGGATGGGCCGGCCGCTGCGCTTCGCCGCCGCGCGGGCCGCCTCCAGATCGGTATACCAGTAGAGATGCGATGCGGCGCAGTCCTTCTGGGCGCACACCGCGTCGAGCGCGGCGTTGAAGGCCGGAGAGGTCGCAAGGGCCGGCTCGGAGGCCGCGAGCTTCAGCAGCGTTTCCATTCCCGCCGGACCCTCGGCCCGCAAGGTCTTCACCGCCGCGGCATCGCCCGCCACGGCTTTCCGGGCCGTCGTGGTGAGGTCGGCGGTGACCGGCGCCGAGGCCAGCAGTATAAGGAGGATGATTGGGCAACCTGGAAGAATCCATCGTGCTGCTTTCATGACGATCTCCTTTCCCGTGGGTGGGGAAAATCTTTCTATCCACACTCTAGCCGGCCGCGCCCCAGCTCTCTGTAACGCCTGTGTAACTCTCACCGGCCCCTCAACGCCCTGCTGGTACACTCAAGCCCATGACCACGGTGCTGGTGATCGAGGACGACCTGGCGATCCGCCGGGGATTGCGTGACGCTTTGCGCCACGAGGGGTATGGCGTGCTGGAGGCGGGCGACGCCGTCGAGGGGCAGCGGCTGGCCCTCACCGCCGAGGCCGGCCTCGTGCTCCTCGATCTCGTGCTACCGGGGGGTACCGGCCTCGGCGTGCTGGAGCGCATCCGCGAGGCCCGGCCCAGTCTGCCGGTGATCGTGCTCACCGCGCGGGGAGGCGAGGACGACCGGGTGCGCGGCCTGCGCCTGGGCGCCGACGATTACGTCGTCAAACCCTTCAGCGTCCGCGAGTTGCTGGCCCGCGTCGACTCCGTGCTGCGGCGCTCGCCCGAGAGGGCGGACGGCGCGGCGTCTCTCCCAAGCTTCCCCATTCCTACCGGCGGCGAGATCGATCTCCAGGGCTTGGAGGTGCGGTTCGCGGACGGCACGGCGACCGCCCTCTCCCCTCTCGAAGCCGACCTTCTGCGCTATCTCGCCGGCAACGCCCATCGCGCCACCTCCCGCGAGGAGCTGCTGCAGTGGATCTGGAAGGTCAATCCCCGCCACGTCCAGACGCGATCGGTGGACATGGCGGTGGCCCGCCTGCGCCGCAAGCTGCGGGACGACGACGACCCGCCGCGCGTTCTGTTGACCGTGCGCGGTAAGGGCTACAGGCTGGGGCCATGACGCGGGGAGCCCTCGCCGTCATCCTGGCCATCGCCGCGAGCGCCGCCGTGCTCGCGGGGGCCCTGGCCTGGATCGGGCGTACGACGCTACGCCTGGAAGCCGCGAGCGCCGAAAGCCAGCGCCGCGCCGCCTTGGAGGAAAAGGTCCGCCTCTCCCTCTGGCGCATGGACTCGGGGCTCACCGCCTTCATCGGCCGCGAGAACGCCCGGGCCGTCGAGGCCTTCGACCGCGAGGAGCCTGGCACCCCGGCCACCCTCGCCTATGGCCCTCTCGCCCGCCGCAGGTTCGAAGTTTCGCCGCGGCTCCCGGCCCCGACTGGGGGCGGACTCCCGGTCGCGGAGCTGACGGCGGCGCTGGATGGCGCCGGCAATATTTTCCAAACAGCGCCTCAAGCCAGCCCTCCGAGTCTCTCGGTGCTCGCCCAGGCGAACCCCCAAACGATCCCTACTCCTGTCCACGTCCTCCCACAAGCCACGCCCCAGGCGGTCCTGGTCCAGGCCCCAACGCCTACCCCGTCCGTTCCCGCCCCCAAACCGGAAGACACCCAGGCGTTGCTCAACAAGAACGAGTTCCTGCAGAGAAGCCAGAACCTTGCGATTCAGCAGAACGCCTTCGTGCCACCCCCGAGAGTGGAGGAGGCCTTGCACCCACCCGATCCCGCGCCCCTGAACCCGGTCCCTACGACGACGCCGGCCCCTCACGTTGCCCCGGTGCCCCAGGTTCCAGCCAAAGCCTCGCTGCGACGGAAGCCGCTGCGACGGGAGCCAGGGACCCCGGTGACCCGCGTGGAAACCACCTTGCAGCCGGTCTGGGTGCGGGGCGAGCTCTATCTGGTGAGACGCGTCCGCCGTGGCGGCGTCGAGCAAATGCAGGGGATCTGGGTCGACTGGCCGGCCCTGCGCGGCTGGCTCCTCGGCCAGGTGAAGGATCTTCTCCCCGCGGCCGATCTCCTGCCCGTCGACGATCCCACGACGGACCCGGGACGCCGCATCGCCCTGCTGCCCGTGCGCCTCGCTCCGGGAGGCCTCCCCACGCTCGCGAGCCCGGCCTGGACCCCGGCACGTCTCACCCTCGCCGCCAGCTCGGGCGCCATCGCCCTGGTGCTGATCGCGGTGGGGGCGCTGTTGATCGGGAGCCTGCGGCAGAGCCAGCGCCGGGCCGATTTCGTCTCCGCCGTCACCCACGAGCTGCGGACTCCGCTGACCACCTTCCGGCTGTACACCGACATGCTGGCCGAGGGCATGGTGGCTCCCGCCGAGCAGCAGGACTACCTGGGAACGCTGCGCGCCGAGGCCGACCGTCTCGGACATCTGGTGGAGAACGTGCTCGCCTACTCCCGCCTGGAGCGCCGGCCGGAGCCGCATCTGGAGCCCGTTCCCCTGGGCGATCTGCTGGACGAGCTGCGGGACCGGCTGGGCGGCCACGCCCTGCGCGCCGGCATGGGGCTGGCGGTCGACCTCCCCTTCCCGGAGCTGGCGGACGAGCCCGTGCTGGTGGACCGCAACGCCGTCGAGCGCATCCTCCTCAATCTGATGGACAACGCCTGCAAGTACGCGGCGGGAGGCACCGACGCCAAATTGGAGGTGCGGGCGTTACGCCGGGGGAAGCACCTGGTGCTGCGCTTCCAGGATCAGGGCCCGGGCATTGTCCCAGGCGAGCGCCGCCGGCTCTTCCGGCCCTTCCACAAATCCGCGGCCCGTGCCGCGGGAGGCGTCCCCGGGGTCGGCCTGGGTCTGCCGCTGAGCCGCCGGCTCGCCCGCAGCATGGGAGGCGACCTGCGCCTCGCCGATCCCGGCCCGCGAGGCGGCGCGGCCTTCGAGCTGGCGCTGCGGCGGGCTCCCTCTTCTCCCGGTCGGGGGGAGGGCGATGGGAGAAGAGGGTCGGGGTGACGAGGGGGGCTCCGGAAGGGTCTCCCCTCTTCGCCCCCTCGCCGTAGCGCCAGAGGCACGCCCCCTTTTCTGTGTCTGGCTGTCAAATATACAGATAGAAACAAGTCCGCATGTATTGTCAGCTTCGCGAAACTCCTTGATTTCTTCGCAGCTATGCAACACACTGGGCCACTATGGGTTCGCGACTTGTCTGAAAGGAGACGCGAATGAAGGTAGCCATCGTGTGGCCCGAAGTCGCTGACATGGCCCGGTATCGAGAATTGCGCAAGGAGTTTCCTCCTTTTGGAGCATTATATCTTGGTGCAATTCTCGAAGAGCGGGGCGTCGAAGTTCATCTTTTCAAGCTGACGCCTGACAACCTTATCTTCGACTTCAGTGAGTTCGATGCAATAGCCTTTAGCATATCTGCATCAGCAACCTTCAACATGTTTTTGGAATGTCGCCAAAAGAGCGTGTTCCGCGACGATGCACTGCTGATGGCGGGCGGAGTCCACGCCAACCTTCTCCCCGTGCAGACCTTCTTGGACCTCGAGCCGCACGTCGTCGGAATTGGCGAAGGGGAAGAGACGATCTTGGAGATCCTGGCACGGAGGACCCAGCGAGACTTCTCGGATGTACAGGGTGTCTGTTACAGGGACGGGGACCGCATCGTGCGGACGGCTCCACGCCAGATCTCCAGAGATATCTCGAATTTTCCCTTCCCAGCCCGCCATTTGCTGCCGGAGGAAGATTTCATCATGACCGACCGGATGTCGAACAAGCGTCTGCGGATGACTCACATCGTCCCGGGGCGCGGGTGTCCGTTCCCGTGTCGGTACTGCGCCTCGGCCCAGACCAAGGCGCAGTACCGCAGCGGCGAGAACATAAGGGCGGAGCTCATCCACCTGAAGGAACGCTACGGCATAGAGGGGTTTGCGGTCGTCGGCAACGACTTCATCCTAAATAAGAACAACGTCGCCGACATCTGCCAGCGGATCCAGGATCTCGATCTCCAGTGGGCCACCCTGACCCGGGTGGATCGGGTTGATCCGCAGACCCTGCGCCTGATGGTGGGTGCCGGCTGCTATGAGTTGGAGTACGGAGTCGAGTCAGGAAGCCAACGGATACTCGACGCGATGGACAAGGGGGTCACGGTCGCCCAGATAAGAACGGCGTTGCGCGATGCCTACGAGGCCGGAATCAAGAACAAGGTCTTTCTGGTCCACGGCTACCCCGGCGAGGATCAGGAGTCGACCGAGGAGACAATGCGGCTCCTTGACGAGGTCGGGCAGTGGATCGAGAGGGTCTCCCTTTTTCGCTTCGTTCCGCTTCCGGGAACCTACGCGTACAATCACGCTCGCGAGTTGGGGATCCATGGCACGGACCAGGACCCCGGATGGGACGGCGACTGGGGGAAGTACCACATCCACCACAATCACCACCACTGGTGGGGAACCCCGCGCGACTTCGAGAACCTGACCCGTCGCTTCTGGGACCTCGCCGCCTACGTCGAGAGCCGCTGGCCTTCGCGGTTTCTCGCCACGGATCTACCCCCGGACCGCTGGCAGCAGCAGAGCCGGCAGTTCGCGCACTCGCGCATCGTCGTTGCCGGGCCGGCCAGGGCGGCGCGGCCTCTGGGCCATTTTTCTTAACGCTTCGATTCTTGGAAGGGAGGAGACTCTGTTCGAGGATTTGGTCGCGAGCCAGGCGATTCTGGACCTCAAGACACCGCAGCTAAGTTCCGGCACCTCGCTCGGACGCAATCTCAGCGATCGCGTCCTCTACGCCCCTGGCAACCACCCTCGAACCGAGCTCCTCGAGGCGGTCGTCTGGTACTGCGACATGCGTTCCTACACCAGGCTGGGGCACGAGATCTCTCCGGTGGAGCTCATCGCTCTCCTCAATTCCTACATCGATTGCGTAGGCCCAGCCATCCTCGACCACGGTGGTGAGATCGTAAAGTTTCTCGGAGACGCGGTATTGGCGACGTTTCCCTGCGGCCGAGGCGGTGCCGGCGCCGCTTGCCACCGTGCCACGCAGGCGGCCTTGGCCGCGCGGCAGCGGCTGAAGATTCTGAATCTGGACCGGCGCCGACAGGGCCGAGAGGAGATCGCCTTCGACCTAGGCCTGACGCTGGGAAAGGTCGCTTACGGCGTGATAGGGTTCCTCAGCCAGTTCGACATCACGGTCGTGGGCCTGCCGGTCAACCTCGCGGGACGGCTTGAAGAGCTGTGCGAGCGCCTGCAGGAATCCGTGCTGGTGTCGAAGACGTTTGCGGCCGAGAGCGGCCTGCCGCTACGCCACGTCGGTGTTTTCGAGCTCAAGGGATTCGACCTGCCGCAGGCGGTCTTCGGCCTGTGACGGGAACGCCTGCCATGCCTCGCTCCGCAGGGATACACGAGATCCCCCTCTCCCGCGTCCGGCAGTTCTCCTTCCATCATCACCACGTTGTGCCCGGCGCGCAGTCGTCGAGCCTCCAGCAGGTCGCGGACCTCTTGGTGGGCCTTCACTCAGCGCGGCTGCAGACCCCGTATGTGGCGCTTCACGCCCGTGTCACCGGCTTCGCCAACGACCACCTGCGTCATGAAACCTGCGTGGCAAGGCGTTTCATCAAACTGCGTTGTATGCGCAGGACTCTGCACACCGTACCCCTTGCTCTGGCTCCGGTTGTGCATCAGGCGACGCTGGACCTCCGCCTAGCCGACTGTCATCGGATGCACCGCAAGCTCGGCCTCGCTTCCCGCGAGGTGCAGCGGCTCGAATGGGAGATCCTGCGCACCGTGGAGGAGGGCCCTCTCTCGTCGGCGCAGATCGAAGCGCGTGTCGCCACGGCGATGTTACGGCTCACGAAGACGGTCCGGGCCGGAGCTGAGCCGCGACTGCGCATCCGCGCCGTCCTGCGAAGCCTCTGGGAGAGGGGCGACCTGTGCTACCTAAACTTGAGCGAACACTGGGGAAGCGAGGTGCGGCTTTATGGTGCCACGCAGCGCGAATACCCGGATCTGACGCTGAGTTCGATCACCCGCGAAGAGGCCCAGATGCGGCTTGTCCAAGTCTATGTCGATGGCTACGGGCCGGCGCTAGAAGAGGACTTTGTCTGGTGGTCGGGGCTGAGCCTGCGCAAGCTGCGACGACATCTTCAGGAGACAGAGGGCGAGATCGTACGGCTGCGCATTCGGGAGCTCGACGGTGATTTCCTCATGAGCCGCGCCCACTTTGAGACTCTGCGCGACTTCAAGCTCCCCCGCTCGCCGTGGCTCCGCCTGCTGGCGTACGAGGATCCCAGCCTCAAGGGCTATCACGCCAGCCGTGCGCGCTACGTGGAGGAGAGTCACTACTCGAAGCTCTTCAATCGCATTGGGGAGGCGCGGGCGAGCATCATCCTCAACGGCAGCGTCATCGGCTGCTGGCACTGGGACAAGGCGGGCCAGCGCATCGTTTCGGAGCCCTTCGACACCCTGAACCCAGAAGCCGGGATGATGCTGGCCGACGCTTCCGCCGAGCTTGCCGCCCGCCTGCGGGGCACGGAACCGAAACCTCAAGAGGAGGTGGCCTGCCGAGACGATTCCCGGTAGTGAGCCGACCGCCGGCCAGACAGCGCTGGCTGGACCGCTTATTCCAGCTCAATAGCTGGAGGAAAGGAGAGTTGAGAATGTACGTCCGAATCACGACCGGTCACTACAAGAACAAGGAGGCATGCGAAAAGGCATGGCAGAGCATCACGTCGGAATGGCTCACTAAGTTTCGCGGTACCAAAGGCGTGAAGGATCTCTACGCTCTTCGCCCGAGCGACCTCACTTCCGTGGTCGTTGCGGTCTACGAGTCGAAGGAGCACGCCAAGAAGGCGGAAGGCATGCGCAACGACGCGGTCAGTGCCCTCCTCCACTATCAGGCCGAATACCCTCGTATCATCGAGGGGGAGTCGCTTCTCTAGGGCATCGCTGCGGCGGATCTGGGGCGCCGTCTTGGGTTCCGTGGACAGGACCGCGTCCCCTGGTCCCCTTCCTGCAACCTCTCAGATCGCGTCGGCCCTGCCCTCGTAGCTCACGGGCAGCCCGCGAACGAGCCGGGTCCAGGTGGCGCCGCCATTCCTTGTCTTGTGCGGGGACGGGCCGATTTCGTCTCCGCCGTCACCCACGAGTTGCGGACTCCTCTCACGACCTTCCAGCTCTACACCGACATGCTGGTCGAGGGCATGGTGGCTCCCGCCGAGCAGCAGGACTACCTGGGAACGCTACGCGCCGAGGCCACTCTTCTCCCGACCCCCTCCGCCCCCTCACGGGAAAAGAGGGAGAACAGCCAGAACGCCCCAGGGGTACCCTTGTCCCGGGGCGGGGGGCGGGGAGGTCGGGAGAGGGGCAGGGGTGAGGGTCTTGGGAGGGGAGACCTCCCAGCCAGGTCAGCGCCTATGTCTTTGCATGGCTCCCTCTTCGCCCGCCTACTCCCCGTCCTTCGCCGCCTCCACCTGCTCGTCCAGCCTGGCGCCCATCTCGATCGTCCTCTGGTAGGCGGCGTCGATGGCATCCGTCAGCACCGCGGAGAAGCGGCCGTGCTGGAGCACGTGCAGGGCGCGGGAGGTGGTGCCGCCGGGCGAGGTGACGCCGTCGATCAGCTCCGCGACGTGGCGGTCCGAGGCGAGGATCATCTCGGCCGTGCCCAGGATCGTCTCCAGCACCGACTGCCGGGCGAGACTGCGCGACTCGCCGATGAAGTTGGCGCCGTCCTCCATCGATTTGATGAACAGGGCGATGAGCGCCGGTCCCGTGCCGTGGACCGCCGTGGACCGGTCCACGTCCGCCTCGTCCGCGACGTAGATCTCCTTGCCCATGGTCTGGAGGATGCTGCGCACCGTGCCGCGCACCGGCTCGGAGACCTCGGGTGTTGCCGTCCACACGGTCACGCCGCGGTGGATCTGGCAGGGCAGGTTCGGCATGCAGCGTACGATCGCCGGGTGACTGAGGGCGCTGCCGATGGTGGCGGAGCGGGCGCCGGCGATGATCGACATCACCAGGTGATCGTGGCGGATCTTCGGCCGGATCTGCTTCAGCACCTTGGCCAGGGTCTGGGGCTTGACCGCCAGGACGATCAGGTCGGCGTTCTCCACCGCCGCCAGGTTGTCGGTGGTGCCGTGCACGCCATAGGTGGCGAAGAGCTGGTCCGCCCGCTCCCGGCGCGGCCCGGCCGCCCAGATCCTCTCGGGCGACGTCACCTCCCGGGTGAGGAGCCCGCTGATCATGACTTCCGCCATGACTCCCGAGCCGATGAATGCGATCCGCGGCTTGTCCATCCCCTTCGCTCCTTCCTCAGACTAAAGCGTCACCACCTGTCCGGAATCCCGGATCATGCGCGCGAAGCTCTGCCAGCCCAGCAGCGCGTCCACCGCGGCCTGGACGGCGGCGGTGTCGAGCCCCAGCAGACGCACCGAGGCGCTACAGGCATAAAAACGGATGAGGCCCTCGTCGCGGCCCGGGGCCAGCATCTCGGACAGAGGCGGCATGGCGAGCGACTCCAGCCGCTCGACGGAGACGGGAGGTTGCGGATCGAGCTCGTCCCACCGTCCCCGGGCCCAGGCGTCCAGGGCGCCGAAAAACAGCGCCACGTCCACCCGCTCCCCCACCGCGGCGACGCTCGCCGCGAGGGACGTGATCTGGAAGCGCATATCCCACGAGCCGCCGTGGGCGAGGATGAGGAGGTCGGCCATGCGGGCCTCAGGGTACCAGAGTCGTAGGGTCTCCTACTCCCGGCGGCGGCGCAGCATCGTGGCACCGCCGAGAGCCAGCAGCATCGTCAGCACGGAGAGCCCCACTGCGTCGAGGGTCGGGATCTGAGGGAGTACTTGCACGGGAAGCGGCGATGGCGACTGCACCTGGAACGATACAGGATTGGTGAGGGCCGTGGACTCATTGATGCCGTCATTGTTGGAGTCGAAGGAGATCGTCCCCTGATTGGTGATCGTCGTACCGACGGGCGCTCCGGCGCTGATGGTGGCGGTCATGGTGATCGTCACCGAGCCCCCGGCCGGGATCGTGCCGTTCCAGGTCACGGTGTTGGTGCCTGTATTGGCCGCAACCGTGCCGGAGGACGCCGTGGCGCTGACCAAGATCAGCAATGGCGCAAGCACGTCGGTGAATTCGTTGCCTGGGTTGTCGTTCTGGAGCACGAGGTCGGTCAACATTACGGTATAGGTCACCGTGCCGCCGGGGACGAAGGTACCTGAAACCGATTTGCTACCGGCGATTGGTGTCGGCGCCGCCTGCACTTGAAACGACGTGGGATTGGCAGCGCCGAGGACCGACGGATCGTCGGTGAGAGCCGAGGTCTCGTTGCTACCGTTGCCGTCGGCGTCGTAGAAGATCACTCCCTGGTTGGTAATCGTGCCCGCGGCGGCGTTGATGGTGGCGGTGATGGTGATCGTCACCGAAGCTCCCGCGGAGAGCGCGCCGTTCCAATGGACGGTGCCGGCGGGTGCCATCGCCGTGCCGGAGGTTGCCGTGACGCTGACCAGGGTCAGGCTCGCCGGTAGCGTGTCGGTGAATTCGTCGCTGCCCAGATCGTCAACCTGGAGGTTGGGACCGTTGTTGGTCAACACTACGGCATAGGTGATCGTACCGCCCTGGAAGAATTTGCCGGAGACCGACTTGGTGCCGGAAATCAGCGTCGTCACGGCGGTGTTCGCCGTCGCCATGTTGTCGCCTGGACTCGGGTCGGCGGTGGCTGAGGTGATCGACGCGGTGTTGGTGAGGATAGTTCCGGGCAGCGTCGACGGGGCGACCGCCACGGTCAGGGTGAAGATCGCGTTGACCAACGCCAAGCTCGGATTCGAGCAGACGACCGAGCCGCCCGCCCCGATCGCCGGGGTGATGCACGACCAGCCGCCCGGAGAAGACAAGGACATGAACGTCGTCCCCGCCGGCAGACTGTCGTTGAGGCTGACGCTGGCCGCCGAGCTCGGGCCGGCGTTCGTCACCGTGATCGTGTAGGTGAGGTTACCCCCCGCCGGCACCGGATCCGGAGTATCAACCTTGGTCACCGACAGGTCCGCCGACGCGACCAGCGTGTCGCTGTCCGTCGCGCTGTTGTTGCCGGATGTCGGATCGGCCACCCCGCCGGGAGCCGTCACGGTCGCCGTGTTGGACAGAGTGCCCGTCGCCGCGATCGCTATCGTGCAGAACGCCGTGTAAGTGATGCTGCCGCCCGCCGGCAGGTTGACAGTATCGTTGATGTTGCCTGAGCTCGCCGGGGTGCAGGTGCCGCCGCCGGCCCCCACGCAGGTCCAGGCACAGGTCAGCGCGGCCGGGAAGGTGTCCGCCACTGTGGCGCCGGTGGCGTTGCTCGGGCCAGCGTTGGAGACCGTGATCGCGTAGATCACCAAGCCGCCTGGCGTCGCCGTCGTCACCCCGTCCGTCTTGGTGATCGACAGATCCGCGGGAGGTCCCGGAGGAGGACCCACAGTGGTCGTGGCCGTGCCGCTCTCGTTGCCCGCATTCAGATCGGGGGTCGCCGATGCGGCCGTTGCGGTGTTGGTAAGAATTGTCCCGGCTGGCGTCAACGGATCGACTGCCACGGTCAGGGTAAAAATCGAGCTGCCCAGCGCCAAGCTCGCGTTCAAGCAGGAGATCGTGCCGCCCGAACCCACCGCAGGGGTGATGCACGACCAGCCGGCCGGCGAGGATAGCGAGGCGAACGTCGTCCCCGCCGGCAGAGTATCGTTGAGAGTGACGCCGGTGGCCGAGTTGGGACCCGTATTGGTCACCGTGATCGTATAAGTCAGGTTGTTGCCAGCCGCCACTGGATCCGGAGTGTCCACCTTGGTAACGGATAGGTCCGCCGAGGTTCCCACGGTAGTCGCGGCCGTGCTGCTCTCGTTGCCCGGGTTGGGATCGGGGGTCGTCGACGAGGCCGAGGCCGTGTTGGTGAGGATCGTCCCGTTCGGCGTCGATAGGGGAATCGCGACGACCAGAGTAAAGACCGCGCTGCCCACCGCCAGGCTCGGCCGCGCGCAGGTGACCGTGCCCCCCGAGCCCACCTGCGGCTTCGTGCACGACCAGCCGCTGGGAGACGACAGCGAGACGAAGGTCGTCCCCGCCGGCAGCACGTCGCTGAGGTTGACGTTCGCCGCCGCGTTGGGACCGGCGTTGGTGATCGTGATCGTATAGGTCAGGTTATTTCCCGCCGCCACCGGGTCCGGCGTGTCCACCTTGGTCACCGACAGATCCGCCGAGGCCCTCACGGTCGTCGTGGCCGTGCCGCTCTCATTACCCGGGTTGGGATCGGCCGTCGCCGAGGAGACCGACGCCGTGTTGGCGAGGATCGTGCCGTTCGGCGTCGATGGATCAACCGCCACGCTCGCTGTGAAGACGGCGCTGCCCACCGCCAGGCTCGGGTTCGTGCAGGAGATCGTGCCGCCCGAGCCCACCGGCGGCTTCGTGCAGGACCAATCCCCCGGAGAGGAGAGCGCGACGAACGTCGTCCCCGCCGGCAGCGTATCGCTGAGACTGACGCCCGCCGCCGCGCTGGGACCGGCGTTGTCGACCGTAATCGTATACGTCAGGTTGTTGCCCGCCGTCACCGGGTCCGGCGTATCCACCTTGGTCACCGACAAATCCGCCGAGTCCGGCTCCTGATCGTCGTTCAGGATCGCGCCCCGACCTTCGCCGCTGCCGGCCACGACGGCACCGGTGACGTTGGCGACATGGACGAAAAAGGTTTCGTTCGCCTCGAGGGAGGTGTCGCCTCGGACCGGCACCTCGAAGGCATAGGTCGAGCTCCCGGCGGGGATCTTCTGCCCGGCCAGCGACTTCGGAATGTAATCGGAACCGGCCGTCGCCGTGCCCGGCACCGTGGCGACGTCGAACCTCACCCCGCCCGGCGGGGCCGGGGCGGAAAGGCTGATTGTGAAGGAGAAGGCCGTCGTGCCGCTGTTTCCCTCGTTCAGAGAGACGTCGCCGATCGTCAGGATGGGCTGGCCGGGGACGTCGTCGTTCAGGATCGTACCCAGGCCCTGGCCATCGGCGACATTGGCGCCGGTGACGTTCCTGACGTTGACGAAGAAAGTTTCGTTCGGTTCGGGGGAGGTATCGCCTTTGACCGGCACGTTGAAGGTGTAGGTCGAGCTTCCCGCGGAGATCGTCTGCCGAGTCAACCGTCGCGTCACGTAGTCGGTGCCCGCCCTCGCCGTGCCCGGAGCCGTGGCGACGTCGAACGTCACTCCGCCCGCCCCCGCTGGGGACGAGAGGCTGACGGTGAAAGCGAAGGGCTTGGTGCCGCTGTTCCCCTCGGCCAGAGAGACGTCATCGATCGCCAGACTGGGCACCGTCTCCGGCGGCCGTGGAAGCGGAACGGTGTCGCAGGCCACGAAGCCCGCGCCGCCGTTGGCCATGAAGGCACCGGCCACGACCGTCGCGCCGCTCAGCGCCACGGCGAATCCAAAACGACCCGGCCCCTGATCGTCGGGCGGCTTCATTCTCTGTAGAAGGGTCCAGGCTCCGGGCGCCGTCTCCTCGAAAAGGTAGGTGGCCCCGTGGCTGCCGTCGGCCTGCGAGGCCCCCACGAGGAGCCTCGCGCCGCTCAGCGACACCGCGCCGCCGAAAAGCTCCCCGACCTGAGCCGAGGCCCCGGCCGTGAGCCGCGCGCTCTCGCGCCACACTCCACCATCGCGCCGGAACACGGTCACCCAGCCGGCGTCGACCTTTCCATTCACGTCGGCCCGGCGCGCTCCGGCGGCCACGGTATCGCCCTGGATCGACACCGCGAATCCGAGCTCGTCGCCGGACGCCGCTCCCGAGGGCGTCAAGGTGCCCGTCTCGGTCCACGTGCCGCCGCGCTGCTCGAAGAGGTGGACTCCCCCCTGGTTGCCTCCCGGCCCGCGGTCCTCGAAGGGCGCGCCGGCCACGAGGACGCCGCCGTCGAGCGCCACGGCGGCCCCCAGCTCATCGAACGCCCTGGTGCGAGCCCCGGTGAGCTTCGCCCGCTGCGTCCAGGTCGTACCCGCTCGCTCGAAGACGTAGACCGCCCCGGAGAGGCTGCCCCGGGCGCCGTCCGTCGCGGCCCCAGCGGCCAACGTGCCGTTGCGGAGCGCCAGCGAAAAGCCGAGCTGCGCTCCCGGCGCTCCGTCCCCGGCGGTGAGCTTCGCCTCCTGCACCCACCGACCCTCCTGCTTGCGGAAGACGTAGACCGCGCCGGAGTCCGGACCACCGGGGCCGTCCGCCGTGGGCGCTCCCACCGCGAGGGAGTCGCCGTCGATGGCGATGGAGAAACCGAACATGTCTCCCGAGGCGCCGTCGCTTGCCGTGAGCGATTGAAACCCGTTCCCCTGGCTCACGAGGACCCGGTTGCCGAGGTTAGCGCCATAGGCGATGACGTCGCCGTTCGCGGCGACGCTACAGCCGAGTTGCTCGCCGGGAACGGACGCGGGACGGTTGGGGCAGGTCTGCTGCGCGGAGGCGACGCCGCCGAAGAGCGCGAAGCCCAGGAGCACGAGGAGCAGACCGCGGCATCGCATCGGAAGATCTCAGATCCAGCGGAGCCGGGCCCCTCGGCCGGATCGCGCTCTACGGCGCGTCCGGACGTTGCCACCTTTTTCTCTTGGATCAGGGATGAGTATACAACAAAGTTGTCGAAGAACGGCTGAGGGCCGGGCCGTTCAGCCCTTCAGCTTCTTGCGCCGGCTCCGCCTCTTGAGGGCCACGGCGAAACCCATGGCGCCGGCGGCCAGCGCCATCAACAGGTACTTCCGCTTCGGCGCGAAGCCGACCTCCGTCTCCAGGGCGGAGCGGACGTCGGCCAGCCGCAGCTCGGCCTGGCGCCGGCTCTCTTCGATGCGCCGCTCGGCTTCGCGGCGCGCCTCTTCCAGTCGGCTCATGGCAGCTCCCTCCCCAGAGACTCGTCGTTGACTGCTCCGTCCACGTCCACGATCCGCGGATGGCTGAGGAAGGAGTGCTGCCACCAGTCGAGATGGTTGTCCAGCCGGTTGCGTACGGTTTCCACCGGGTTCTCCACCTGCCGCATGCGGCGCATTCCGAGGCCGCCGAAGATGGCGATACCCGCCAGGAAAAGGGCCAGCACGATCAGCGATGCCCCCCAGAGCGGCAACCAGATGTGAAGAACGGCGATAAGGGCGAAGAGCAGCAACCCGACCATCCAGAACAGCAGGACGGCGGCGGCCGCGAACAGCCCGAGCGCCACGCCGAAGTGGCGCCCCGAGCGTTGAAGGTCGTCCTGCAGGCCCGCGAGCTCCGCCCGCATCACCTCCAGCAGCGATTCACCCAGCGAGCGGAACAGATCGATCCATCCTGACATCCCACCTCCCCTTGCTTCTTAAAATCTCAGCGGCCCACCGTCAAGCCGCGACTGACGAAGGACGCCTGCGCAGCGATGTCGTCGCGAACGCCGACGGAAACCCGCTGCTCCCCCGACCGCATCAGCAGGGTCACCGAGTAGACAAAGGACTTGGCTTGCGCCGCGGCGACGTCGCCCTTCGGAATACTGATGGGAACGGGCGTCTGCTGCACTTCGGACGTGGAGCCCTTGGAGTCGATGGCGGCGATGAACAACCGCACCCGGGCGTCCTCCGTTCCCTCGCGGGGCACCAGCACCAGCTTGCCGATGGGAATGCGCACCATCACCGGCACCAGGAAGAAACCGTCCTCGCGCGGCCGGCCCTGCCCGAACTCGAGGGTCACGCCGAGCGGGTTCTCCTCGAACGGGAAGCTCAGAGCGGCCAGGGTGCTGTCGTTCATCCGCGCGTCGGTGCCCTTGTCGCGGTAACCGTCGCGGTGACGCACCGTGACGCTCTTGTCCTTGCGCTTCAACTTCACCTTGAGCTTGTAGTACCGCCCGTCGCCGTAGTGGGTGGGCGAGTAGCCGAGCGAGTAGTAGCTGTTGAAATCGCGGGCGATTTTGTCGAGCTGCGGCGCGATGACGTTGGCGTTCAGGATCACCTGGCCGCCCGTATTCTCCGCCATGATCTGCAAAGTGCTCTGGAGATTGGAGAAACGCACCTGGTCGATGAGCTGGTTGAAGCCCGGGTTCGGGACGCCGGGGCCCTGGTTCTCGGCCGTGTTCGACTCGTAGCCGCGCAGGCCCGCCGCGTCGATGGTGTAGAAGGTGATGCGGTTGGCGTTGGCCTGGGCCGTCAGCTCGTTGAAGCGCTTGGAGGTGTCGTATTCCAGCGTCGACGTCATGCTCGAGCTCTGCTCGCCGTACTTGCTCTGCACGGCGTAGAAGAGGTCCTGGCCGGCGATCAGTTGCAGCCCGTCGGAGACGTAGAGCACGGCCTTGCGGCCTGGCATGCCGGCCAGCGAATCGACGATCTTCTTCAAGGCGTCGATGGAAAACGAGAGATCGTTGAACGTCGACTCGGCGTAGGTGTGGGCGTAGCCCTCCGCCTCGGCGGCGCTCTGCGAGTCGTTGATCTTGCGCAGGAAGTCCCGGTGGTCGGAGTCGTCGTGAACGCCCTGGGCTGAGATCTTCTCCAGGTCCAGCATGGCCTGGGCGATGAGGGCCGGATCGCTGGTGAAGGTGCGCCGCGTGTGGAGCTCGCGGTCGTAGGTGACGAGCATCAGCTCGTCGCCCTTGCTCAGCTTCTGGCCGATGAAAGCCCGCAGCTCGCGCATCACGCGGTTGCGGTTGAACGGATGCAGGTTGTAGTTGTCGATGTAGATCACCAGCCGCAGCCTCTGGTCCGGCGGCAGCCTCCCGGGATCGAGGTCCAGCGACTTCGGCGGCGCGGGCACCGGAGGCGCTTGGGCGGCGGCAGGAGCTCCCGCCGGCCCTTGCGCGACGACCGCGGGGGCGGGCGGCGGCGCATCGCCATTGGGGGCGGTGGCCTTGCCGTTGGTGACGGAGTAGAAGTTGGTGATCTGCACCGGTCGGTCGTTCTCGTAGAGCTCGAAATCGTCCTTGGTGAGCCCGGCTACCGAATTGCCCTTCTTATCCGTCACATAGACGTCGACGTTGACGACGCTGACGTTGACGATATCGACGAAGCTGCTGTCCGCCGCAGCCTTGCCCACCGGCTTCGCCGCCGCGGGCGGGGCGGACTTCGCCGCCACGGACGAGGGCGGGGCCGGCTTCTTCTGTGCCGCGGCACCGCCGCCGGCGAACACACTTCCAACGATCATAAGCAAGCAACATGCCGTGAATTGACGCAACCTTGAGCTCATAAGCCTCTTCTTCCTGGACGTAAGTCCGCCAGGGATTATAGCTAGTTTGGCCTTCGCCCCCCGGCCCCCCGCCCGCGGCAGGGGGAGGGAGGGACAGCCGGTCACTTCTTCGGCGGCACCCCGACGTCCGTCTGGGCGAGGAGGATCTTGCCGCTCTGCGGGTCGAACACCGCCAGGGTCAGGTGATGCGGCTGCCGCCGCAACCTGAGCTTGGTGTCGTACTTGACGACCGCGCCCGTCTTGGGCGGTTCGGCCGCGGTGATGGTGATGGGGATCACCGGCACCGGCGCCCGCGCGCCGCTGGCGTCCACGGCCGAGACCCGCAGCTCCACCTCGGCGGTGTACTTGCCGTTCACCGGCACGAAGGTGATGGCCTCCGCCGGAATGCCCAGAGTGATGGGCAGCTCCATCTCCCGCCGGCCGGACGCCACCGCCTGCCCCATCTTGATCAGCAAGGGGGCGGAGTCCGGAGCGTTGCCGAAGATCATGGCGCTCTCGACCTGCATGGAGATCTCGGCCTTGCGCGATAGGTCGAGGAAGTCCTCGCGGTAGCGCACCTTGAAGCCCGGATGCGTGGCCGCGACCTCCACCTTGTGGCGCTTGTCGTTGCCCTGCCAGGTGGGGGTGAAGCCCAGCCAGTAGTAGGAGCGGGTGTCGGACTCGGCGGTGTTGAGGGCCTCGTTGGCGAGCGAGTTGAGGAGCGCCCGGCCGCCGGTCTGCTGGGCCACCCACTGCAGCGTCGCCTCGTGCTCCTGCTCGCGGATGTTGAGGCCGGTCGGCGACGGCGAGCTCTGGGAGGCGTCGGTCACCGTGCCCTCGATGCCCGGCACGTCCAACGGATAGATGGTGTAGCCGAGGCGGTTGGCGGTGTCCGCGAGGGGCCGGAAGATCTCGTCGCCCCGCGGCACGTCGCGGTCGAGGATGGGCCGGTTAGGATTGTTCACCACGTAGTCGGCGGGCGAGAACGGCCAGCCCCCGGAGAGCAGCAGCATGACCTTGCGGCCCGGCGGCGAGGCGAAGCCGCGCAGCGTGCTCACCGCCGCGGAGACCTCGCGCTCAGCCTGGCTCGCGAGGCGGTCGGCGTACTCGATCTCCTCGATGTCCAGCCGCTGGGTGAACGAAGCGCGGGGTCCCGGCTCGAAGGCCGAGCCGCCGATCAGCCGCCGCGACGAATCGAAGCTGCGCTGCTCGGCCACCCGGGCGAGCCCCTGGGCCGGCTCGCCGATGGCCTTCTCGATCGCGGTCCCGAGCTGCCGCACGGAATTCGACCAGGACGTGAGCATCTCGACCTTGCGGCCGTCGAAGGCCACGATCGCCATGCGGTCGTCCGGTCCGAGCCTGGAGAGCTGGTCCTTGAGCGACCGCAGCACGCCGTCGCGGCGGGTGCCGAGCGAGAAGAAGTTGTCGACGAACACCAGGTAGCTGGTGCCCACCGGACTGCCCGGAGCCAGGCTCGGCAGACCCTTGACCGCCGAGCCGGCGGACTCGGCGAGGGCGATGGCGGAGCCGCCCCGGACTTCGTTGAAGTACTCGATGGGCACGACCTTGCCATCGACCTTCAGGCGGAAGTCCTCCGGCGTGAAGCCGGCTACCCGGTTGCCCTGCTTGTCGGTCACCACCACCTCGACGTTGACCACCCGCACGTCGATCTGCTCGCCGAAGACGCTCTGCGGCGCATTGGCCGCCGGCGCCTGGGACGCCTGGGGCGGCTGAGCCTGGACTGCGGGGACCGAAGCAAGGGGGAGGAGGGCGGCCAGCAGGGTTACGGCGGCCAAGCCGCCGGAACGGAGCTTTCTCATGAGTGTCTCCAACTTGAGGGAGCGGCCGGCAAGGCCGCTCCCGGGTTCTCTCTTTTCATCACAACAAGCCCGGCCGCCTCTTCATTCTCGGGTCACGGTCTTCAGGTCGAGTTGCGTCCAGGCACGGACGGCTCCATGCTCGCCGCCGACGGCGAAGACCACCCGGCGGGTGGAAAGCGGCAGCTTGAGGACGGTCTGCACGCTCGTCGTGGCGCCCGCGGGCGGCACCCCGTTCGACTTGAAATGCACCGGCTGCGTGCGCCAGTGCGGATCTTCGCCGCTCTTGTCCAGGATGGCGATGGAGAGCGTGCCCACCAGGGACCACACTCCGTCGTCCACCTGCGGCGCGAGGGCATCGGCCGGAACCTCCACGGTCACCGGCAGCTCCCGGCGCAGGAAGCTCACCCGGCGCAGGGTACCGGTGGTCACCGTCAACGGATGCTCGTCCTTCGGGAGCCCGTAGAGCAGCAGGCTCTCGGCCTGGACCTGCGCCTCCGTCTCCCGCGACAGGTCGGAGAAGCCAGAGCGCGAACGCACCGCGAGCCCCGGCCGCCGCACCTCCAGGCTGATCTTGTGACGGCTGCCGTCGGCCTTCCACTGCGGGGTGAAGCCGAGCCAGTAGTAGGAGCTGGTGTCCGCCGTCACCCGCTCGAAGGCGTTCTGCCAGGCCGAGTTGACGATCGCCTTGCCGCCGGTCTCGTTCGCCATCACACCCAGGTTTTCGTGCGCGCTACGCCCCATGGAGGAAGTGATGAAGTCGTGAGGGGTGGGTGCTATGGCGCTCGCGTCGTTCCAGGACGACTGGGTCGAGGGATTGGGGACCTCGATCGTGTAGAGGGTGTAGCCGAGGAGGTTCGCGGTCTCGAAGACGGGCGCGAAGATCTTTTCGGCCTCCGGGAGATCGACCGCGCTGGGCGCTCCCCTTTGCGGCTGCGGCACATCGGGCAGGCCCCAGCCGCCGTTGAGGAACATCATCACCTTGCGTCCCGGCGGCGCGGGCGTGCCGCGCATGGCCGCCACCACGGCCCGCATTCCGATCCCGATCCCCCAGCTCATGGAGACGACCGAGGAGCCGGTCTCCCGCAGCGGAATGGCTTCCTCGCCCGAACGCATCTCGGCCAGGGCCAGAAGGCCGAACGAGGGGCGCTCCTCGGCGGTTGTGAACGCCTTCTCCAGAGCCTGGCGGTCGCCGGTCCAGTCGATCACCCGGGTTAGGTGGTGGCCGTCGAAGCTCAGGATCGACATCTGATCGTGAGGCCCGAGCCGGCCGAGGTCGGCCCTGAGCTTCTCGAGCACGAGATCGCGCCGCGGCTGAATGGAGAACTGATCGTCGATGTAGACCAGGTAGTTGGTGCCGACGGCCTCGCCGGGCGAGGCCATGGCGGCGGGCGCCGCGGAAGCCGCGGGAGCTCCGGAAGCCGGAGCGGACGACGCCGCCTGCCCCCCCGCCACCTCGGTGAAGTAATCGATGGGCACCTCCTGGCCGTCGACCAGCAGGCGGAAGTCCGCGGCGTTCAGGCCCGGCACGCGCACGCCCCTGGGGCCGGTGACCACCGCTTCGACGTTGACCACCCGGACGTCGATGGACTCGCCGAAGGAGCTCGGAGGAGTGGAACTGGGCGCGGCGAAAGCAGGCGCCGCGATCAGCACGGTTGCGAGGGTAGCGAGACGAAGACGTTGCATGGCGAGCTTCTCCCTTGGGTTGAGCAACATTTTGCCGGCTCTCATTTTTCCTGCTCTCAATTTGCCTGCTCTCATTCGCGGCCCACGGTCTGCAGATCGAGCTGCGTCCAGGCGTGGACCGCGCCGTGCTCGCCGCCGACGGCGAAGACCAGTTTGCGGGTGGACAGCGGTAGCTTGATGATCGTTTGCACGTTCGTCGTAGCGCCGGCGGGAGGTATTCCGTTCGACTTGAAATGCACCGGCAGGGTCCGCCAGTGCGGCTCCTCGCCAGTCCTGCCGAGGGTGGCGACGGAGAGGGTGCCCACCAGGGACCACACTCCGTCCTCCACCTGCGGCACCAGGGCGTCGGCCGGAACCTCCACGGTCACCGGCAGCTCCCGGCGCAGGAGGCTCACCCGGCGCAGGAGGCCGGCGTTCACCTTCATGGGCCGCTCGGATTTGGAGGCGCCGTAGAGCAGCAGGCTCTCGGCCTGGACCTGCGCCTCCGTCTCCCGCGACAGGTCGGAGAAGCCGCTGCGCGAGCGCACCGTGAGCCCCGGCCGCCGCACCTCCAGGCTGATCTTGTGACGACTGCCGTCGGCCTTCCACTGTGGAGTGAAGCCGAGCCAGTAGTAGGAGCTGGTGTCCGCCGTCACCCGCTCGAAGGCGTTCTGCCAGGCCGAGTTGAGCATCGCCTTGCCGCCGGTCTCGTTCGCCATCACCTCGAGGGTCTCGTGCAGGCTGCGCCCGAAGGACGTGGTGATGAACTCCTGAGGGATCGACGGGTTGGGAGGAAGCACGACCTCATTTCGCCCGAGGTCACTCATGGCAAAGGTGAGGGGAGTTGCCGGGGTCGCAACCCTCACGTCGTTGGAGATCCCCAAGGAGAGGGCGTTGGGGACCTCGATCGTGTAGAGGGTGTAGCCAAGGAGGTTCGCGGTCTCGAAGACCGGCGCGAAGATCTTCGCGGCCTCGGGCTGGTTGACGGCGCTGGGAGCTCCGGTGTCCGACTGCGGCAGATCGGGGAGGCCCCAGCCGCCGTTGAGGAACAGCATCACCTTGCGTCCCGGCGGTGTGGGGGTGCCGCGCATCGCCGCCACCACCGCCCGCTTCCCGATCTCGATCCCCCAGCCCAGCGAGACGATCGCCGCCCCGGACTCCTCCACCATCTGGCTCCCGTCACCGTCCGAACGCGCTTCGGCCACCGCCAGCAGGCCGAACGTCGGCCGCTCCTCGGCCGCCGCGAACGCTGCCTCCAGAGCTTTCCGGTCACCCGTCCAGTCGATCAGCCGCGTCACCTTGTGGCCATCGAAAGAGAGGATGGACATCCGGTCGTGAGACCCCAGGCGGCCGAGGTCGGCCTTGAGCTTGTCGAGCACCAGGTTGCGCCGCGGCCGTATCGAGAATTGATCGTCGATGTACACCAGATAGTTGGTGCCGACCGCTTCGCCGGGCGAGGCGATGGCCGCCGGAGCCGCCGGAGCCGTGGCAGCCCCTTGAGCCGGAGCCTCGCTGCCGCGAGCGGGAGCCGGCGCGGCCGCGACCGCCTGCCCTCCCGTCACCTCGGTGAAGTAATCGATGGGCACCTCCTGGCCATCCACCAGCAGACGGAAGTCCGCGGCCGTCAGACCCGGCACCCGCACGCCCTTGGCGCCGGTGACCACCGCTTCGACGTTGACCACCCGCACGTCGATCGACTCGCCGAAGGAGCTGGGGGCGGCGGGCGACGCGGCAGGAGCGATCCTCGCGGCGGTGGCAACTGTAGCGACCGTGGCGATCGCCGCGGCCAGCATTGAGATCACGAAAGTTTTCATCGTTTATCTCCCTTACCCATTGTAGCGATCGTTGGAGTTGAAAGTCCGTCCGACCCCAAAGAGCACCTGCTCCAGAAAAAAGATCTCAACCTCTAAAATACCTTGATAGCAAAGGAGATGCCGGGCTGAATGGCCGGCGCCGCGGGGTGAAATGACCCGAGGAGAGGATGATCGTCGTCCTCTCCAGGGGACAAAGCGCTACTTGCGCCGTTCGAGGTTGGCATCGCCCCAGATCGAGCGGCCGGTCTGGGAGTCGGGAACCGTGAAGACCAGCCGCTGCCCCATGTCGCTGAGGCGGACCACGGTCTGGAAGCGGACGTAGTTGCCGGCCCCGGGTAGTGTCGCGACGGCGACCTTGAGGCGGGTGCGCAGGTTGGAGCGGCCCCCCTTCTCGTCCATCGCCGCGAGGCTCAAGGGGATCTCCGCAAGATATCCCTTTCCCCGGGGCGTCATCGCCAGGGCCTCAAAGGGCACGCCGAGAGTGACCGGCACCTCGAGGTCCCTCCCCCGCCGGTGAGGCGCCCCGAGCTTGACGAAGAGGCGCTTCTCCGGCTCCGCGCCGCCGAAGAGCAGCACGCTCTCCGTCCGCAGCGCGGCTTCGCTCGCCTTCGACAGATCGGAGAACCCGTGGCGCGACCGCACCTCGAACCCGCGCCCCTGCATCCTCACCGCCACCTGGTGCGTGCGGTCGTTGGCCTTCCAGGAGGGAGTGAACCCGAGCCAGTAATAGCTGCCGGTCTCCTGCACCGCCGCCTTGAAGAACCGGTTGTCGAGCGGGGCGATCGCCGTCCCGCCGGTGACGCGGGCCAGAACGTCGGCGAACTTGATCGCAAAGGTGCCCGACTGGGCGGAATCGATGGGGTACACCGAGTAGCCGAGCCGGTTGGCGGCTCCGATCACGGGACCGTAGAACCGCGGTGCGGACTGGAGCGTCCAGGCGCCCGAGAGCAACAGCATCGCCTTGCGGCCGGCAGGGGCCTCGAAAGCTCGCAGGGCCGCGGCCGCCGCGTCGGCCGATTTGCGGGCGTCCGAGAAAGCGTCCGGGCTGACGGCATCGCCCTCGAGAGCCGCGAGCTCCGTCTCCAGGACGGTGGGTCCTCCTGAACGGTCCCCGTCGTCCAGGATCGCCGCCGAGTCCAACAGCAGCGTCACCTCCGACTGGGGGGCTTCCAGATGGACCCTCGCCACGGTGCCGCGGGTAGGCCGCTGCCGGGCAATCTCTAGGGCCGCCGTGAGCGCTATAGCATCCTGCGTCCAGGGGGCCAGGATGTCGATATGAAGGCCGTCGAAAGCCAGCACCGCCATGCGGTCGGCAGGACGAAGGAGATTGAGGTCGAGCTTCAGCTTCTTCAGCAGGTCGTCGCGCTGGGACTGGATCGAGATGGACTCGTCGATGAAGACGAGGTAGTTGCATCCGACCGCCTCCCCCGGCGTCACCGGGCCGCCGCTGCCGGAGGCGGAGACGGCGCCGCCTTCCGCTACTTCGGCGAAGTACTCGACGGGCATCTCCCTGCCATCCACCAGCAGCCGGAAGTCCCCGGCCTTCAATCCCCGCACCCTCTCCCCGCCCCGGTTCGTGACCACCGCCTCGACGTTGACCACCCGCACGTCGATCGTCTCGTCGAAGACCTGCTCCTGCGGCGCCCGAGGTGCTTCCTGCGCGCTCAAACCCAGGGAGATGCATAGGGACATCGTCGCCGCGATCGTCCATCGGAATCCAAGAGCCATGGCTCCTCCTCGTAAAAGCAAGACGGTGAACAGACGTCTGAGCAGCCAAGGCAAGCAAGGCGGGTGCCCGCCGCTCTCAGGGGGAGGGGCGGGGTGAATCGACCCTTGAAGAGGACGGCGAATGCCGGCCGCAAGGACCGAAGGCGATCAGACCGGCGGAAATCAGACCGGTGGCGCCCAGCGAGGCCCACATGAAGGCAGGCGCCAAGCCCTTCCAAGTGTCCCAGGCGTGCTGGAACGCACCGATGGACAACAGGAGAAAAGCACCGCCGTTGCTTACGATGCCAGTCCAGACCGTGCCGCGAGGATATCTGCCGCGGAACGTGGCGATCAGCCCGAAAACGTAGCCTACCAACAGAGAGCCATAGGCCATGCCGAGTAATCTGATAAAGATGGCGGCCGGCCTCAAGTCGGGAAACCCGAGGGTCTCATGGATGCAACGGAGGGGGAAAAACAGCAGTGGAATGAACCAAAAAACAGTGATCACGATCTTCAGGATCAGAACTTTGGAGAGATTCTTCATGATAGCTCCGCCGCGGTCGAGGATGTCCGGTATGTCAACAGGCCCGTCGCTTGATCACCGCACTGATTCGGCGCGCTTCAAGCGCAATTTCTCGTAGCATGCCCGTAGGGGAGACGCGAAACCCACAGAAATAAAGCCCTGGGATCGGCGTCTCCGGTCCACTGAACAACGGCGTACCCTTCTCGTCATGGGTTGCCACGGCTCCCTCCAAGAATGCGTTGACCCTTGGCCGATAACCCGTCGCCAAGATCACGGCATCGAACTTCTCTTGCCGGCCATCGGTGAACAGGATGGCGTCTTCACTAAATCTTTCGATACCGGGGTAGACTTTAGCCTGGCCCCGCTTGATCAGTTGGATCGTGCCTACGTCGATGAGCGGGATGCGCTTGTTGCCCCGTATCTGCGTGACCGGACCCTGTGGCAACTTGCGCAATCCATATTGCGTGAGATCGCCCATGACGGCACGCAAGAGCGGAGCGTTCAGAGCATCCGCCCAACGCGGCGGCAGTTTACTCTGCAGGATTCCGATGGCCAGAATTGGAATACCC
>Ga0134125_10001157_pt1 | contig 32935 bp, 32 predicted proteins | sample KB31751_FD_96464 | JGI IMG/M metagenome (GOLD analysis project Ga0134125, IMG submission 96464) | Terrestrial soil microbial communities with excess Nitrogen fertilizer from Kellogg Biological Station, Michigan, USA - KB3-175-1 | ecosystem: Environmental > Terrestrial > Soil > Unclassified ...
ACGGTGATGATCAGCGGCGTGATCGGCGCCGCCAACGCCTGGTTCGCCGACGACGAATCCAAGCGCCGCGTCATCACCCAGTCCCAGGAGGAGATCCGCCGCCTGGCCGCGACCGCCGAGCGCGAACGCATCGCCCGCGACCTGCACGACCTGCTCGGCCACACCCTGACCCTCATCACGGTCAAGGCGGAACTGGCAGCGCGCCTCGCTGAGCGCGACGTCGCCGCGGCCGCCGGCGAGATCCGCGAACTGGAGAAGATCTCGCGCGACGCCCTGCGGCAAGTGCGCGAGGCGGTGGGCGGCTATCGCAGCGGCGGTCTGACCGGAGAGCTGGTGAACGCACGGGTCGCCCTAAACGCAGCGCGCGTGGAACTCATCGCCGAGGTGGATTGCCCCGGCTGCCCTGCCACCCACGACCACCTGTTCGCGCTGGTGCTGCGCGAAGCGGTCACCAACATCGTGCGGCACTCCGGCGCACGGCACTGCTGGGCGCAACTGCAGCGCCGCGGCATCCTGCTGGAACTCACCATCCGCGACGACGGCCGCGGCGGCAACCTGCGCGAAGGCAACGGCCTGCGGGGCATGCGTGAGCGGCTCTCGGCCCTCGACGGCAATCTGCACGTGGAATCGAGCCGCGAAGGCACCCTGCTCACCGTCATGCTGCCGGCACCGGAACTGGAGCCGGCGCAGGCCCCGGCACGCTTCGCCACCGATGCGGAGACACCCCCGGTCGCCTGGCCGGGTTTGCTGAAAGACCGGAGCGGCACCGCCTGAGCCTCATGATCAAAGTACTCATCGCCGAAGACCAATCCCTGATCCTCGGAGCGCTGGCCGCGCTCCTGGACATGGAAGAAGACATCGAGATCGTGGCGCGCGCCGCCAACGGCAAGGATGCCCTGAAGCTCGCGCTCGAGACCCATCCGGACGTGGTGGTGACGGACATCGAGATGCCGGGCATGACCGGTCTCGAGTTCGCCGCGGCCCTCAAGGAGAAGGCCCATGCGGCTCGCATCATCATCGTCACCACCTTCGCCCGGCCTGGTTACCTCAGGCGCGCCCTGTCGGCCGGGGTGAAAGGGTATCTCCTGAAGGATGCGCCGGCGCACCAGCTGGCGGAGGCCATCCGCACCGTGCAGCGCGGCGGCAAGGCTATCGCCCCTGAGCTAGCCGCCGAAGCCTGGGATACCGAAGACCCGCTCAATGACCGTGAGCGCCAGGTGCTGCGCCTGGCCGGTGAGGGCATGAGCAGCGGCGACATCGCCAAGCAGCTGTTCCTGTCCGAAGGGACGGTGCGCAACTATCTCTCGGAAGCCATCGGCAAGCTGGGTGCCGCGAACCGCATCGAAGCGGCACGCATCGCCAGACAGAAGGGTTGGTTGTAAGAGAAGCCGAAGCGCCGGGAGCGCCTTTAGTCGCCGACGCGGACGATCTTGAGACTGTTGGTCCCGCCCGTGATGCCGCTGAACTCACCTTTGGTGCAGATGACGAAATCGCCGTGCAATACGATGCGCTGGCGCTTGAGCTCGTCGGCGGCATCCTTGAGCACGTGGTCGGGATCCGGATGCATGACGTCGAAGGCGATCGGGTATACGCCGCGGCACAGGGTGACCCGCCGGCGCGTGGTCTCATGCCGGGTCATAGCATAGATGGGGATGCCGGAGCTGATGCGCGACATCCACAGCGCCGTGGCGCCGGACTCGGTCAGGGCGATTATGGCCTTCACGTCCATGTGATTGGCGGTATACATCACCGCCATGGCGATGGCCTCGTCCACGCTCTTGAACTGCTTGGTGACCCGCGGTCCCGAACGCTGGGTGAGACGGTGCTTCTCGGCGCCGATGCACACGCGCGCCATGGCTTCCACCGTCTTCACCGGGTATTTGCCGGTGGCGGTCTCACCGGAGAGCATCACTGCATCGGTGCCGTCCATCACGGCGTTAGCCACGTCCAACACCTCGGCGCGGGTCGGCACCGGGCTGTGGATCATGGATTCCATCATCTGAGTGGCGGTGATGACCGTGCGGTTCAGGTCGCGGGCCCGGTGCACGATGTGCTTCTGCACGCCGGGCAGTTCCGCATCGCCGATCTCCACCGCCAGGTCGCCGCGGGCGATCATCACCGCATCGGAGGCCAGGATGATCGAATCCAGGTTGGTGATGGCCTCGGAGCGCTCGATCTTGGCCACGATGCCGGCACGGCTGCCCGCGGCGTTGAGCAGGATGCGGGTCTGTTCGATGTCGGAGGCGTCGCGCGGGAAGGATACCGCCAGATAGTCCACGCCCAGCTTGGCAGCCAGGCGGATGTCCTCGTGGTCCTTGTCGGTGAGCGCGCCGGCCGAGAGGCCGCCGCCCTGGCGGTTGATGCCCTTGTGGTTGGAGACCTCGCCGCCGTTCTCGACGGTGCAGATGATGCGCGGTCCGATGACCTCGATGACGTGCATGGAGACCTCGCCGTCCCCCAGCACCAGCTTGTCACCGGTCTTCACATCCTTGGGCAATTCCTTGTAGGTGAGCCCCACCTGGGTCTCGTCGCCGTCGTCGTCGGGCAGCCCGGCGTCGAAGGTGAAGCGCTGGCCGTCCTTCAGGACGACCTTCTTGTTCTTGAACTTCTCGATGCGGATCTTGGGGCCCTGCAGGTCGCCCAGCACGCCCACGTCCTTGCCCACCGCCGCCGCGGCCTGGCGCACCAGTTCCAGGCGCCGTTGATGCTCGCCGGGTTCGCCGTGGGAGAAATTCAGGCGCACCACATCCACGCCGGTGCGGATGAGGGCTTCCATGGTCTCGGGGGTGTCGGTGGCGGGCCCTAAGGTCGCGACTATTTTTGTTCTGCGTGGCATAGCTAGATTATGCCCGTTCGGTCGCGCACAGGCGAATTACGCCTGTTTCCTCTTGGCAGCGGCTCGCTCTTCGAGCATAGCGACCGCAGGCAAGGTCTTCCCTTCAAGGAATTCCAGGAAGGCGCCGCCACCCGTCGAGACATAGGAGATGCGGTCCGCCACGCCGTATTTGTCGAGGGCCGCCAGGGTGTCGCCGCCGCCGGCGATTGAGAAAGCCTGGCTCGCCGCGATGGCTTCCGCCAGCACACGGGTGCCTTCACCGAACTGGTCGAACTCGAACACGCCCACCGGTCCGTTCCAGACGATGGTGCCGGCCTGCTTGAGCAGTTCGGCATACATAGCGGCGGTGTCCGGGCCGATGTCTAAGATCATCTCGTCGGCACCCACCGCATCCACCTTGCGCACGTCCGCTTCGGCGTTGGCATCGAAGGCGGTGGCTGTGACCACATCCACCGGCAGCGGGATGTCGCCGCCACGGGACTTGGAGACCTGGGTGAGACGCTTGGCCTCCGGCACGAGATCAGCCTCATACAGCGACTTGCCGACCTTGTGGCCGGCTGCCGCGATGAAAGTGTTGGCGATGCCGCCACCCACGATGAGCTGGTCCACCACCTTGGTGAGGGAATCCAGCACCGTGAGCTTGGTGGAGACCTTGGAGCCCGCCACGATGGCCACCAGGGGACGCGCTGGGTTGGCTAGCGCCCGCCCTAGGGCTTCCAGCTCGCCCGCCAGCAGGGGGCCAGCGCAGGCCACCGGCGCATACTTGCCCACGCCGTGGGTGGAGGCTTCCGCGCGGTGCGCGGTGCCGAAGGCGTCCATCACGTAGACGTCGCAGAGCGCGGCCATCTTGCGTGACAACGCTTCGTCGTCCTTTTTCTCGCCCTTGAGGAAGCGCACGTTCTCGCACAGCACCGCGGAACCCGGTTCCACTTCCACGCCGTCGATCCAGTCCTTCACCAGCGGCACTTTCACGCCCAGCAGGCTGGTGAGCTTCTCCGCAACGGGAGCGAGCGAGAGCGCCGGATCGTATTCGCCTTCCTTGGGCCGGCCCAGGTGCGAGACCAGCATCACGCGGGCGCCGGCCTGGATGGCCAGTTGCACGGTGGGCAGCGCGGCGCGGATGCGCGCGTCGCTGGTCACCTTGCCGTCGGCCACGGGCACGTTCAGATCTTCGCGGATCAGGACCCGCTTACCCTTGAGGTCAAGGTCGGTCATCTTGAGTATGTTCACGCCGCGCATCCTCGCAAGAAGCTATTACAGGAGTGTGAAAGCTGCCAATTTTGGCCGAGGACGAGGCGCGATGTCTTCCGAGGCGCGGAGTTTACTTTCCAGTAAATGAGCACCGAGGAAGGCATCGCAACGAAGTCATTCGGCCAAAAGGGGCGCTTTCACTTGGCGTTCCAGAAGGTCACGGTCGTGTCCAGCATGCGATTGCTGAAACCCCATTCGTTGTCGTACCAGCCGAACACCTTCACCAGGCGGCCGATCACCTTGGTGAGGGTGGCATCGTAGGTGCAGGAGGCCGGGTCGTGATTGAAGTCCACGGACACTAACTGCTCCTTGGTGTAGTTGAGGATGCCTTTGAGCTCACCCTGGCAGGCCTTCTCCATGAGGTCGTGGATCTCATCCACGCTGGTGTCGCGGGCGGCGATGAAAGACAGGTCCACCAGCGATACGTTGATGGTCGGCACGCGGATGGAATAGCCATCCAGCTTGCCCGCCAGCTCCGGGATCACGAGGCCGAGAGCCGCGGCGGCGCCGGTCTTGGTGGGGATCATGGAGTGGGTGGCGGAGCGGGCACGGCGGATGTCCTTGTGGAACACGTCCGTCAGCACCTGGTCGTTGGTGTAGGAATGGATGGTGGTCATCTGGCCGGCCACGATGCCGATGCCTTCGTGCAGCACCTTGGCCATGGGCGCCAGGCAGTTGGTGGTGCAGCTGGCGTTGGAGATGACGGTATAGGAACCCTTCAGGGTCTTGTGGTTCACGCCCTGCACCACCGTGGCGTCCACATCCTTGTCGCCGGGGGCGGAGATCACCACTTTCTTGGCACCGCCCGCGAGATGGGCCGAAGCCTTGGCCTTGCTGGTGAAGAGGCCGGTGCATTCCAGCACCACGTCGGCGCCCACGGCGCCCCAGCCGATCTTGGCGGGATCGCGCTCGGCGAACACGCGGATCTTGTCGCCGTTCACCACCATGTGCTCGCCGTCCACGGACACGTCCCCGGGGAACTTGCCGTGGGCGGTATCGTACTTGGTAAGATGCGCGTTGGTGGCGGCATCACCCAGGTCGTTCACCGCGACGACCTTGATGTCGCTGCGCTTGGACTCGTACAGGGCCCGCAGGATGTTGCGGCCGATGCGCCCGTAACCGTTGATGCCTACCTTGATCGTCATCTCGCTCTCCTCACTTATAACTGCGGTGCAGGGACGCACCGTGCAATAGATGAAATTTTCCCTAACCAACCCAGGCGAGTCCGGACATGTGCCGGACTCGCCGGCCTGAAAATTCCAGGGATGGATTTTTCAGGAAATCAGCGGCCCAAGGCCGATTCGACTTGCTTCACCACGTTCTCCACGGTGAAGCCGAAATACTTGAACACGTCCTTGGCCGGTGCGGACTCGCCGTAGCGGTCCAGACCTACCACCTTGCCCTGGGGGCCCACATAGTGCAGCCAGCCGGCGGTGACGCCCGCCTCGACGGCCACCCGTGCTTTCACCCCGGGCGGCAGCACGGAATCACGATAGGTCTGATCCTGAGCATCGAAGACGCTGGTGCAGGGCATGGAGATCACGCGGGCCTTGATGCCCTTCTCGCCCAGCGCCTTGGCGGCGTTGGCCGCTAGCGACACCTCGGAACCGGTGGCGATCAGGATCGCGTCCGGCGCGCCAGCGCAGTCCACCAATGTGTAACCGCCGCGACGGATCGCGGCCAGCTGTTCCTTGCTGCGGGCGAAGTGCGGCAGGTTCTGACGCGACAGGGCCATGGATACGGGGCCGTCGCGGCGCTCCACCGCGTGCACCCAGGCCACGGCGGTCTCGGTGTCATCCGCCGGGCGCCACACTTCCATCTTGGGCATGAGCCGGAGCGAAGCCACGTGTTCCACCGACTGGTGGGTGGGGCCATCCTCGCCCAGGCCGATGGAGTCGTGGGTATATATATAGATGCTGCCGATGCCCATCAGCGCGGCCAGGCGCAGGGCATTGCGGGCGTAGTCGGAGAAGGTGAGGAAAGTGCCGCCGTAGGCGACGAAGCCGCCGTGCAGCGTGAGGCCGTTGATGATGGCCGACATGCCGAACTCGCGCACGCCGTAGAAGATGTAGTTGCCGGCGAAGTCCTGCTTGCCGAGGGCGCGGCAGCCCTTCCACCAGGTGTTGTTGGAGCCCGTGAGGTCGGCGGAACCGCCGATCAACTCCGGCAACACCGGACCGATGCCGTTCAGGGCGTTCTCGGAAGCCTTGCGCGTGGCGATCTCGGCGCCGGCACCGGACACCTGCTCCACGAAGGCCTGGGACTTGGCTTTCCAGTCCTTGGGCAATTCGCCCCTCACCACGCGGCGCTCGAACTCGGCAGCGAGATCCGGATAGCTCTTGCGGTATTCGCCGAACAGCTTCTGCCAGTTGGATTTGAACGCCGCGCCGCGGCTCTTGGCATCCCAGCCTTTGTAGATGTCGGCGGGGATCTCGAAGGGCGGATACTCCCAGCCGAGCTTCTTGCGGCTCAGGGCCACTTCGTCCGCGCCCAGGGCCGCACCGTGGCTGGACTCGGTGCCTTCCTTGTTGGGGGAACCGTAGCCGATGATGGTCTTGCAGCAGATCAGCGCCGGCTTGTCGGCCTTGCGCGCCTCTTCTATCGCCCGTTTGATCGCCTCGGGATCGTGGCCGTCCACCTTCGGCACCACATGCCAGCCGTAGGCCTCGAAGCGCTTCGGCGTGTCGTCGGTGAACCAGCCGTGCACCTCGCCGTCGATGGAGATGCCGTTGTCGTCGTAGAAGGCGATGAGCTTCTTCACGCCCAGGGTACCGGCGAGGGAAGCAGCCTCGTGGGAGATACCCTCCATCATGCAGCCGTCGCCCATGAACACGTAGGTGTAATGGTCCACCAGCTTGAAACCGGGACGGTTGAAATACTGCGCCAGGGATTCCTCGGCGATGGCCATGCCCACCGCATTGGCGAAGCCCTGACCCAGGGGCCCGGTGGTGGTCTCGACGCCGGGGGTGATGCCGTACTCGGGATGCCCGGGCGTCTTGGAATGCAACTGGCGGAAGTTCTTGATCTCTTCCATCGGCAGCGCATAGCCCGTCAGGTGCAGCAGCGCGTATTGCAGCATGGAGCCGTGGCCGTTGGAGAGCAGGAAACGGTCACGGTCCGGCCACTTGGGGTCGGCGGGATCGTGCTTCAGATAGTCGTTCCAGAGGACCTCGGCGATGTCGGCCATGCCCATGGGCATGCCGGGATGACCGGAGTTGGCTTTCTGCACCGCGTCCATGGCGAGCGCGCGGATGGCGTTGGCAAGTTCGCGGCGGGAGGGCATGGCGGCTCCAGAGAAAGGGCGCGTATTTTCGCGCATGTGGCCCCTGCGGACAACCCGACCAGATGGGAATTTACCCCTTGGACCACGGGTTAGAATGAGCGCAGCCGCAAAGCACGGAAAATCCGCAGGAATATCCCCTATGACCGCGACTTACGCCAAGACCTTCGAGGTGATCTGGGCCGACCTGGACGCCAACGCCCACATGCGCCACTCCGCCTATGCTGACTACGGCGCCCAGGCCCGCGTGGGTTTCCTCAGCGAACATGGCTTCGGCCTGGCCGAGATGCGCAAGCACCGGGTCGGCCCGGTGCTTTTTCGGGAAGACCTGCGCTACCTGCGGGAAGTCCACGGTAACGAGAAAATCACCGTCACCTGCGAGGCGGTGGGCATCTCCCCCAACCGCAAGCACTGGAGGATCCGCCACCGTATCCTGCGCCAGGATGGGGAGATGGCCTGCACCATCGAATGCCAGGGTGCCTGGTTGGACCTGGCTGCCCGCAAGGTGATCCCCGCACCGGCGGAACTGCAGGCGGTGATGGAGAAGATGCCGCGTACCGAGGACTACGCCGAATTTTCGCCGCAAGCCGGCTCCTGAATGGTCTGAAAATCCATCCCAGGATTTTCAGACTCGGTGAGTCCGGTGCAGGCCCGGACTCACCTCCGGCTCAGCTAACGCTGCGCCGTTCAGTACATCCCTGTACCGAAGTCCTATAGACCCAGCAGATCGCTCATGCCGCGCCGCAGACCGGTGAAGCCCTGCGCCTTGCGTGCTGCCAGCAAGGTGCCGGTGACATAAGGCGCATAGCTGGTGGATTCGTGGCGCAGCTCGATGCGTTCACCCACGTCGCCGAACACCGCCTGCACCGCCGAGTAATAGCCCGGGACCCGCACCGAGTGCAGCTGCGAACCATTGAGGGTGGCGCCCCGCGCCTCCTTCATCCCTTTGGTATCAGCGACGGGTATCTTCCATTCGGGGTTGGCCACCTGCACCAGCTGGTAAGCCAGCTCCCGGGCCGTGCCGCTGGGCGCATCGGGCTTGGAGTCGCCGGCGTAGTCCAGTATCTCCCAATGGGGTGTCTGTCTCGCGGCGAGCAGTGCGAAGTGCTGCAACAATGCCGCGGTGACAGAGAAGTTGCCTGCGGCGAACACGCCGACACCCTTCTGCTTCGCCAAAGCATCTATCTCGGCATAATCCGCGTCACTGAGGCCAGAGGTACCCACTACCACTGTGCAACCGGCCGCGACGGCTTCCTGCACGTGGCCTTTCACAGCATCGGGATGGGTGTAGTCGATGACCACGTCAGCCTGGGTGCGCGTCAGTGCTGCCTTGAGGCTGCCGTCCACTGTGACGCCGCCCAACATCTCGCCCGCACTGCGCCGCCCCACGGCGGCGCAGAGTTCGAGATCGGCGGCTGCAGTGATAGCTGCTACCAGTTCCCGGCCCACGTGGCCGCTGGCGCCGGCAAGGCATATACGTATTCCCATGCGACGACTATAACGCGTGCCGGCCCATCATCTCCATCGCCATGCTGCCGCCGATGTTCTTCCTCTCGGGGCGTGAGCCACGCTCGCTTCGTCCACCCAGCTCCAGCTTCGCCCGCGCAGCCTTGAAAGCGACGCTTAAGACGGGTTCTATTCTTTCACCTTGAGATCCGCCACGGCGGCGGCATTCACGGAGAAATAAGGATGCCAGGCGCCGTCATGGTAGACGAAGCTGTCGGTGAAGAAGAGCTTGATCGGCTTGCCGTCCATGTCGTGCTTGTCCTGCACGCTGTAAGCCGTCGCCGAGTTGCCGTTCACCACGATGCCGGTCCAGGTGACCGTGGGGATGGGCTTGGTGCTGCCCTTGCTCTTGGCGGCGCCCTTCAAGATATCGTCCTTGTGCCCGATGCTGCCGTTGAAACGAACCTCGGTATAGTCGGGCTCCAGCATACATCCCACGGTATCCACGTCGCCGCGGAACTCCGCCACCAGCCAGGCCCGCTCGGCCCGCTTCACACTGTCTTCGTCAGTCCTCTGGTCGGGCGCCTGTAAGGCAGCACAGTCCGGACTGGCGGCGTAGGCAGGGACCAGCCCACAGGAGAGAGCCAACAGGGAAAAGAGACACAGGGATTTCATATGGATATCTCCGGATGAGTCGGGCTGTGAGCATGAGACCAGAGGCGGCGCAGCAGCAGACCAAACAGCAATACGTCGAACACCACGGACATGTACTCGCTGAGCGAGACGCCGACCCCGTAGGGGAACCAGATGCCGGGCAAATGCAGTACCGAAAGTTCCGAGGCGAAGATCACCATGCCGATGGCCGTGACCGCCGGCAACGCATACCAACCTTCGCGTCCCTGGGCCTTCACTCCCTGGTAGGCCACCGACACGAATGCCAGCAAGAAAGTCCAACGCAGCCCCAGGATCAGTTCGTGCACGGCCACGCCTGCCCAGTGAGGCCAGCTTGCGCCGAAGACCCTGGTGTACCCCAGAGCCTGGACCACGATCAGAGCGAAGGTAAGCACGGCGATGGCTCGTGACAGCCAGAGGGGCTTCTCGACTCTGAACCAGGCACGCCAGGCCATGACCCAGGCGCCAAGGCTCAAGGAACCGACCAGCACGGTGATGACGTAGACGTATTCCTTGATCGTCTCGATCTGCCACCAGAAGAAGAAAGCCTGGTTGCCGCGCTGTATGCCGCTCAGCAGCAGTGCCGCCGCCAGCCATGCATAGGCCCGATTACCGCGATCCACGAGCACCAGGGACAGGGCCATGACTGCCATCAGGAAGAAAGATAGCGCCGGGACCACGTCCACCGCATAACCTTCGAAGATCTTCAGCCACTGCATTCTGTACTGGGCGCCGATGACATCCTGCGTACCGATTACGGGGGCGACGTGGATGCCGCCGCCGTCGGCTCCGGTCCAGGTCCCCGACCACACGCGGATCGCCAAGACCATGGGGCCGCCCTTCGCCATGGCCGGCGGCAATGAGAAGAGCTTCGGATAATGGGTGCCGTAGGCGGTGGGGGTGGCGCCGGAGAAATCCCCCACGCCTCCCAGCAAGGTGCCGTCTGCATAGACCTGATACACGCTGTCCACGGCCCAGGGGCCCAACAGAACCAGGATCTCACCCGTGGGCGGCGTCACCGCCACGTGGATGCGATACCAGGCATAACCGTGATAGTCCGGATGCCCCTTTGCACCCCAACCGGCGGTGTACGGAGTGATCCCCACGTCGCCGTCATTCGCGTCAGGCGGGGCGCCGAGATCCATCCCCTCCCAGGAGGAATCGTCGAAACCGGGATCCGCCCAACGGAGGTCGTCGCCGGTGTGGAACTTCCAGGGACCGTCCAAAGCCATCGTCGCCGGGCCGAGTGTCGCCGGCGATGTATTTGGCATGGCCGCAGCAATGGGAGCGCAAAGCACCAACCCTGCTATGCAGACGATGGACCCCAAGACCTGCGAAACACGCATGGACGTCCTCCCGTCACACCACGTGGGTTAGAGCGGTGTGGACCGGGCAAGTTCCTGGAAATGGATCTGTTTAGTGCGGTAGGGCCGGTACCGGCAGGCCCAGCAGGAAGAACACGGCGATGAACTGGGTGATGCTGCCGGCGAGGCAGAACACATGCCAGATGGCATGGTTGAAGGGCAGCTTCTCCCAGCTATAGAAAGCCACCCCCAAGGTGTAGCAGACGCCGCCCACCAGCACCAGCACGAAAGACGGGAACGGCAATGCGTGATAGAGCGGCACGATGACCAGGAGACCCATCCAGCCCTTCACTATATATAAGAGTGTGGAGAGGATCTCGTAGCGGTAGGCCATCCGGAGCTTGAACACTGTGCCGATGATTGCCAGAGCCCACAGCACCGCGAACAGGATCCCGCCCAGCATCCCTCCCAACGCTACCAACATGAACGGCGTGTAGGTGCCCGCGATCAGGTAATAGATGGTGATGTGGTCGGCCCGGCGCAGCACGCGCTTCAGGGGGCCGGGCTGGACGTAATGGTAGAGCGTGGAGACGAGGTACAGGGCGGCGAGCGTCGCGCCGTAGATGCTGAAGGTCACCACTTCCAGCACCGTGCCATGCTCGGCAGCGAGAGTGAGCAACACCGGCAAGGCTCCGAGCACCAGCACCAGACCTAACAGGTGCAGCAGCGTGTTCCACAGCTCCTCACCGGGGTGGAACCGGTAGTCAGGCTCTTCGATGAGGACTTGGGTATTCACGATAAAACTCTAACAAATAGATACGACATTATGGAAGTGTCGTGGGTCGCAAAATTCACATCTTCGTTACTTCGGCGTTACTTCCCGACGCATGGTGCCTACGGGCAGTTCACTGACCCGGCGCATCTCCGCAGAATCGAATAGCCCTGGGTCCTTCAGATAATCGAGCATCATGTCGAGGGAATCCTGGCCCCAGAACAGGGTGTCTCCCAGGAGGAAACTGGGTACACCGAACACACCGCGGGCGATGGCCGCTTCGGTATTGGACTTGAGTCTCGCTTTCACCGCCTCGTCCGCCGCCTGGGTGCCCTCGACGCCCAAGCGGCGCGCCAACTCGGTCAGCTCCCTGGGATCCTGCAGATCCCTGCCTTCTTTCCACACCATGTCGAAAGCCGTCTCCACGTTCTGCCGGGTGGGATCCGCGGCCATGACCATGCGCAGCGCATGCAGGGAATTGAAAGGATGGCTCGGCGGCACCCGGAACGGGATGCCGAGATGGGCGGCGAGCCAGGTTAGCTGCTTGTACATATAGATACGCTTCGGTGGCACCTCCGCCGGCCCCTTGGTTTCCCAATGTTTCAACATGCCGGCGAACAGCACCGGCACGTACTCGATCTCCAGGTCAGCTGGCAGCCGACCGAACTGCTTCAGATGCAGATAGGAGAACGGCGAGATGAAGTCGAAGTACCAGCGGGCGCGCATGTAACAAGCTTAACACTCTCATCCAAACATCGAGGAGCGTCGCGAGCGAAGGCGCATCGCATGCGATGCGCGGGGGAGCAGGATGCCTGCGCCGCATTCCGCGAAGCGGGATGGGGCTAGGCGACTTGCGACCAAAGACGAAGCCCGGGGTGGCTACGCCACCTTCCCGGCTTCGCATCCTGCTTCGCCGGCCGGCCCGCCCGTGCTATCCATGCACGGGCGTTCGCAGCTATCGCTGCTCACCCGAGCCCAGCGGCTCCGGCAAAAGAAAAGCCCCGCTTTAGGCGGGGCTTTTCGGCACTATCTGAATCGCTTCAGATTGCGCTATGGCTCACCAACGGCCGCGGTTGCCACCGCCGTTGCCGCCGCGGAAGCCACCACCACCGCCGCCGCCGCCGGTGCGGGGCTTGTCGGTGGCGACGTTCACCTTGAGCGGACGGCCGCCCAGGTCCTTGCCGTTCTGCTCCAGGGCCTTCTCAGCCGCCGCCTGGGTGGCGAAGGTGATGAAGCCGAAGCCCTTCGGGCGACCAGTGTCACGATCCATGATCAGGGCCAGCTGGGAGATCTCGCCGTACTGGGAGAAGATGCCGCGCAGCTGCGCTTCATCGACGGAGTACGGGAAGTTGCCGACATACAGTTTGTTCTGTTCCATTTTTCAATCTCTCTCGATAAGTAAAAAGTATCAACACATGTCATTGCTGCAGTCGGAGACAACACACAGAACGTCTTCGCGGGAGTCGTGCGTGCGGGACGCGGCGCGGCGGCGGGAAACCTTGGGTACGGGGTACGTGGGGCTTTCGGGCTGCCGGGCGATGCGATCGCGCGGCGCTTTGGACTCTTGCGAAGGGGCTTTCTAAGGATATCGCAGGCTGGAATAACGGAGCCATTATCGCATCCCACGCCCCAGTAAGACAGCGGAATCGACGGGTGGTGGATAAAAAAGCCCGTTTAGAGCCGCAATACCGGTCCCAGGCAGGTCATCTACCGGCCCCGCTGCACAAGACAAAAGTAAAAATCCCGCAAATGCGCAGCGAGGGCTGCCGGTCAGGGGCTGGTACCGGCGCCGAGCTTGAACTCGATGGGCACCGTCAACTCCTTGCGCGGCGACTTGTCGCCCGGTGCGAAAGGCGGGAAGCGCACGCTGCGGATCAGGCGCTTCACCTCTTGATCCAATACGTCTGAGCCCGATGACTTGTCGATGTGATAAGCGAGCACCAGGCCCTGGCTGTTGACGACGAAGTACAGCACCACCTCGCCTTCGGTCCCCGAGAGCACGGCTTCCCGCGGATAGCGTTTGCTCTCATTGAGGATCTGCTCGACCATCTGCGCGTAGTCTGGGTTCGCCTGCTCCTGGTTCTGCTCCGATTGCTGGGGCGGCTGCGGCGGACTCGGCTTCACCCGCGGCGGCGGCACCACGTTCTGCGACTGGGTGGCCTGAGTCTCCACCGCCGGCGGTTGCGGCTTGGGCACGTGCGGCGTCGGCGGCGTCTTGGGCTTGGGCTGCGGATGCGGCGCCGGCGTGAGACTCACGGCGATTGCGTGGTCGAAGGGATTGTTGACCGGCGGCAGGGACATCGCCCCGGGATGGAAATGCAGCGCGCCCCAGATGATGAGCACCACCAGCACATGCAATGCGATGGATATCTCTATCCCCAGCGGGAATCCGGTGACGGCGGCCTTGGCTCTAGCCATTCGGCTGCTCGCTCATGAGCGAGATCTTGTAGAACCCTGCCTTGCCCACGGTGCCGAGCAGGGCGATCACCTGCCCATAGGGGATGACCTTGTCGGCACGCACGTACACGATCTGATCCGGGTTGTTCTGCGCCAGCGACTGAAGCTTTGCCGGCAGGTCCGCCTCGCTCACCTTGTCGCTGCCGACGTAGTAGTTGCCGTTGACGTCCAACCCCACGATCAGCGGTTCCGGCGGCTTGCCGAGATCCTGGGCGCTGGTCTTGGGCAGTTCGATGGGCAGCTGAGCCATCATCAACGGCGCCGTGACCATGAAGATGATGAGCAGCACCAGCATCACGTCCACCATGGGCGTGACATTGATCTCCGCCATCGGTCTGTAGCCTGAAGACTCGTCTCCCGGCGAGCCGCCCTGGGGTGCGCTCATGGCCATGGTTCAGGCCCTCCCCGTGCGCGCCTGCTTCACGAGCTGGCCGCCCACGGTGCTGATGAGCGTCTGCATACGCCCCACGTAGCGGCCGATTTCGGTGGCAAATTTGTTGTAGGCCATCACCGCCGGGATCGCTGCGGCCAGGCCGAAGGCGGTGCCGATCAGCGCCTGGGCGATGCCGGGCGCCACCACCGCGAGGCTGGTGTCGTGGGACTGCGCAATGGCGGTGAAGCTGTTCATGATGCCCCACACGGTGCCGAACAGGCCGATGAACGGTGCGGCCGAGCCGACCGTAGCCAGGAACGGCAGGCGTTTCTCCATGCGCCGTACCTCGTAGGCCAACTCGTTGCGCATGCTGCGCTCGACGCGGTCGCGTTCCTCGTGCAGCGATTCCTGAGTGTCGGGTGGCGCCTTCCATTCCTTCATGCCGGCGCGCACCACGTCCGCGCAGGGGTGCTTGTCGTCGGCTGCGATCTTCTCCGGCGCTGTTCCGTCGCGCACTTCACCCTCGAGGCGACGTATGGCACGTCGAGCCCTCGTGATCTCGATGAACTTGTCCGCCATGATGGCCCAGCTCCATATGGAGAGGATCACCAGGAGCGCCAGGGCGATCTGCACCACGGGATCCGCGTGCAGTACCAGTTGGCCCAGCGTGAGGTCGGGCGGATTGAGGATGTTGTTGATGTCCGGATTGGCGGGAGCGGGCGCTGGCATGAGCCCTCCTTTTCTTATGCGTTTTGTGGGGCGGAATTAAGGTTTAAAACGTCACGGCCCGAGTATAGGTGCACACGCTGTACCTATTTTGTGGCTGGGGTCACAGTCGGACATATCCCCGAGAGCCTCTCCGGACGGGCGCTTGGGCGCCGCCGTCCGGCGGGAGTACGCTTAAGGAGTGCCGCCGCCTCTGCGGGAAACCATCAAGCGGCGCGCGGGTTTGCTATATGCCTTGTCATAAGTCGAAATTACCCCTCCGAATCGGTACACTATTGCCCCTTTGAACGACCCCCTCTCGCCGCAATTCTAGGAATCGGATCACATGTCCCACGGTTACCTGTTCACTTCGGAATCCGTCTCGGAAGGCCACCCCGACAAAGTCGCGGATCAGATCTCGGATGCAGTGCTGGATGCGATCCTCACGCAGGACAAGCGCGCCCGCGTCGCCTGTGAGACCCTCGTGAAGACCGGCGTCGCCGTGGTGGCAGGTGAAGTGACCACCAATGCCTGGGTGGACCTGGAAGAGCTGGTGCGCCGCGTGATCTGCGACATCGGCTACACCTCCTCTGACGTGGGCTTCGACGGCCATACCTGCGGCATCCTCAACGTCATCGGCAAGCAATCGCCTGACATCAACCAGGGCGTGGACCGCGGCAACCCGGAGAACCAGGGTGCCGGCGACCAGGGCCTGATGTTCGGCTACGCCACCAACGAGACCCGCGAATATATGCCCGCCGCCATCCACTACTCCCACCGTCTGGTGGAGCAGCAGGCGAAGGTGCGCAAGAGCAAGAAGAACCCGCTGCCGTGGCTGCGCCCGGACGCCAAGAGCCAGGTGACGCTGCGTTACGAAGACGGCATCGTCGCCGCCATCGACGCCGTGGTGCTCTCCACCCAGCATTCCCCGGATGTGAAGCTCGCCGACCTCAAGGAAGGCGTGATGGAGGAGATCATCAAGCCGGTGCTGCCGGCGAAACTCCTGCACAAGGGTACCAAGTTCCACATCAACCCCACCGGCAAGTTCGTCATCGGCGGACCGGTGGGTGACTGCGGCCTCACCGGCCGCAAGATCATCGTCGACACCTACGGCGGCTGGGCGCGCCACGGCGGCGGGGCCTTCTCCGGCAAGGACCCCTCCAAGGTGGACCGTTCCGCGGCCTACGCCGCACGCTACGTTGCCAAGAACATCGTGGCGGCCGGCCTCGCCGAGCGCTGCGAGATCCAGGTGAGCTACGCCATCGGCGTGGCGCAACCGACCTCCATCTCGGTGACCACCTTCGGCACCGGCGTCATCAGCGACGACCAGATCGAGAAGCTGATCCGCAAGCACTTCGACCTGCGTCCCTACGGCATCATCAAGATGCTGGACCTGGTGCACCCCATGTACCGCGACACGGCCGCCTACGGCCACTTCGGCCGCACTCCTTATAAGGTGAAGCTGCCGGGCGGCGAGAGCTTCACGGCCTTCAGCTGGGAGCAGACCGACAAGGCCGAGCTGCTGCGCGAGGCCGCGGGGTTGAAGCGCCGGTAAAGGATCCTAAAACCCGGAACCGAGGAGCGCTGCAACCAGAACGACCTGGCCAGGCTCGGGGATGGGAACGTATTGTCAACGGCGCTCGTTCACTCTGGAGAAACCAAGATGAACGCAGTCGTAGACAAGAACTTCAAGGATTACTTCGTCAAGGACATCGGCCTCGCCGCGTGGGGCCGCAAGGAGCTCGACATCGCCGAGACCGAGATGCCGGGTCTCATGGCGGTGCGCGAGGAGTACAAGAAGTCCCAGCCGCTCAAGGGCGCCCGCATCGCGGGTTCCCTGCACATGACCATCCAGACCGCGATGCTCATCGAATCCCTCAAGGCGCTCGGCGCCGAGATCCGTTGGGCCTCCTGCAACATCTATTCGACCCAGGACCACGCCGCCGCGGCCATCGCCGCCGCCGGCACGCCGGTGTTCGCCTTCAAGGGCGAGAGCCTGGACGAGTATTGGGAGTTCACCCACCGCATCATGGAATGGCATGACGGCGGCACCCCTAACATGATCCTGGACGACGGGGGCGACGCCACCATCCTCATCATCCTGGGTTCCAAGGCTGAGAAGGACCGTTCGGTGATCGCCAAGCCCTCCAACGAGGAGGAGGTGGCGCTGTTCAAGTCCATCACCAAGCGTCTGGACACGAAGCCCGGCTTCTACTCCAACATCCTCAAGAACATCCGTGGTGTCACCGAGGAGACCACCACCGGCGTGCACCGTCTCTACGAGATGCAGAAGCACGGCGGGCTGCCCTTCCCGGCCATCAACGTCAACGACTCGGTCACCAAGTCCAAGTTCGACAACCTGTACGGCTGCCGTGAGTCCCTGGTGGACGGCATCAAGCGCGCCACCGACGTGATGATCGCCGGCAAGATCGCGCTCATCGCCGGCTACGGCGACGTGGGCAAGGGCTGCGCCCAGTCCATGCGCGGCCTCGGCGCCACGGTGTGGGTCACCGAGATCGACCCCATCTGCGCGCTGCAGGCGGCGATGGAGGGCTACCGGGTGGTGACCATGGACGAGGCGGCGGACAAAGCCGACATCTTCGTTACCGCCACCGGCAGCATCGACGTCATCACCCACGAGCACATGAAGCGCATGAAGCACAACGCCATCGTGTGCAACATCGGCCACTTCGATTCCGAGATCGAGATCGCCTCGCTGCGCCAGTACAAGTGGGACAACATCAAGCCGCAGGTGGACCACGTGATCTTCCCGGACGGCCACCGCATCATCGTGCTGGCGGAAGGCCGGCTGGTGAACTTGGGCTGCGCCACGGGCCACCCCTCCTTCGTCATGTCCAACTCCTTCACCAACCAGGTGCTGGCGCAGATCGAGCTCTACGCCAATGGCGCCAAGTACGAGAAGAAGGTCTACGTGCTGCCCAAGCACCTGGACGAGAAGGTGGCGCGGCTGCACCTGGAGCGCATCGGCGCGCATCTGACCAAGCTGAGCCCCAAGCAGGCCCAGTACCTGAGCGTGGATGCGAATGGCCCGTTCAAGCCGGATCACTACCGTTATTGATCCATGCGGCCCGGGGCGGCGAGCCGCCCCGGGCCTTCTCCCACCGTATCCCTAGTGGAGTGAACCATGGCCGTGAACTACCCCGCGCACATCTGGCATAACGGCAAGATCAAGCCTTGGGCCGAGGCCACCACCCATGTGATGGCGCACGCGTTGCACTACGGCTCCTCCATCTTCGAGGGCATCCGCAGCTACGATACGCCGAAGGGGCAGATGATCTTCCGCCTCTCGGATCATCTGAAGCGCTTCTACAATTCCGCCAAGGTCTATGACATCAAGCTGCCCTACACCCAGGAGCAGCTGGCGGCCGCCTGCCGTGAAGTGATCAAGGTCAACAAGCTGCCCACCGCCTACATCCGGCCGGTGGCCTTCCGCGGCGCCGGCGGCCCCTTGAGCCTCTCCGCAGATGCGCCCATCGAAGTGGCGGTAGGCGCATGGACCCTGGGTGCTTACCTCGGCGACGGCGTGCTGGAGCAGGGCATCGATGCCGGCGTCTCCAGTTGGCAGCGTTTCGCCCCCAACACCATCCCGGCCGGCGCCAAGGCCGGCGGCAACTACCTCTCAGGCGCGCTCATCGCCCGGGAGGCGCGGCGCTTAGGCTTCGGCGAAGGCATCGCCCTCGCCTCCACGGGCCTCCTCTCGGAGGGCGCCGGCGAGAACCTGTTCCTGGTGTTCGAAGGCGCGCTGCATACCACGCCTGCCAGCGCCTCCATCCTCACCGGCATCACCCGCCACACCATCATGACCCTAGCGCGGGACGCCGGCATGGAAGTCATCGAGCGCGACCTCACCCGCGAGACCCTCTACTTCGCCGACGAGATCTTCATGTGCGGCACGGCTGCCGAGATCACCCCGCTCCGTTCCGTGGACGGCAAGCCGGTGGGCGCCGGCAAACCCGGGGCCGTCACGCTGCGCATGCAGCAATTGTTCTTCGGTCTCTTCAAGGGAACCACCCCCGACAAGCACGGCTGGCTGGAGCCGGTGGGCTGAACCGCGGGGCCGGGACCCGTCCTGGGGACTCGGCAAGGAAATAAAGCGTCCCGGTCATGGGTCATGCTCTTAAGTGGGCGCATCATGGTGTGCGTCCTGCAACCAGGGTAGTCCCATGATCCACGACAGCATCCTAGGCACCGTCGGCCGCACCCCGGTGGTGCGCCTCAACCGCATCCCGCCCAAGCACGTAGAGATCTACGTGAAGCTCGAGATGTTCAACCCGGCGTCCTCAGTCAAGGACCGCCTGGCCCTGGCCATCATCCTGGACGCGGAACAGCGCGGCACCCTGAAGCCCGGCCAGACGGTCATCGAGGCCACCTCCGGCAACACCGGCATCGCGCTGGCCATGGTCTGCGCCGCCCGGGGTTACCCGTTCGTCGCCGTCATGAGCGACAGCTTCTCCATCGAGCGCCGCAAGCTGATGCGGGCCTTCGGCGCCAAGGTCATCCTCTCCCCCGCTGCCGAGCGCGGCTCCGGCATGGTGAGGAAGGCGGAAGAACTGGCCAAGAAGCACGGCTGGTTCCTGGCGCGGCAGTTCGACAACCCCGCCAACCCGGCCTATCACCGCAGCACCACGGCGCCGGAGATCCTGCAGGATTTCGCCGGCCGCAGACTCGACTACTTCGTCACCGGCTGGGGCACCGGCGGCACGCTCACAGGCGTGGGTGAAGTGCTGAAGACGGCGCGTCCCGACGTCAAGATCATCGCCTCGGAGCCCGCCGGCGCTTCGCTGCTTGCGGGCGGCGAATGGAAGCCCCACAAGATCCAGGGCTGGACCCCGGACTTCGTACCGGCGGTGCTGAACCGCAAGGTGGTGGACGAGATCCTGCCGGTGGACGATATCCTGGCCCGCGACACCGCGCAGCGGCTCGCCAAGGAAGAAGGCATGCTGGTAGGCATCTCCGCCGGCGCCACGCTCGCAGCGGCACTCAAGGTGGCCGAGAAAGCACCGAAGGGCTCGGTACTGCTGGCCATGCTGCCGGATACTGCGGAACGCTATCTCTCGACCATACTATTTGAGAATGTGACCGAAGGATCTGACGACGAGTGGCTCGCTAAACAATAACTAACGTTTGCGAGCCAGCGTCAGGCCGTCACCGATGGGCAGCATCGAGAGATCGACGCGCTCGTCATGATGTAGCGCCTTATTGAAGGCGCGTATGGCGGCGGTGTCTTCGCTCTTGTCGGCGTTGTCCAGCACCCGCCCGCTCCAGAGCACGTTATCCACCGCCACCATCCCGCCGGGACGCAGCAGCTGCAATATGCGTTCGTAGTAGTGGGCGTAATTGGCTTTGTCCGCGTCGATGAAACCGAAGTCATAGCTGGCCGCCTCGCCGGCCTTTAGCCTCGCGTCCAGGGTCTCCCGCGCCGGAGCGAGCTTGAGTTCGATCTTCCCCGCGACGCCCGCTTCCTTCCAATAGCGGCGCGCCACCGCCGTGAACTCCTCGCTCACGTCGCAAGCGAGGATGTGTCCATCCGCCGGCAAAGCCAGCGCCACCGCCAGGCTGCTATAACCCGTGAACACCCCGACTTCCACGCAGCGGCGGGCACCCAGGAGTTTTACCAGGAGTTGCATGAACTGCCCCTGCTCCGGGGAGATCTGCATGCGTGCCTGGGGGTGGGCCGCAGTCTCGTCGCGCAACCGTTTCAACAGCGCGGATTCCCGCAGCGAGGTATCTAGAAGGTAACCGTAGAGGTCGTCGGTCATGGAGATGGTACGATTGGACATAGGTCGGGCCACAGGCTGATGGGATGGCGCGATTCTAACCCCGGAGTCCCGCATGCCGCGCATCGCCGCCCTCGCCGCCCTGCTGCTGTGGTCCTGGTGCGCGCTGGCCACGCCCGCCGAGGCCAAGCATTTCCTGTGGCGCCTCAGCAAGGGCGATGCAGTGATCTACGTCACCGGCTCCATCCACGTGCTGCGCCCCAGCGACTATCCCCTACCGGACGTCATGGAAGCCACCTTCAAGGCCTCGGCCGGTCTGGTGGAGGAGATAGACCTGCCCCATTTCGATGCAGAGAGCGCGCAACTGCAGATGATGCAAACGGGAAAGTACCCCGAGGGTCAGTCGCTGGCGACGCAACTGCCGCCGGACGTATATCGCCGCGTCACCGACCTGGCCAAGGCCCAGAAGGTGGATATGACGATGATCAATCCCATGCGGCCCTGGCTGGCCAGCATCGTGATGCTGGATACCCAGCTGATGAAGCAGGGCTTCGACGCCACCAGCGGCGTGGATATCCACTTCGCCGACGAAGCGGAGTCGCTGCATAAATCGGTGACGGGCCTGGAGACCGCGCAGTTCCAGCTCAGCATGCTGGCGAACCTGCCGGACAAAGCTCAGCAGGACATGCTGGTGCAGAGCCTCGAGGACGCGAGCGGCGCCGACAAGGAGATGAACGCCCTGATGGATGCCTGGCGCCGTGGCGACACCGCGCTGCTCAACAAGGAACTGCAGACGGAATTCGGCCCCTATCCGGATATCTACCAGGCGATCCTGGTACAGCGGAACCGCAGCTGGATACCCAAGCTTGAGAGCCTGGCTGGCAGCGGCAAGCAGTACTTCGTGGTGGTGGGTGCCCTGCACCTCGTCGGTGCGGACGGAGTGTTGGCGCTGATGCAGAAGGACGGTTACAAAATTGAGCAACTCTAAATCGGAAGCTGGCCTAGGCGAGCAGATTTTGGCGCCTGGCTAGGCGCGCGAGGTGAGCAGGAAGGAGTGCACTCTTATGTGCATGACCGACTGCGAATCCGAAGCGCAACACCGCCAGGCGGCAAAAGATGCCGCCTAGATTTCGATCATTTCGAAATCTTCTTTACCGGCCCCACAGTCGGGGCAGCGCCAGGCGAGAGGGACATCCTCCCATTTTGTGCCGGGCGCCACGCCGCTCTCGGGATGGCCCTTGGCTTCTTCATAGACGAACCCGCAGATGACGCACATGTACGCTTTCATTGTTGTTCCAGCCGGTCCTGCGGATGCAGATGAGCCGCGCCATTTTCGCATGACCCTGCCGGAAGCGGAACCTGCCGGGGTAAAATTTCGCCATGGGTAAAACCGACATGCCGCCAGTGGTGCTGTTGATCGCCGGCAACGATCCTTCCGGCGGTGCCGGCCTCGCCGCCGACATCCAGGCGGTCACGGCGGCCGGCGCACATCCTGCACCGGTGGTGGCGGCGCTCACGGTACAGGACAGCCGTGACGTGCAGCGCGTGCAGGCCGTCGCGGCGGAGCTGGTGGCCGAGCAGGCACACGCCGTGCTCGCCGACATGCCGGTAGCCGCCATCAAGCTGGGATTATTGGCGGATGCCGCGACCGGTCGGGCAGTGGCGGCCCTGCTACGTGAGCATGCCGCTATCCCCGTGGTGGTGGACCCGGTGCTGGCCGCTTCCGGCGGTGCAGCACTCGCAGAGGACGCGCTGCTGGAGGTCTATCTGAGAGACATCTTCCCGCTGGCCACGCTCATCACACCCAACGCCGCCGAAAGCCGGCGTCTCGCTCCCGGCGCCGCCGATCCCATGGCACGCGCGACAGCCCTGCTGAAGACCGGAGCGCGCCACGTGCTCATCAAGGGCGGCGATGAAGAGAGTGCCGAGGTGCACAACCATCTGTTCGGGCCCCACGGGCTGCACGAGCAGATGACCTGGCCACGGCTGCCGGGCGAGTTCCATGGCTCCGGTTGCACCCTGGCCTCCGCCATCGCGGCGCGCTTGGGACTGGGGATGGATATCTCCGGCGCGGTGCGCGAAGCCCAGCGATATACCTGGAAGACCCTGGAGCGGGCCTGGACCCTTGGCCGGGGCCGGCGCATCCCCGCCCGACATCCATGAGCGGGCATCTCAGCGGTCTGTATGCCATCACCGATGGCTCCGGCTTGCCGACCCTGCCCGCAGCCGTGGAATCCGCCATCCGCGGCGGCGCCCGACTGGTGCAATACCGGGAGAAGTCCCTCGATGCAGGGCGGCGGCACCTGGAGGCCCGCGCGCTCATGGAGGTCTGCCGCGGACACGGGGTGCCTTTGATCGTGAACGACGACGTGGCGCTCGCAGCCGAGATCGGCGCGGATGGCGTGCATCTCGGCAGGGATGATGGCCGCATCGAAGATGCGCGGGTACGGCTCGGGCCGCGCGCCTTGATCGGGGTGTCCTGTTATGACTCCCTGGAGCGCGCGGTGCAGGCAGCCCATGACGGCGCCGACTACGTGGCCTTCGGCAGCTTCTTCGCCTCGGGGAGCAAACCCGCTGCGGTGCGCGCGGCCCCCGCGCTGCTGGTGGAAGCCCGCCACAAGCTGGACATCCCGCTCTGTGCCATCGGCGGCATCACGCCGCAGAACGGTGCCGAGCTCGTGGCTGCCGGCGCAGACATGCTCGCAGCCATCAATGGCGTATTCGCGGCGGCAGACGTGGAAACAGCAGCGAGAGCCTATTCGGGGCTATTCAAGCACCAGTGACGAAGACGGAGATAGCGGTGTAGTTGTCCTGGGTGGGATGCATGGCTTCACCCACCTGCGTCGCCAACAAGGTCAGGAAGGTCTGCGGATCGGAACTGCGGGCCAAGGCGGCCTCCAGTTGCCAGCCCTCGAAGTGCTCCCACATGCCGTCGCTCGCCAGCAGCAACACGTCACCCACCCTAGGCGGCGTGCCGCTGCTGCGGGCGCTGATGAGCAGCGCGTTGTCGCCCCCCAGGCAACTGATGAGGCGTGAGCGCTCCGGATGCCGGGTCATCTCGCTCTCCGCGATCTCGCCGGCGGAGACCAGGAGCTGCACCACGCTGTGATCGCGGGTGCGCCACACCATGCGTCCGTCACGGAAATGATAGAGGCGGGAGTCGCCGCTATGGGCCCATACGATGTCGTCGGAGTCGATGCCCAGCAGCACCAGGGTGGTGCGCATGCCGGCATGGCCTTCCTCGATCTTCTGCAGACTGCGGATACGGGCGTTGGCCTGGCTCACTGCTTCCTTGAGACAGTCCTCGAGTCGTGGATTCGAACTCGCCTCCAAGGAGGCCAAGCCCGCCTCCACCGCGATCTCCGCCGCGCGCGCCCCGCCACGGTGGCCGCCGAGCCCGTCAGCCAGGGCCCAGAACCCCTTGCCGCCGTCCGCGATCCCGGTCCGGTCCTCGTTGTAGTCGCGGGCGCCGCGGGCGCTGAAGGCTGCGCTGGCGAGCATGAGGCCGTTGCCCAGCTTCACTCCCGGCAGCGGCGTGGCTGCACCCTCGGTGAGTGGCCGGGGTGTCGCGCCGCTCACGGCTTGAAGTCGATGCGCCACTGGATGCGCTTGCGCTGGCGCACACCATCCACTGTGTAAGGCGAGAACACCCAGCCATGCACCGCGTGCAAGGCTGCATCCTCGAACAATCCTTTGGGGTTGGCATCCACCACCTCCACGCTGGAGGTGCTGCCGTCTACGTTCACGTTGAACTCCAGCAGCACATACCCGGACTGGCCCTTGCCGGCCTGGGGATACTTGGGCGGCGGAGCGAACACGGGCTTGGGCATGACTTCGTTCGCGGCCACGGCAGGTGCCGGCGCGGCAGGTGTGGCCGCCTTCGGTTTGGGCGCGGTCTTGGCGATCAGGTGTTTGGCCGCGGGCTTCGGCGCGGTCGTCTTCTTCGGCTGCGCCGGGGCAGCCGCCGGCGTCGCCGCTTTCAGCGCCGCCGCCAATTCGTTCTTGGCCTGCGGGATATAAGCATCGTCCGGCGCACTGCTCTGCAGGAGTTGCAGCACACCGCTCGCGTTCGGATTCGCGGGAGGTGTGAGCTGCTTCTTCGCCAAGAGGTCCTTGAACTGGATCTCCAGGGCCGTCGCGGCAGCCGCCTTCTGCAGGCGCAGGATGGCGGCCTGGGCATCGGCCTGATGCGTGCAGCCGTAGCAATCCTTGAGGTATTGCTGGTAAGCCTCCACGGTGCCGGCCGCCACCACCGCCTGGTAGCGCCCGTCTTCGCCGCCGCTGCGGCGGGCGAAGACCACGATGCTCAAGGCCAGCGCCAACACAATCACCGCCGAGAGCGCGATGCGCACGCCCCGCGGTTCACGCAATTGCTGGGCGAGACGGCCCGTGAGCGTGATCGGCTCCTGGGAGGCCGCGGATTCCAAAGCCTGCCGCCAGCGCTGTTGCAAGGGTGCGAACCACACTTTCAGCCGCTGTTTCAACGGCGGCCCGCGCATAACCTCGGTCGGTTCGTGGTGTCTGCGGGTACCTTCTATCAGCGGCGCGAGGCTGTCCTGGCGCGCGGTGGGCGTGGAGACGATGGTCGCCCCCTCCATCGCTGCGCCACTCCGGGACGGCACGCGGCTGTGGGCCGACGCCGGCAGGGTCGGCACAGACATCACGCCGTGCTGCAGTTCAGGCACCTCCGTCAGGCTCTCCGGCACCTCGATGATCTGCGGCGGGATGGGCGAGGTGCGCAACCGTTCGCGCACCGCGTGGGCGCTCTGCGGGCGATCGCGCACCCGGAACTGCAGTGCCCAATCCACGCACTCCAGGAGCTGGCGTGAGTATTGTTCCGCGCCGCGTTGCGCAGCGGCGGCATAGGGATCCTCACTGCCGTCGCTGATGGCGGCGCTGCGGCGCGCCGCATCCGCCGGCGCGTGGCCGAACATGCAGTAGTAGAGCGTGGCACCGACCGCATACAGGTCGCTCCAGGCACCCTGGCGGCCGTCGCTGGAATACTGTTCGATGGGGGCGTAGCCCGGCGTCACCAGCGAGGTGAGGCTGCGGCTCTGCGCGCCGATGGCCTGGCGCACTGCGCCGAAGTCGATCAGCATCGGGCCGCCATAGGCGCGCACGTAGATGTTGCTGGGCTTGATGTCGCGGTGCACCAGCTGCAGACGATGCAACGCCTCGAGCCCGTCCAACACCGGCAGGAACAAGCCGAGCAGCTTGCCTTCCTCAAGGGTCGGGCCGTTGCGCTTCAGGTATTGGCTCAAGGTCAGGCCCGGCTCGAAGTCCATGACCATGTAGGCGGTGCCGTTCGCCTCCAAGAGACGCGACACACGTACGATGTTGGGATGCTTGAAGCGCGCCAGGGCGCGCGCCTCTTCCTTGAAACGCTCCAGGCCCCAGCTGTAGGAATCCGCGTCGAACTCGGACTTAGGTACCACGCTGGAATCCGGGTTGCGCACCGCGAACTCCTGAGGCAGGAATTCCTTGATGGCGACCAGCGAGTTGAGGTTGGTGTCCTGCGCGAGATACGTCAGGCCGAAGCCGCCGTGACCCAGCAGCCGACCGATGATGTATTCCTGAAGCCTGTGACCAATCGCGAGGGCGCTGGCGTGAGTCGGCATTGGATCCCCTGCGAGGAATGCGCCGTTGCGGGCAATTCTGCCCATCCCCGCCGGGCTTTGCGAGCCTGCAGGGCTTGGCCGGGTATTATGTCATTATAACGGCCGGCTGTGACGCTGCTTCTGAGCCTCTCCGCTACCATACCGCCCGAGTTTTATTCCCGAGGTCGCTCCCTTGTCCGACATCCTGTTCCAAGACGCCCAACGTTACATCCCGGGAGGCGTGAACTCGCCGGTGCGCGCCTTCAAGGGCGTGGGCGGCGATCCGATCTTCATCAAGCGTGCCGAGGGCGCCCACCTGCATGCGGCCGACGGGCGCCGCTATATCGACTACGTGGGTTCCTGGGGTCCCATGCTCGCAGGCCACGCTCACCCCAAGATCATCGAGGCGGTGCGGCGCGCCGCGACCGACGGCCTCTCCTTCGGCGCGCCCACCGAGATCGAGACCCGCCTGGCGGAACGCATCTGCCAGTTGATGCCGTCCATCCAACTGGTGCGCATGGTGAGTTCCGGCACCGAAGCCACCATGAGCGCGATCCGTCTGGCACGCGGCTACACCGGACGTGACAAGATCGTGAAATTCGAAGGCTGCTATCACGGTCATTCCGATTCACTGTTGGTAAAGGCAGGTTCCGGCGCGCTCACCCTGGGCGTACCCACCTCGCCGGGCGTGCCGGCGGCGCTCGCCGCCCTCACCCTCACCCTGCCGTACAACGACGCAGCCGCGGTGGAAGACGCGTTCAAACGTCATCCCGACGAGATCGCCTGCGTGATCGTGGAGCCCGTGGCCGGCAACATGAACTGCGTGCCGCCGGCGCCCGGTTTCCTCAAGGTGCTCAGCGAGGCCTGTACCCGCCATGGCGCGCTTCTCATATTCGATGAGGTCATGACCGGGTTCCGCGTCGCCAAGGGCGGCGCCCAAGCGCTATACGGCGTCACGCCCGACCTGACCACCTTGGGCAAGGTGATCGGCGGCGGCATGCCGGTGGGCGCCTTCGGCGGCCGGCGCGAGGTCATGCAGAAGATCGCCCCGCTCGGCCCTATCTATCAGGCGGGCACCCTCTCGGGTAACCCAGTGGCGATGGCGGCGGGTCTCGCCATGCTGGACTTGCTCGACGCGCCGGGTTTCCACAAGGACCTAGAGCGCAAGACCCAACTCCTGGCGGCGGGCCTGCGGCAGGTCGCCCAGGAAACCGGCCTGCCCTTCGTAGCCAATTCCGTGTGCGGCATGTTTGGCCTGTACTTCACCCGCGAGACGGAGGTGGGGAACTATGCGCAGGTCATGGCCTCGGACGTGGATGCCTTCCGGCACTTCTTCCACGGCATGCTGGCCGATGGCGTCTACCTGGCGCCATCGGCTTTCGAGGCTGGATTCATGTCATCCGCCCACAGCGATGCGGACATCGAGACCACCCTCGGGGCCGCCCGTCGGGTGATGGGCGGCATGACCGGAAGATGACATAAAGCGGGATTTCCGGCACTATCATGGACGGGGAAGTCATGAGGAACAGCGATGGCCCTGGCAAAGATCTTCAGATTCCTCAGGGATGAAGAGCACAACCAGCTGCTCAAGGACTCTGAGCGCAAGGCGTTCAAGCCCGGTGAGATGCTGATCCAGGAAGGGTCCAAGCAGGCTGCGCTGTTCGTGATCGTCAAGGGCGAAGTCAAAGTGCAGCGCGACCATGATGGCTTCGCCATCGAGCTCTCGCGCCACGGCGTCGGCGAGATCTTCGGCGACATGTCATTCATCGAAGGCCAGGCCGCCAGTGCCAGCGTCATCGCCGGCGAAGAAGAAGTGCTGGTGTTCATCGTCACCCACGCTCACGTCAGCACCCTGATGGGCCAGAACCCGGCCTTCGCCGCCCGCTTCTACCAGTCGCTCGCCGAGATCCTCTCGCGCCGCCTGCGTGAGACCACGAATCTCGTGCAGAAAGATGCTGCCGCAGTTTGGGGAAACCCCGAATGACCTGGGGCAATCCGGACTGACGCCGTTCAGGACCGGATTGGGAAGAAGCGCGGCGAAGCCGCGCTTTTTTTGCGCCTTCAGTTCACGCTCAGGGACTGCACCAGCGTCTGGAGTATCTCCAGGCGCTTCAGCGGCTCCACTTCCAGCAAGTATTGCCGCTGCGCCAGGCTGATGGGCAACACTTCCGCCAGGCGATTGCCCACCCATCCGGCATCCGAGTAGTCGAGTTCCGTATGCTCTGCTTCCAATTGCAGCAGCACCTGACGCAGTATCTCCGCCAGCTGTCTCTGGTTCTCCGGAACCGGCAGCAAGGGATCCTCGGGCAGGAACTCCATCTCCCCTAGGTTCAAGCCGTCGCTCTGGATGCGGGTCGAGACCACGCGGAAGCGCTTGGTGCCCTTGGCCAGGATGTTTAGCAGGCCATCCTCTCCCCGGCTCCAATCACCAATCTCGGCGACGGTACCGACCCGGTGCATCTTGGCCTTGCCGGTAGCGCCGCCTTCCTGGATAAGACATATGCCGAAGCCCTGCTGGCTCTTCAGGCAATGGCTTACCATGTCGATATAACGGGTCTCAAAGATGCGCAGCGGCAAAGCACCGCCGGGGAATAGCACAGTGTTGAGGGGAAACAGTGGGAGCTCAGTCACGGGTCAACAGCGGGGAGCCGCATTGCGCTCCAGGCGATCTATCAATTTTTCATGGAAACCGCCGAAACCGCCATTGCTCATGACCACGATATGGTCGCCGCGCTGTACCTCGGTCATGATCGTGTCAACCAGGACATCCACATCGCGGATCACGCTGGCACGACTGCCGAGCGTGGCGAAGGTGCCGGCCACATCCCAAGTGACGTTCGGGGCCTGGTAGACGAAGACCCGGTCTGCGCCGGAGAAGGCGTCGGCCAAGGTGTCCCGATGCACGCCCATCTTCATGGTGGCGGAGCGCGGCTCCATGACCGCGATTATGCGGTCCTTGCCGACCCGGCCGCGCAAACCCGCGAGGGTAGTGGTGACGGCGGTAGGATGGTGGGCGAAATCGTCATACACGGTCACCCCATCCACCTTGGCTCTCAGCTCCAGCCGCCGTCTCACGCCTTTGAAGAGACCCAGCGCTTCCGCGGATCTCGCAGGCGGCACCCCTGCATGCTGCGCCGCGGCCATGGCTGCCAGGGCATTGAGCACGTTGTGCTGGCCTAAGAGACCCCACTGCACGGCAGCCACCTGCTTGCCGGCATGGATCACCGCGAAACGGCTGCCGTCGGCGGCAACTTCTGTGGCTTGCCACTCGGAATCCGAAGCGCCGAAATCCTCGCGCGGTGTCCAGCAACCGCGCTTCAGGACCCGTCGCAGGGCTTCGTCGGTGCGGTTCACCACCAGCAAGCCGTTCCCCGGCACCGAACGCACCAGATAGTGGAACTGGGTCTCGATGGCGGCCAGGTCCGGGAAGATGTCGGCGTGGTCGAACTCCAGGTTGTTGAGCACAGCGGTGCGGGGACGGTAATGCAGGAACTTGGAGCGTTTATCGAAAAACGCCGTGTCATATTCATCCGCCTCCACCACGAAATGGTCGCCCTCCCCCAGTCGCGCCGAGACGCCCAGGTCCGGTGCGACTCCGCCGATCAGGAAGCCGGGTCGCAGACCCGCCTGCTCTAAGATGAACGCCAGCATCGAGGTCGTCGTGGTCTTGCCGTGGGTGCCGGCCACGGCTATCACGTGACGCCGGTGCAGCAACTGCTCGTACAGCCACTGCGGCCCGGACTGGTAGGCCATGCCTTCCGCCAGCATGTATTCCACGGCCGGGTTGCCGCGGGACAGCGCGTTGCCCACCACCACCATGTCGGGCGCCGGCTTCAGGTGTTCGGCCTTATAGCCCGGGAACAGCTTGATCCCCAGGGATTCCAGCTGGGTGCTCATGGGCGGATAGACGTCGGTATCAGAGCCTTCCACCTCGTGGCCGAGCGCCTTCCCGAGAGCCGCAATGCCCCCCATGAACGTGCCGCAGATGCCGAGGATATGTATGCGCATGCCAAGCCTTGGATTTCGCAGCATGATAACCTGACGGTCCTGTTTTTGCGCCGTAGCTCATGTCCGACGCCTTCCAATACATCGATACACCCGCTGCGCTAGAGGCCCTCTGCGCCAAGCTGAAGGGCCAGCCATGGATCGCCGTGGACACGGAGTTCATGCGCGAGCGCACCTACTACCCCGAACTCTGCCTGGTGCAGGTGGCCACGGACGAAGTCGTGGCCTGCATCGACCCTCTGGCCCTGCCCTCGCTGAAACCGCTGTTGGATGTGTTGCTCGACCCGCAGACCATGAAAGTGCTGCACGCGGCGCGCCAGGACCTGGAGATCTTCTACAACCTGGCGGGCCAAGTCCCGGCACCGGTATTCGACACCCAGGTGGTGACGCGATTCCTGGGACTGCCCGACCAGGCCGGATACGGGGCGGTGGTGCAGACCCTGCTCGGCATCACCCTCGACAAGAGCCATGCCCGCACAGACTGGATGCGTCGCCCCCTGCCGCCCGCCGCGCTCGAGTACGCCGCCGATGACGTGCGCCACCTGCGCAACTTATATAAGAAACTGCAGACGGAGCTGGCCTCGCGGGGCCGCACCTCCTGGGCCGAACCTGAGCTGAAGGCCCTGAGCGACGAGAAGTTGTACAAGCCTGATCCGGAGAACGCCTGGCAACGCATCCGGGGCATACAGCGCATGAAACCCAAGGCGGCGGCGCTGGCACGGCCCCTGGCCGCATGGCGTGAGCGCACCGCCATCGCCGAGAACCGGCCGCGCCAATGGATCCTGAAGGACGAAGCACTCATGGACCTCGCCAAGCAACAGCCGGCGGACCTCGCGAGCCTCGCGGCGGTGCGCGGCGTGGGCGACGGCCTCGCCAAGCGCCACGGCGCGGAGTTGCTGAAGATCCTGGGCGAGAGCGCGGGCAAGGCGCCCGAGCGTGAACGCGCGCCGGCGGCGCTGACCGCACGTCAGGATGCGCTGGTGGATGCCTTGTATGCGGTATTGCGCTTGAAGGCGGCGGCGGGCGACGTGAGTCCGGCGAGCCTGGCCAACAGATCGGAATTGGAAAGACTGGTGCGCGGCGAGCGGGATCTCGAGATCGTGAAGGACTGGCGGCTGGCCATGGCCGGCCAGGCCTTGCTGGATTTCCTGGGCGGGCGTTACGTGCTGGCCTCAGGCGAGGAAGGCTTAGACGTCAAGCCCCGCTGAGCGGGGCTTGGAGAAAACCATCACTTTTTCTTCTTGGACTTCTTCTTGTCTTTCTTCTTATCCTTCTTCTTGTCCTTCTTCTTCACTTTCTTGTCTTTCTTCTTGTCCTTCTTCTTGGGCTCAGCCTTCTTGGGCTTCGCCTTCACGGCGGGCTTGGCCTTGGGCAGAGCGGCCTTGGCCGCGGGTTTGGCGACAGGCTTCACAGCCTTGGCATCCGGCTTGATGAGAGCCGCAACCTTGGCGGGTTTCGCCGGAGCCTGCGGCTTCACCGGGACGACCACCTTGCGCTGACCTTTGGAGATCGGATCCAGCACCGCGATCATGCGCTTCAGGATGTCTTTCACGTCCCCCACCGCGTCCACGGTCTCGATGCGACCCTGGTCCCTGTAATAGCCGATAAGCGGCTTGGTCTGGCCTTCATAGACGCGCAGACGGTTGCCGATGGTCTCTTCGTTGTCGTCCGCGCGATGATGCAGCGGGCCGCCGCAGCGGTCGCACTGGTCATCCAGGCGCGGAGGATTAGTATAGACGTTGTAGGCGGCGCCGCAGTTCTCGCAGGTGCGCCGTCCGGTAAGACGCTGCATCAGGATGTCGAAATCCACCTCCATGAGGATGGCGGCATCCAGCGGCTGACCGATGTTGCGCAGCATGCCGTCCAGGGCATTGGCCTGGGGGATGTTGCGGGGGAAGCCGTCCAGGATGAAACCCTTCTTGGCATCAGGATTCTTCAGGCGCTCGCGGATGATCGCCAACACCAAGTCGTCCGACACCAGCTGACCCGCGTCCATGGCGGCCTTGGCCTGCAACCCCAGGGGCGTGCCGGCGGCTAGGTTGGCCCGCAGCAGGTCCCCTGTGGAAACGTGCGGGATGCGATATTTCTCGGTCAGCAGCTTGGCTTGAGTCCCCTTGCCGGACCCGGGCGCTCCGAGCAGCACGATTCTCATGAAATGTCCCTGGAAGTCGCGTTTTGGGGCAGTCCCGCGCCCTTCTGGGGCTGCGAGGCAGGCGTAAAGTACCGGTTGTCCCCAGGTCCGTCAACGCACTCCTGATTTATGTCGCCCTCATCCGGGAAAATACGGTCAACTCGATAGGCGCTGTTCAAAGCAGAAAGGGGCCCGAAGGCCCCTTTTTTTGGTATTGGGCAAATAATAGTCAGTTACAGGTTTTCGGGTCTGGCAGCTGCGTCAGGGCCTGGGGGCGGATTCCGCTGGGCGGGGATATCCCGTTGGCTCCGGCGATATAGACGTACTGGCCCGCCGTGGGGGTGGTGGTACCCCCCTGGTTCGATAGG